>MDTE01054468.1_pt1 | contig 10146 bp, 9 predicted proteins | sample 811231 | NCBI WGS metagenome assembly MDTE01 (sample SAMN05326651, study PRJNA326480) | marine metagenome | isolation source: seawater | place: Indian Ocean: Red Sea | collected 2010 | reverse complement strand
TCAATATTGCATTTGTTAGTGAATTATCATTAATGTTTGAAAAATTAGGTATTGATACAATGAAAGTATTAGAAGCTGCAAGAAAAAAATATAATTTTCAAGTACACTATCCTGGTGCTGGTGTTGGGGGGCCTTGTTTGCCAATTAATTCATACCAACTTCTTAATGCTGGAAGAAGAACAGGTGTTAATCTAAATCTGATAAAACATGGAAGACAAATTAATGAAAAAATGCCTGATCATGTGATACAGCTTACAACAGATGCATTCAAAGAGGCTGACGAATCAATTCAAAATAGTGATATCCTAATTCTTGGTATATCATATAAACCAGATGTGAAAGATGTTCAGTTAACACCTGCTGAACATATAATTAAAAAATTACAAACTTTAGGCGCAAAAATCCATGTGTATGATCCATATTTTGCCGGTGATGAACTATTTGGTATTAAAGTTGAAGACGATCTACATAACATAATTGAAAAAGTTAATGCAGCAATAATCATCACAGCACATCACGAATTCAAAGAAATTGAATTATCATTTTTTAAAAAGATGAAAACATCTATCTTAATTGATACACGAGGAATAGTAGAACCTGTTCTAGCAAGTCAGGCTAAACTAATTTTTAGAGGACTTGGACGTGGAAACCACTAATCTTTCAGTTAATCCGTCTTCTCTTGTAAACATACTTACTTTACGTTATGATCCTTTAATCACACCTAATCTACCAAGAAAAACTTGGGAAGATTTTACACAATCAAATTCTCTTAATCCTGAAATCATTGAAGAATCAATTTGTAATTCAATTAAAAAAAAATTACAAACGTATAATGGGAAAAAAATTTCAATTGCACTAAGTGGTGGAGTAGATTCAACACTAGTTTTATCATTAATACGTAAGATTAATCCCGATATTGATATTCAAGCTATTTCAATCAAATTTGCCGACAGTATAGATGAAACAACTGATGCAGCAAAGATTGCTGATACATTTAATGCAGAACATCATATTGTAAATCTTGAAAATTATCTAGCTGAATTACCAAGAGCAATTAGTATGATTAAGATGCCTTTTTGGGATCTTCATTGGTATTATGTTGTAAAATCATCACAGACTCTCTCAAAATTATTAATTTCTGGTGATGGTGGTGATGAACTATTTGGCGGTTATACATTCAGATACAAAAAATTTCTTTCATTAACATCAGAAAGCTCTAGTCCAATAGAAAAGGTAATTGCATACATGCAATGTCATGAAAGAGATAGAGTTCCTGATCAAGAAAAAATCTTTAAGCAAAAATCTAAATTTTCCTGGGAATCTATACACAAATTATTACTACCTTATTTTGATAACCAACTATCAAGATTAGAACAAGTATTTCTTGCAGATTATAATGGAAAACTTCTTTACAATTTTAATCCAATCAACACAAGAATTATTGAAGAATTTGACATGGAACTTCTTACTCCAATCTTAAATGATGAATTAATTTCATCTGCTCCACATATGAAAAAATCATCAAAATATAATGAAATTAAAGATATAGGAAAATTACCACTTAGAGACATACTTAAGAAAAATGGACATGATTTGTTAGTTGGAAAACAAAAACTGGGATTTAATGTGAACACAATAAATCTGTGGAATAATCACGGTCATGCTATCTGTAAGGAATTTCTAAATGATTCTAGAGTTGTAAAAGATGGTTGGTTGAATAATGATTGGATACAGAAATATATTGATTCATCAGAATTGGATGTAAAATATGTTAACAAGTTTTTTGGGATTTTAGCTTTTGAAATTTGGTACAGACTATTTGTTACAAAGGAAATGAATAGTAATACTACATTAGATTAATTTAGTTTTTCAAAAATTATTTTTTTGCACATATGTACGCTGAAGTTGTTTCAAAATCATCATCAGATAATTCCTTAAATCTACCTGCCAATTTTTCTCTTTTAACAGAACCAGAATAATTTTTTTTGTCATAATCTCTAATTCTTACTACTTCAAGAATTTTAAAACCTACTTTTTCCATCGCATTAACATGACTAGATAATGATTCTCTATTTATCAAGTAAGATCTTTTCCCTCTAATTATTTTCCATGTAAGATCAGAATATGACCAATGTCCATTCCATTCTTTTGATAATCCATGACTTTGGAAATCAATTGAATGTGAGATCATTCCATCTTTTTTTACCCAGTCATACATAGCTTTGTACACACTATCTAGATCATTTACATGTTCTAAGACTGCTTGTGAAAATACTAAATCTACTGTTCCTTTTCTAATCACATTTGGTTCGTACCATGGGCAAAAATACTTGATCATTTCTCTTCCTTTTTCAGATTTTATTTCTTTTTTTATATTATGAATTTTTTCTTCAAAGGTATCTTTTTGTTGTTTAATTATAATTTCTTCTGGGAATACATCATCTATCAATTTTGGATTCATATTTGGAAACTCTGAATCATTCGGCAAACTGTCTTTTCTTTCAAAAAGCTCACATAATTTCTCAAACACACTCATGTTTCTTTCAATATTTGTACGCTCAATGACATCTAATGCATAGTATTGTTTAGAACCTGAAACAAGTCCTGCTAAACCTGTACCTAAAGAATCTCCAGGTCCTAATTCTGCAATAATTTCTGGAACTTGAATTAAACCATTTTTTTTAAGAAATTTTAGATGTCGTAACCACACTGTATAGCAGTACCTTGCTGAATCAGTACCATGTGTTGGTAAAATTAAACTTCCCTTTGGAAGATAAGATTTTGCACCTCCAAGCATTTTTCTAATCTTAATTTTATCCATAAATTTAGAATTTATTATCCAATTAAATCTGTTATTAGAACAACTAATAAACAATGTTCTTTTAAATTTAAAAATGATTATGAAAAAAGATGTTGTTGCAGGATTAGGTGAAATTGGTTTACCAATCTTAAAATTAATTTCAAAAAAAGAAATTGTTGTAGGATATGATCTAAATAAAAAATTAATGGATGAAAAAAAATTTAATAAATTTGAAATGACCCCAACCTCTTTTTTACACATATCTATTCCTGTAACCAAAAAGTTTAATCTCAATGTTATTTCATTATTTAAAAAATTCCAACCAGAGTGTATAGTTATTCATAGTACTATTCCTCCCGGCACTGTAGAAAAAATTCAAAAAAAAATTAACACCCCTGTAATTTATAGTGCTACACGTGGTGTTCATAAAAGAATGCTAAAAGACATTAAACGTTATACAAAATTTTTTGTCATATCTAAAAACTCACCAAGAAAGAAATGGGCAATAACAACTTTTACACAAAAAATGAAAAAATATGGCGTAAAAACAAAACAAATGTCAAAACCAGAAACATTAGAATTGGCTAAAATTTTATGTGACACATCTTATCTTGGGTGGCTAATTAATTATTCTCAAATTACTAATGTTATTGCAAAAAGTCATGGTGTGAATTATGATGAAATGTGGACTTTTTCAGATGAAATTCATCAAATATTGGGAAATCGACCAAAAATGTTTCCAGGTTTTATTGGTGGACACTGTGTCATTCCAAATTTAGATCTAATCAATAATGACACGCTTAATTTAATTAAAAAAATGAATAATTCCTATCTAAAAAAAATTTCTAGTGCAAAGTCAATAAATAAAAAATATAATAATTAATTGATTTTAATTTTTCTTTAAAATTATTCTCAAGTCTCTACCTAAATTTTCATTTGTTATTATTCTAGGATAAAATGGAAATTTATTTTTAAAAATTTTATTTCTCATTCCTTCAATTTTTGTCGCAGGTCGAAAACAATTACAACTAATTATTTTAAATCCCATATTCTTCATTAAATTATATAATGAATTTTTTGAAAAATGGTATACGTGTGGATTTTCATTGATTGAACTATTTAATGTTGGTTTGTGTTCTGCATTTGGAACTTCAATAAAAAAAATCCCATTATCATCTAAATTAGATTTTATTCTGGTTAAGAAACCTTCTAAATCTACCATATGTTCTAAAACATGTGACATCCAAATTATTTCAAACTTTTCTTCACTTGTAAAATCTTCACCAAACCCCTGAAATATTTTTCCATGTTTTAATTTCTCATTAATTAATTTTACATTTTTTTCATCAGGTTCAATACCTGTTACAATAAACCCTTTTTCTTCAAACCAAAATGAAGCTTGACCACCACCTACCCCAATTTCTAATATCTTTTTTTTATTTTCTATGTATGGTTTACAATACTTTAATTGAGAAATCCAAGTATGTTTTCTACCTAATGATTCTTCATCTGAATATTCTGATTTTATTGTACTTTCAGATTTTCTTCCATATGTTTGTTCATTCCAATAATTTTTTAAATATAATTTGGAGATTTTTTCATTTATCTCCAAAAACGAGTTTCCACTAACATAGAATTTACACTTCTTACAACAATAAACTTCTAGACCCAATTGTGATTTTTTTGAATAAATCTCTAAATTTTCTGAGTTACATGATAAGCATTTCATTTTAATTCTGATTTTTGGAGCATTTTTAGGTATAAAATATTATTTTACATATGTATTTAAAATTCTAATAAAATTTTTTGCACTTTCATCCATACTAAATTTTTTCATAATAAAATTTCTTCCATTTGACCCTTGTTCTAAGCATAATTGTTCATCATTTAGAAGTAATGATAATTTCTCAAAAAGATCATTTTCATTTCCTTCTTCCACCAAAAACCCTGTTTCTTCATCTACCATCATCTCAGGATTACCTCCAACATTTGTAGCAATAACTGGTTTTTCCATCAACTGTGCTTCTTTGAGTGTAAGAGGTGCTAAATCCATTCCAGTTATCAACGCATAAACATCAATCTCACTGAGATATTCTCTCACTTTATCTGGATATTGTAAAGAACCTAACCAATGAAAATTATCAAATTTTCCTAACACTGATAAGATTTGATCCTTATATTGACCATCACCAGCCCAGTAAAAATTCACATTTGGCATTTTTTCTATAACTTTTTCTAATGTTAACATCTCTTTTGTTTTCCCCCACCAGTTTGCATCTTGTAATAATCCTACACATGGATGCTTCAATTCCATTCCTTTTTGTTTATACCATTTTGTGCTATCTACTCCTTCTACAAACACTTCAGTATGTTGTTTTGGATGATTTTCTTTTACTTTCTCAATTAAATATTCACAAATAGGTAATACTGCAGTTGCACCTGAAAACACTTTCTCAGAAATTTCAGCCCTCATATCAACAATTTTTCGCATAATAAAATTTGTATAAATTGTCTCTTTTGCAAATTCAAGCTCAGACCAATGTAATCCTCTTAGAATTGTAAATAATGGAATGTTATTTTTTATTACTTCTAGTCCAAAATTACTTTGTCTATCTACCAAAACTGCATCTGGTTTAAAATCATTAATTAGTTTTTGAAATTTTTTTTTACTAGAGAAATACTTTCCTAATTGTTTTGTTGGAAATCCAACAACATAATCTGTCTCTCTAACTAATTTACATTCTATACCTAATCTATCAAGTGTCTCTCCAAGATCCTTTAAATGATAATATTTCCCTACGCTACCTTTAGACGTCCCTCCTGTTGCTCCAGATGCAATTAATACTCTCAATTCTGAACAATCATGTATAATTTACAAATAAAAACCTGTATTATATTCATAGTAACTAATTTTTGAAATAACTTGGTAATTATGATTTTCTCGTATATCTTAAATGCTTACGAAATTAGTTTTTCATATGAAGAAACGTAGTTCAATTTTGATTATACTAATTTCCATCTTAATTGCTATACCACTCGTATATGTTGGGGCATCCACTAATTCATTTTTATTTGAATCTATAGATTTTTTAAGAAATGATATTAGTTCAGATGAAAAAATCAAATTAAACTCTGTTATTTCTAAATTTGACGTTGAAGGTTCTATAAATATAAAAAATGAATCAGACATTTTTAAAATTAGAGATAATTTAATTTTCTATATCTGGAATCAACCTCCTTCGGTTATATTCCCAACAGACAACTCATCAAAAACACTTCCTACTCATTTTGAAAAAAATATTACGGATACAAGATTTGAAAATCTTGAAAACCTCAAGAAAATAGATAAACTTTCAATAGAAATGAAACATGGTGTAAATTCCATTGTTTACATTTTCCATTCTGAACAAAATAATAATCAATTAATCATTTATCATCAAGGTCATTCTGGAGGATTTATCAACGGAAAACACATAATCAATTATTTTCTAAAAAATGGTTATTCTGTTATGGCATTCTCAATGCCACTTTTAGGAATGAATAATCAGCCAACAATTAACATTGAAAATATTGGTCCAATAAAATTTTTTGAACATGATCAATTCAAATTATTAGAATCTGAAAATTTTTCTCCTCTAAATTATTTTTTTAGTCCAATTAATCACTCATTGAATTACCTAGATGTTAATTACAATTTTAAAAATTACTATATGGTTGGAATTTCTGGTGGAGGTTGGACTGGAACAGTTTATCCTGCATTAGATACAAGAATATCAAAAAGTTTTGCTGTTAGTGGCTCGTTACCCATCCCGTTAAGAGTAGCACCTCAAGATATTGGTGATTATGAACAACTAGTTCCAGATTTTTACAGCATTGCAAATTATCTTGAACTATATGTGATGAGCTCTTATGGTCATAACCGCGAATTTATTCAGGTTTTTAATAAATTTGATCCATGTTGTTTCTCTGGTACATTATTTGAAAATTATGAGAATGAATTGTATGATAAAATGTTTACATTAAATTCTGGAAGTTTTGAAATCATTTTAGATGAGACTCATAATAAACATGAAATTTCAGAATTTGCTTTAGATTCAATACTTGAAAGAATTCAAACATGATCAAGAATTATCAGTGATATTGATATAGTCCAAAAAATTAGAATTTGTGTGAAACGTAATCTTGGTTTTAGAGGATGGTTTTACTTTAGGCAAGGATGGAGTGTCTACTTCGCATTTATTTTTGCAGCAATCAACACTCTTACTGTTACTTATTTTTTAGCAATAGAAAACTACCCATTTCTGAAAGAAATTTTTCCTAGTTTCTTACACTACATAATAATTGTACCATTAGTTGGAATACCACTTTTAGTGTTTATCGGATATGCACATTACAAAAGAACTGCCTCATTCAAGGCAGAAGCTGATATTAATATTGAAGCCAATCCTCATTTTAGAAGAATTTTAATCAATACTGAAGTTTTGCTTCCTTCATATGTGAAATTATTAGAATTGATAGTTAAACTATCACAAAATGAAAAATTATCTCAAGAAGATATGACTCAAATCTCAAAACTAAAAAATGAACTAGATGATCATATCAAAAAGAGGCAAATAAAATAAACTCTCCTCAATCTTAAATAATGAAAATACAAAAAAATTTTCTAATAATAATAGTTGCGGCTATTGGAATTTATGCTATTTTTTTATTTATTTCGGATTATAATACCATATCAGAAAAAATCATATTTTTTCAATTAGAATATTTGATTCCAATATTAGCTATAGTCTCAAGTAGTTGGGTACCATTAATTCTCAAATGGCATTTACTATTAAAGAAAAATAACATAAAAATTCCAGTCAAAACAAGTATTTTGATTTGGTTTTCAGGTTCTGCGTTAACTATTACTCCAGGCCAACTTGGGGAATTAATTAAATCTCAATTGATGAAAAATATTTTCAATATACCAAGAAGTAAAACTGCACCAATAATTTTTGCACAAAAATTTTATGATTTAATTGGAGCTATTGTTGTATCAATAATTGGTATAATTGTATTAAATATAGATCAAAATTTTATATTTTTAGCAATATTCCTTCTTTTTCTACTTTTTTTCTTGATATATTATAGACCAGTTTTTGAGTTTATTCTAAAAAGAATTGTTAAATTAAAATATTTTTCTAAATTTTCAGATAATTTAGACGAATCATATAAAATTCTTAAAAACTCCACATCACCAAAAATCTCATTAATTTCAATTTCTTTATCAATAAGTTATTGGATAATTATTTCATTTTCAGTTTATTTGATATTATTAGCATTTAATATAGAATCATTATCCTTTCTGAAGTCTATTGCAATATATCCTACTTCTGTTTTAATAGGAGTTATTTCATTTATTCCTGGTGGTATAGGTGTTACAGAAGGTTCTTTGGCAGGGTTACTTACTTTACAAGGAATTGATGTATCTCTTGCATTAGTTCTAAGTGTAGTAATTCGAATTTTTACAATGTGGTTTACTGTTCTCATTGGTTTTATTGGTCTAAAATTAATTGGATTTTCAAAAATTCAAGAAAAATCTTAATTTCTATTTCATCTCAAAATCAAGAATTCAATAATTATCCATTTAACTAACCAATTTAGAAATGTGAATGTTTATTGAACGTACAAATGAATAAACAAGCTTAAAATGGATAATTTTTTAAAACACACATTGAATAAGAAAATAGCAAAAAAATTTATTTTAGATAATTTTTCTATCGATAAAAAAAATACTAATTCAAAGAAAATTTCGTTAGGTTACCCATCATATGGATGGGAAGAAGTGTATGAAGCATTAGAGTCAATGCTAGAAATGAGAACAACAATGGGAGAAAAAGTAAAAAAATTTGAGAAGTTATTTGCAAAATATATTGGTGTCAAATATGCACTTATGGTAAACTCTGGTTCATCTGCAAACTTGTTAGCATTATCAATTTTATCAAATCCTACATTGGGAAATAAACGAATAAAAGAAAATGATGAGATCATTACCCCTGCGATAACGTGGTCCACCACAGTTTTTCCGATTATTAACATTCATGCTAAACCAGTATTTGTTGATGTTGATCCAAGAACTTATAATATTAATTCCAAAGAAATCGAAAAAGCAATCACTAAAAAAACTAAAGCTATTCTACCTGTTCATCTATTAGGAAACCCTTGTAAAATGTATGAAATTAAGAAAATTGCAAAAAAGAATAATTTACATGTAATTGAGGATTGTTGTGAAGCTTTAGGCGCAAAGATAAAAAATAAAAAAGTTGGTTCATTTGGTGATCTGAGCACATTTAGTTTTTTTATCTCACATCATATTACAACCATGGAAGGTGGCATGTTAGTTACAAATAATGAAAAATTTTATGAACTAGGAAAATCTCTCCGATCACATGGATGGGCTAGAGAATTAAAAGATAGAAAGCGAATAGAAAAAAGATATCCATATATTAATTCAGATTTTCTTTTCTCAAATTTAGGATATAATTTACGACCAACCGAACTTCAAGGTGGTTTTGGAATACATCAGATTAAAAAATTAGACCAATTTTTGGATATACGAAAATCAAATGCTATTTTTTGGAGAAAAAATTTGGATAAATTTTCTGAATTCATCGAGTTAACAGATACTGAGCCAAGACATTATCATGCAAACATGTTGTTTGCAATTAAAATCAAGAAAAATAATTATTTTTCTAAGAATGAATTAGTAAAATATTTAGAAAAAAGTGGAATTGAGACTAGACCGGTCATGGCCGGTAATTTTGTAATGCAACCTGTTACAGATATTATACGATTCAAGAGTATAGGGAAATTAAATAATGCAACAGATGTTATGCAAAATTCATTCCTAATTGGGAACCATCAAAATATTGGTCTGAGTGCACGGAAATATGTATTAGAAAGAGTTACTAAATTTATTAAATCAAAAACTTCAAGGTAGATGAAATTGGAAATTTTAAAAGAATTAACAAACAAAGAAGTTTTAGTTACAGGAGGATGTGGTTTCATAGGTTCAGAGGTAACAAAACAGCTCTCAGATTTAGGCGCAAAAATAACTATCATTGATAACTTATCATCAGGAAAAGAAGAATATGTTAAAGATATTTCAAGTGTATCACTAATTACAGCAGATCTTAATGATAAAGAGAAAATTCAAGAATTAGTAAAAGAAAAAGACTATGTTATTGACTTAGCTGCGCTACCATTCATACCTGATTCATATTTTTATCCAAATGAGTTTTTTGAAACAAATGTTAATGCAACTATTAATTTGGCACTTGCAGCAAGTAAAGAAAAAAGAATCAAAC
>MDTE01000865.1_pt1 | contig 10146 bp, 16 predicted proteins | sample 811231 | NCBI WGS metagenome assembly MDTE01 (sample SAMN05326651, study PRJNA326480) | marine metagenome | isolation source: seawater | place: Indian Ocean: Red Sea | collected 2010 | reverse complement strand
AGCTGACTGTTCTATTCATATGCACATAGCCAATCCAAAAATTCTGGATAGACTTGGACTGTGTTGTACCTATGAAAGACAAGGTTTGCCTATACTACCACCAGAAATACTCTTTAATAAACTCAGAGAAAAAATACCACAACTAAAGAAGTGGATTCGTAAAAACATTAATGATGTACTGTGGAAACAGAAGGGTATACCAGATGTGGAACAAGAAATTATTACCCATACTTTAGAACAGGGTATCAAAGAGGCACAAGAAAAAGGACAGTCAGTTCCACGAGGTATGGGTGCTGGAATGGAACAAGGACAAGGTGTAGATTATGAATTTTTATTTGAACCTGTTAAGAAAGATGAGTGGGTTGATGAGTTGTTACGCAAAGTGCGTAATCGTTTAGAGTATTCCAAAACTACTTCATGGAGGCGTGAGCCTCATGAGGAGATAGGCAATGATGTACTCAAGAGGGGGTATGCTTTGGGGGGAAACAAGAATAGATTCCTATTTGCAATAGATGTATCTGGTAGTATGGACTTAGAGGTTGTGAAGAAAGGACTTAACAATATCCTACAACATACTGGTATACATGGAGAGCAACATGAAGTTCTGTTCTTTGATACCCGAATATCCAAGACCTTTCGGGTTAATCAAGTAGCTGAGATTTTACAAGAGGCAAACACCTATGGTGGTGGTACAGCTTTTAGCACTATCTTTAAGTATGCTAAACCAGAAGATTGCTTGGTATTTTTTACAGATGGTGGAGCATATGATTGGAATGAATGTAATAAGTATAAAAATAAGATGACTAATAAACCTATCTTTGTACACACAGGCAGTTGGTACAAAGAAAATATAGAACTAATGGGAGAACGAATACCAGTTAGAGAGTGGTAACTAGTATAATAGTTGACAAGATATGTCAACTATTATATACTGGTGTATACCTCGGGAGAATACTAGTGGAAAATATATATTTAAATCTGTTTGCTTTCCTGTTTGATAGCAACAAGCGACAGCAGTTATATCCTTTGTTAGATACTGTGTACTTTGAGTATCCATTTGATGTACTGTATGATGAGATTAAAAAAGAAAAAGATACCCTAACTAAAGATGACTTCTTATCTATTGTAAAAGATACCTTGAGCTCTGATGAATACCTGTTCTTTAGGGATATGCCTGAAGGTGTGTCCAATCTTGTAGGACATAGAGCAGTTCGTACAGTCTATGCGAACAACAGATTACATAGAATAGGTAGTATCTTACAGTCAGAAGATACAGTAGATAGTAAGTTGGAACAAATTTCTGGTATTTCTACAATGAATTCTATTCAAGGAGATACAAAGAGTAAGTTGTTTTCAGAGATGGAGATGAATGAGATACCAGATTTGTTCTATCTATTTCATTATGGGTTAACCAAAGAAGAACTAGCTGTCATCTGTGCATTTACTGGTAGAGGTAAGACCAGTATCATGTTGTCATTTGTAAGAGATGCGTGTTTGAATAACATGAAAACATTATACATTTCTATCAAAGATTTTAGTGAAACCATGTTGAAGAAAAGATTACTATCTGTTGATGAGTTCCCAGATTTCTATGCTTGTTGTTACTCAGAGCTAACAATACCAGAGCTTGAGTTAGAGATTGAGAAGATAAAACCAGATGTAGTATTCCTAGATTATCTAGGTGTGGTAAGTGGTATTAAAAAAGCTGACCAGAGAAGACATGAACTAGAAAATATTACATCTAATTTAAAGAAGATAGCTCAAGATAAGAATCTTATTATGATTACTGCACACCAATTAAATAAAGATGAGCCATTCCCTAAAGCTGATGATTTACTTGAGGCAAAAGCAGGGATTATATCTCATGCTGACCTAGTGTTAGGTGTAGGTGGAGATATCAACTCTGACTATAGGAATGTTACAACAATCAAATCAAGAAGACACTCTCCATTAAGAGAGTTCTTAATTAAATTTAACTTTAATAATCTAACATATGATTATGAATCATATGAGGAGGGAGATGACAATGGATAAGGTACACGAAAAGAGACAATTCTCTAATGGAAAGCATATAGCTAAGGATAATAGTAAGAAAACATTCAGGTACACTTGGCTTGATTTTAATGGAGAGGTCATTCATTATGTGGATATACCTCATGCATTTGTAAAAGCTAATCCATCTGGAAGTAAAGAGCCTGTTACATGGACAGAAGCAGGTAAAGCTATTCTGAATAATGGAAAACGTATTGTAAGGGAGAAATCTAAACCAGTAGCATACTCTTCAGAATTTAATAGACTTTCACAGGGTGGTTTCTTTAATAAACAGATGGTATATAATGAGTATCTAAAAAAGAGAAGACAGAAAGGAGGTTAAGATGGGTATGACAAACTATATTCAAAAGGTAATTACAGAAATCATTATACTAACACAACAACAATGTGGAAAGTGTAATCATAAACCAGAACAAGTTGCTTTTTACAAAGATAACATACAAAAAATCTTACATAAAGAGTTAGAAGAATTGATTAAAGAAATTCAAAAGGGAGGTTAGCAATGAGTAATCATTATAATGATGAAATTATAGAAAGCTTAGTAGAGGAAATCTTGGAAGAAACTCCAGATATATCTGATGAAGATTTAAAACAAGAAGTTGAGAACAGGTTTGACCTGTTACCAGATGGCTCTGATTTAAATGACATGGATATAGACATAGAAGATTTTCTTTACGAGTATGAACGAGATAAAAAGGAGGTGATGTAATGATAGAATACAGGAAGGCTGTGTGTGATAGCTACACCAAAGAACAACTAGCCACATGGATATTTGAAGAAATACACATGGACTTATTACCCACTTTAAAACAAGAGAAGTGGGATAAGTTAAAGGATAGTATTATCTTAGGGTATCAAACACTAACAAAGATACAGTTAATTACCATGCTGTATGAGTTAGGTTTTGAGGTGACACCCGAGCCAGATAAGGAGGAAAGATATGACTGAGAAAGACTTTATTAAAACTGTGTACAATATTGTACTAGAACAGTACATAGTACCCAAGTTTATTAATGATGAAGATAAAACTCACAAGATGTATTCACATGAAGATATTATTACTTTATTGAATACAATAGTGGGATTTACACAGTACAATTCTGAATGGGCAGATGATGTACTAGAAGAATACCAAAAATTAAAATTACAAGGAGGAGAAGATAATGAGAAAGAGAAGGAAAGCCTTTCATGAAGAAGACTACTTCAAAGAACAGTTTAAAGACAGTATTTTTGATGCTTTGAAAGACCCAAATCATAGAGGAGATATTGTTGAACTGGAAGTTGCAATCCAACATATGAGGAGAGGTTGCAAAGTGTACAGAAACGTGGGTAGAACTGGTCTTGTAGATATGGTAATAGAGTTTCCTAATGGAAAACTCTTAAAGGTTGATGCTAAAAATATAAGGGCTCATGGTACTGAGAGTAGAACTGAGTTGCATAAAAGAGCAGGTATCATGTTTGTAGGAGTAAAAGCAAAAGGTAGAAGAGTTTCTTATATAAAAGACCATAACACATATCATGAGTTTCAACCACAGGATATCTTTTAATGGGGCAAGTAATAGCCATGACAAGATGTCCGTTTCATGGAGATACTGACCCATCTTTAGCTATCTATGACAATGGATATTATTGTTTTGGCTGTCATAAGAGTGGTAAGTTAGAACAATGGATGGTGGACTTAGCACATCAGAAACCTATTACGCAAAGTGCGTTATCAACTAGAACTCAAGCTAGAAATTTAGAACAATACTCTTATGTATATTCAACAGAAGCAAAAAAGTTCTTCAAAGATAGAGGCATTAGGTTAGATATTGCTAAAGAGTTTCAATGCAAATACTACAACAACACTCTACTTGTTCCAACTTATGGTATAGAAGGAGGAGAATCTGGGAAGCAGTTACGTTACCTAAATAGAAAACCTAAGTATAGATTAATACCAAAGATAAGATATAAACAAAAGATATATCCTACATATTCTAGGTGTTTACCAGAAGTTAACTTTGCTCAACTAGGATTTATAGTTGAATCTATCTATGATGCCATGATACTATGGCAGGGTACTAGTATACCAAGCATAGCTATACTGGGTACAAATCTTAGAACTGATATTCTAATGAAACTTTTTTTACTATCCAAGATGAATCACACCACATGGATTATATATCTTGACCCTGATGCTAAGGTAATTACTAGTTTAATGGCAGATAGAATGAGAGCTTATGGACTAACTGTAATAGAATACTTTTCTGAAAAGAAACCATATGAATATACTGATTCAGAATTAGAAGATATGATAAACGAGGTAATAGAATGATAACAAGAACTTATACTGAAAGAAAAAAGAAACATAAACAAAGAAATCTAGATGATGCATGTCTTAGGTGTGGACTCTTTGAACATGCCAATGCTCCCAAATTATCTAGAACAAAAATACAAGAGGGTACAGCTGGAAGAGTATTGATTGTACTCAGCCACCCATCTCAAGCAGAAGATATCAAGACAAAAATTGGAGGAGATAGCACTGGTAGTACCATTAAGAAATATATGAAACAGTATCTTACTGACTGTGAGGTATGGATAACCTGCTCAGTTAAGTGCTACCCTAGAGAATACCAAATTAAAACACATGAAACTAGATGGTGTTCTTCATTTCTTAAAGAAGATATGGACACAATTAAACCTAACATAGTTATAGCTATGGGAGATTTAGCTAGAGCAGGGTGTAAAGAATTAAACCAAGAGTATGAATCTAGTATACACCCACAACAACTGAAAGAAAAAGCATTAGATAGAACAATCGTTGAATCCTTTAGTCGTACAGGAGCAGAACTTAGAAATGAGTTATATCCTATACCACTAAGTGATTCCTTAGATGATGTAATTAATGAGGCAATTAAAGATAAGTTTATAGGATTAGATTTTGAATGGAATATAGAAACAGATGTTACCCACACAGTAGGCTTTAGTTCTAAAACTAAATGTAAAGCTGTTATCATTAACAAAGAATCTAAGAAGATACTTAGAGAATTGGTAAGCAATCCTAAGCTAACCATTGTAGGGCATAACATTGTAACAGATGTGATAAGACTAATTAAACTTATTGGAAATAATATTAAATGTAAATTTATGGATACTCTTATTCTAAAAAGACAGCTTGCTCCACACCTACCTGTTGGTGGCTTGAAGTTCTTTGCTCATAACTATCTACATCTAGTAGATTATGCCAAGGATATTACTATAGATGACTTTGCTAAGTCCACTAAGAAATTGAGAGATTATTGTGCAGGAGATGCCTATGCAGGTCTTATCTTATACTATATGTTTAAAGAAGATTATCCAGAATACTGGAATATAATGACTCCTGCTAGAGAGATAGACATGGAAATGATTTACCCTGTTGCTACCATGATTAATGGTGGTATCAAGGTAGATATACAACAACTTCAATCTCACACTAAGAAGAACAATACAATCATAGATGATTTACTTCAAAGAATAAATGATGACTATGGTATTAATCCTTCTAGTCCTGCACAGGTACTTGAAACATTTCAATCACTAGGCTATGATATAGATAGTACAGGAGAAAGAATACTGAAAGCAATAGACCATAACTTTGCTAGAGATATACTGGAATACAGAAAGTATTCCAAACTGAACACCACATATACTACAAAGATACCAGAAAAAATAGGTAAAGATGGTAGGTTACATTGTAACTTACAGCTTGCATCTACTGTAACAGGTAGAATGTCTTCATCAAATCCCAATATGCAGAACATGCCTCCTGGTGTGCGACCCTGTTTCCAAAGCATATTTGCTGATGATGGTATACTCCTAACAGTAGATGCAAGTCAGTCAGAATTAAGATGTTTAGCCTACTTAAGTAAGAGTAAGTATCTTATAGACTCTTATAATAAAGGAGTGGATATGCATACTCTTGTCAGTAACCTTGCAAAGATTAGTAGAAAGAATGCAAAGGTATTAAACTTTGCATATGTATATGGAGCTACAGAATTTAGACTTAAAGATGAATTGATTAAAGCAGGAGTACCTGTTAGAACAGCTAGAACTACTGTAAAAAATTATATGAATGTCATGTCTAAGATAGGTATTAGTAAATACCAAAAAAATCTCTTGACATTAGCTCAGAAAAAGGGGTATAATACTAGTGTGTATGGGAGAATAGGAGATAGGTTAAACCCTACTCAAATAGTGAACTTTCCAATTCAAAGTTTTAGTGCTGATTTGAATAAGATTAGAATTATTCAGATGTTTAAGCAGATGAGAAAGGAAAAACTACTATCAAGAATATGGTTAGAGTTCCATGATGCCATGGAATTAGATGTCTATGCTCCAGAACTAGATACTGTATTGAAAATGTTAGGTAGGATAGACACACAGATACCAGATGTGCTAAACTATAACATCAAACTAGACCTCCCATTAGATATAAAACAACATGGAAAGAATTGGAATGAACAAATTTAAAAAAGGAGGATATTACTATGGCATATCAGCAACAGTATAAAAGACCAAGTCTTGCCAAAGGAAGAGCTGCCTCAGCAGCTAAGAAAAATGGTAAGACACAATGGGTAACCATTGGTGTCGGATGGAACAGACCAAGTGGAAGTAAACTTGCAATGAATACCATCTTAAATATTGGTGGTCATGGGTTAAAGTTCAGAGCATTCTGGACCGACAAGTCTAAAAGTAATAGTAAAAATCCAAGTGATGTTACTTTTACTATTCCTAAGGAAGAAATTCCTGAAGACTTAGTTGACCTATTAGTACCAGAAGACCAAGAAGAAGCACAGGCTTAGGTATCTACTAGATACAGCTAGCCACTAGAGAGGGCTTTATGATTGGAGTCCTCTTTAGTTAAAGGAGTAAGTTATGAGCGAGATAAAAAATCTAATCTATGACCCAGAAGCTTTCCTTATTACTTTAGAAGAAGCAACTAAAGAACATATAGGAGAGTACATGGACAATAGAACAGCTGAATGGAAAGCTAGAGGCAAAGATAAAGCTGTGCGTTCTTCTTCTTTGGGCACATGTATAAGACAAAGTTACTATGGATATTTCTCTGATAGGCAAGCTAGTCCTATAACAGATGAGTTAGCTAGAAAGAGAATGTACATGGGATTTATCAATGAAGAAACTCAAGCTGCATTTCTTAAGAGAATGCCTGGAAAATTACATGGTGTAGAATCTATAGAACAAAATCAATTCCCTGTTCACTTAAGAATAGAAGATGATATTACATGTACAGCTACCACAGATTTTGTCCATGAATATGACTACAAAGATAAATTATTCTATGTACCTATGGAATTAAAAAGTACAGAACTATGGAAATGGGATGACTTTAAATACCACCCATACCATCTAAAACAAATATTACTTTGGATGTACTATGCCAAAGAAAAACTAAATCTTAACGTACCCTATGGGGTACTAATGTATACCAAGAGAAGTACAATGGAAAATAAATACGTCACTATCTCTTGTGATACAAGATTTGAAAAACTAGGAAGAGAAACTCAGAAGTATGATTACTGGAAACCTTGGTTAGATAATCATGTAAATGAAATAACAGAGGCTATACAAACTAACACATTACCAGTAAGACCTACTGATGTACCTCAGTATATGTGCAAGAGTTGTAACTTTCTAGATTTGTGTAATAGAAATGAGAACATTGAACAAAACAAAAAGGTTTAAGAAGATGTACCGGAAGGGGTACATGTTTGAAAAGAAAACTAGAGCAGTTATCAATACTATACTTTCTGCTATTCCTAACCTATTGTTTTACATTATAGAATCTAGAGGTAGCAAAGGTAAAGCTGACATTGTTGTTGGTCTTTGTTATTTAGGGAAGAGAACATGGATAGGGGTGCAGTGCAAAAAAGGGTATATATCCATGCCTCAACAGAAAAGAGAGATACAAGCAGCATTAAAAGATAATGGCATGATTATGTTTTTTGCTACTGACAAAGATACAACTAAAGAATATCCTATTAATTTTTATCCGGAGTTTAAATCATACGTGGAATCATGGAAGAATACATTAGACTAGTAAAAAGATTATCCTTAATTAATGTACTAAGTACCTCAGTTACAGAAAGTACCATTGTTTCTGGTAGTATCTGGTCAGATACTCGTACTACTTTATGGTCTAAGATGGTAGAAGGGGTACTAAAAAAATATGCACTCTTAAGATTACATAGATTTCTAGGACAAAACAAAGAAGATTTATTCTTATCTTGGTTAAAACATCAGCTATTAGAATATGCAAACAAAGATATGTATTGTATCACATCTTTTGTACAAGCAGCCCAGAAAGATAAAGGGTTATATTGGTACGAGATTGAGCCTCAATCTGAAAGAACAAGTTATCTATACTATAACTTGTCTCAGTCAAGACTTACATATATACTACAAAGACTAGAATTTAATACTGTATACTTTCCTTGTACATATTCTCTGTATATAGAAAAAGATATATCAGATTTAATTCATGAGAGTTATAAGAGGGAGCAAAAAAATGAGCAACAAAAAAAGAATAGTAGTAACAGATTTAGGTAGTATATTTTCTTTACCTAAATTTTTTTCTATCACTGAAAGAGAACGTGAACTAGCTAGTGTCCAGTTTATGTTATACTACAACCATACAAACTTTGTGGATAGAGCAATACCAAGTTTGGCAGCACTAATGTCATTAGGTAAAATGAAGATAATCTTAATAGATGGATGGGAAGACCCCTTATTCTTTAAAGCCAGAATGGCAATAGCCACATTAACTAGAGTTATGTTACCAGAAAAAACAGTAGAAGCATTAATAAAAAATAATCTTACTTATTATAAGGCTAGTACAGATGTAGATATGGAAAATAAATTTATTGAAGTACAGCAGGATGGAAATGAAGAAGGCTTTGAGGTAATTGATTTAAGAGAAACATCTTGGACTGATTATGTTAAAGTAGAATTTCCAGAGTTGTATCAAGAAGACCCAGAAAAAGTATTGAATTAGTGCTAACGACTGATTCTCCCGAACCATTCTTTCTCACTGGTTAGTCCTTGGGGGCAAGTTCTCTTAGAGCTTGCCTCTTTCTTTTATTAAGTCTATATATTGTACGTTCTAACATGTCTACCTTACTGGCAAGTTTAACAAGACTCTCATCTCTGTCTTGCATCTCTTTACTTAACCCGTTTATAGAATGTCTTAGTTTATCAAGAGTTCCATTCAATCTAAATAAGACAAAGAAAGCCACAACAATAGGGAAACCTATATCTTTAACTAGTTCTATCCATTGTGAGTAATCCATAGTGCCTCCTGATGATTACGCATAATGCGTTATTTACCTAGTAGTTTCTTAGCTTCAGTAATGAACTCAGTCCACTCTTCTTGAGTAACCTTGTCATCTTCCCACATCTTAGTGAAAACATCTACTGTTTTCTTAAGCTGTTCGTACTTACCCTTGAATAAGAATCCACCCACAGCCATAGCTCCGGTTAGTATCCAAGGAACGATTGTTGACATATCCATGTTATACCTCCTTATTTAAATAACTGCCTGTAAGCATCCACATCTTCTTCTAACGTTGGGTCAGATTGGGAATGAGGGAATGGTTTCCTTCTTGCCTCTGGTACAGTTGTTTTATCTCTCCATTTTTTAAGCTCTGTTTTTCTATCTAGATTATACAAATCAAATATTTCATAGGCATCTTCATAGTTACCCTCATCTAGATATCTATATGCTCTCCACTTAGCTAGTTTTATTTGTCTTCCAGTTTTCTTGGAATGACTAAGCAATCCAAACTTAACTACCCTAGCTCTAGTTTCATCTGGAGTTTCAAACCCCATACTTTTTAGTACAGCTCCGTACAAAGGATTCACATTCATGTCATTAAAATCAAAGATTAAATCTCCATCATACGTAGACATTAACTTCCCAGTATTAGCAATGTTAAATCCTTGTATTAAATTCTGTGCAAATCTAGGCATAAGATAATTCATACCTCTATCTACCTGTCCTTTTAATAATGCATGACTTCCTTTCCATAATCTTGTTGGATAAATACCAAAGAGATT
>MDTE01132953.1_pt1 | contig 10147 bp, 8 predicted proteins | sample 811231 | NCBI WGS metagenome assembly MDTE01 (sample SAMN05326651, study PRJNA326480) | marine metagenome | isolation source: seawater | place: Indian Ocean: Red Sea | collected 2010 | reverse complement strand
CATTAAGCCGAATAATTGACCGTAGACTTCATTGAATTCCGCATTGAAACACTCAAATTCAGATTCAAACCCAACAGCATGTAATCCTGGTGACGTAGCAATAAATTGAAGACCCGCAAAGGTTGTGGTTGTTTCCAGGTATAATGGAATAGTAATTGTATCACCGGGAAACCCATTGCCATTTCCTGATATTAGCCAGGCTAATGGATCTGTACCACCACCGGTGGGCGTCATTTCAATAGATATCGTTGCTACACCTTCGATTGTTATATTGGTTTCAAAGGTTTCATACCCTTCTGCATAAATAGTCAATATATATTCGCCAGGATTTTCTACTGCAATAATAAAATAACCAAATTCAATTACAGCTTCATAGGAGGCTTCATTATTTACGCTTACCGCATGTACAACCCCGGATTCTACAACACAATTTGGATCGGTACAAATAACCTCACCAATCAGAATATGCTCCGGCTCTACACCTGAACTAAAGGTAAAGTCAACTTCCACCTCCTGTCCTATCTGCACAAACGTATCTTGAGTCAACGTTTGTCCATCCGGTAAGGTTGCAGTCACCATATATCCACCACCATTAACGACCATTTCATAATTGCCAAATTCGTTGGTGTGTGTTTCATAAATAAGTGTGTCTTGGGTGGTACCTGTATTCAAACCTATAGCTAAAATGGGTACACCTGGAACAGTCGCAATCGCATCACCCAATTCCTGAAAAACCGTCCCGAATATTACGGCATTTTCAGGAGGATCATCATAAGTACATGCAATGTTTGAAGGCGATGAAACAATGCCATCAACACCAATGGCCGTCACATAATAACACCCATGTGCTGTAGTTGTACCTCCTGCGGTATTCGAAAAGAATGTTTCCGTGGATTCACCAATTAAAATAAAGTTCGTATTAGGGTTGTTTCCATTAGCATAATAAATCTGAAAAACCACCTGGTTCCCTGGAGTAACAAGATCATAGTTCCATTCTAAATAGGCGGCATCACCAATTGGAGTATACTCTAGTTCTGCTGTTAAATTATAAGGAGCTGGTATTTCTGTGGTCCACCCTGTAAAATAATAATCCAGTTGAATTTCCTGTCCTTCAGAGATTGTAACCGTTGCTGTGATGGGTTCGAGGTAATTGCCAGTATTAAGCGCTGGCCAGCAGGTCACAGTGTAAGGGGTCTCACTTGCAGACAATTCAAGCACATAATTCCCATCCTCATCTGAAATTGTTTCGTACTCAGTATTATCCCATGATAAAGTTTGAGTAGCAATGATTGTAGCACCCGAAACCGGAAAAACAGGTCCCATTGGTGAAAGCTGTGCTGACACTAAACCTTGAAGAATACCGTTAAGCATAAAATCATCCAACGGTTGAAGGGTAAAATTCTGTGTTTGCGGATAACAGTCAAATGTATTGCAGTCGTCAAGGTTGAAATCTTGGTATATTTCCTCATATCCTTCTGCATCAATGGAGATGAAATTTGCATTAAAAACAATTTCCCCAAAACTGTAATATCCAGTATATAATGAGACAGTTTCTGCGATGGCTGCCCCATTATCATTGTACAATCTTACAATTGCTCCTTCTATAGGTTCTATTAATCCAGCAGATGTTATTTCTGAAACGATTTGTCCTTCTAAAAATATTTCCTGGTCCTCTTCAGCAAGTGAGAAATTAAGATCCAATCCATTTTGTCCAATCTCAACATTTTGGCTTTGGGTCACCCAACCATCTGCTGAGCAGATTACATGATATGTTCCGGTTGGCAAATAAATCTCATAAAACCCTAATTCTCCCGCAAAGCCTGTATAAGATTCGTCAGATTGACTGTTTAATGGTATAGCTTCGATTACAGCACCAGGAATAGGACATCCCAATGGTCCTCCTAGACAGCCATTTCCCATTAATATTTGTCCTTGGAGCACGACTTCCATTGGGTCTGGTAAAGGATAAAGTGTAAAATTTATTTCATATTCAGTTTGATTTGGATCTAGTGAAAAGGTAATCGTTTCGTCCGTGTATCCTTCAGCATAACAATATAATATCCATGCCAGTGAATTTGGTGGAAATGAATAGATCCACTCAAAATAGCCATTCTCATCAGTCACTGCTGCTGCATTCATATATGGGTGTCCTACCAATGCGCCTTCTATGGGCTGTAAAATGCCATTTACGGGTGTAGTAACATGCCCAAAAACAGTAAACTCCTGAGCGGAAATAAAATTAAAAAGGAATAAAAAAGAAAGGATCGAGGTCCTTATTTGAAATTGCCTACTCATTATTCTGTCCCTAACCTTAAAAATATTGTTGAAAAACCGGAAAAAAATTTAAACCGTTTTACAACTAATTGAGAAGATGGTTACAATAAATTACATTAACCATCAGAAATAAAAAAAGCCCCATCCAAATGTGAACGGGGCTTAGCGGATAGTACAAATAATTTAGTAAGTAATTACTCCTCGGCGCCTTCTTCATCGGCACCTAGCAGTTCCACCTCCACTGCCTGTGACTCTCCGCTTAATTGTTGTATTATAATTTGAGACCGTTGATTCACATAACTAAGAAATTCATTTACGCTTACTTTCCAGTAATTCTCTTCTGCTTTTTCGGCAAAATTATCCTCGGTATCCAAATATAATGCTTTGGCTTTTTTCTGTATAACTTTTAATTCTGTTTCCATTAAATGTTGTAACATGATATCTGTTTTACTCATACTGTCATCCTGAATTGGTTTTTCCCTGAACGCTTTACGTCGCTCATTTGAATAGGATCTTCTGTCGGTTTTATCATTATATTCTTGTTCTGAATCAACCTTCTCCGGTTTTTCCTTTTCTTCAGTCTCCGGTTTCTCTTCTTTGTTTTTTTTCAATTTTTTAAGGGGGTTTTCCATTTAACTCTCCAAAAATTTAGTATTTTCATGCCATAATAATAGCCTGAATCTATTTAACTGTACAGGCATTATCGGCCATTTCAGGACAATATTTAATAAAAAAAAGTAAATATTGTGAATTTCACATATTTTCTCACGTCCTAAATTTATATTAATTTTTATAAAACAGAACCGCAACAATCAAGGTATCTAATTATTTTATGAAGAATTTATTTTTAATTTTAATATTGATAACATTTGGATTTTTCCAAATGTTAATAGCTCAGTTTCAGAATGGCGAAATTCCATCAAGAGGTATTTTAACCTATTTAAAGGCAGATTCGATCATCACTGAACTAGCATCTGAAATAAAAGAAAAAGATGCAAGCCATTGGGTTTTTATCTATAAGGAAAGAAAGCTAATTGTACTATATGAACGAGATAAAAACCGCATCAATATAGTGCATGCTATTACCCGGTCTAGCGACCTCAATAAAAAAGAAATGAAAGAAATTCTCAGTGCAAATTGGTACAAAACTAATGATGTTCGCTATTCTTTCCATGATGGCTGGCTTTGGTCCAATTTTTCACATAAAATTAATACATTAACAGAAGAAGAATTTGTCGACGGGATTCATCAAGTTTTTACATTGGCAAAAAATTACGGTACTTATTATATGAGCATAGACCCGGTTTGGGAGGAAGAAAAGCAAGACAATATTTTTAATGATTAAGAATTTATTCTTATCAGCATGCGGAATTATTTTATTTTACTCCTGTGCTCCAACTTCTGCAATAAAGGTTCAGAAAGATCCCTATTCCGGCACAACAATTTACTCACTTGAAGATAATTTCCTCGATGAAAATTATCCTTCGGTAAATATTGAATTCGATATCCAGAAATCCATAACAAAAACAAATTCGCACTACCACATCTTATTAAATGTATCAAGTTCTGAAACTCAATTTATTGCAGATTCAGTTAGCGTATTTATGATTATTGATAAAATTACTCATGAGCTGACCCCAGTCCCATCGATTAATTATTTAAAAAAGAATGAATTTGACAGTAATCTGTTTTCTTTTTTTATCAGTCAAAATTCTGAAGATAGAGTAAAATCAATTATAATACCGATTTCGCTTCAGTTATTGAAAAATATCGCATATGGTATTGAAGTTCAAATGAAACTAGAAGGAAATCAAAATATTATAAAGGCTTACTTTTCTTTGGAAAATAAAATCAATATTCAAAAATTTATAGAATCGTTTGTACCATTGGAGGAACAACTCTACTCTTACCCTTGAGGTTTTTTTCTTCGCCGTGGTCGTCGTTGACCTCGTCTTCCTGCCGTTTTAATTAAAGATCGAATATTTGTTATTTTACCATTATCTATATTAACGAGTATTGAACTGACTTTATGCAGAATATCATGTTTGAGCGATGATAAGATTATGGTCACGCCATCATAACTACATTTTTTCTGTAATATCTTCAATAGCAATGACAGACTTTCTTGAGATGTGTGCAATTCAACTTCATCAATCAATAATATTTTAGGATCTGCAGCAATGGCAGTTGCTAAACAGACCTTCCTTAATTGTCCCGGAGAAAGATGTCTCATTTTTTTCTCAAGCATAGCTTCTTTTATTTCCAGTCTTCGAAGAATTGATTCAATTCGCTTTTGAGGTTCTGTGATATGGCTAAACTTTCCTAGTGTTTTTAGCATGAACTTTTCAACAGTTCCAAATGGTGGTTTTATCACTTGTGGTACATAGGCGAACTGACTACTCATCATTCCATTTGAAAGTGAACTGAATGGTTTACCATTATATTGAATTTCACCTGAACCAGGCTTTATTTTTCTGTTCAATAAGTCCAGCATTAGGGTTTTCCCTGCTCCAGAAGGCCCACCAATGCCGTATATCAATCCAGCATGAACATTAAACTTTTTAATGACTAATTCAACATTATTTTTAGCATTAAATTTTACATCTTTAAAATCAAATATGGGTGTTTTACTCATTATTCCTTTCCTTTAACTGGGATTGAAATTTTCAATTTACCCAATCATTTTTGTTTAAATTATAATCACAATGTTTAGCAAACATACATTCATCGCATAATGGTCTTTTCTTACAGATATGTCTGCCATGGTCTATTATGTGGCAATGCAGGAAATAATCCTTACCGTACGGAATGTAGGAATCAACCTTATTAAATACCTGTTCCGGACTAAGCCTTCGTGATGTAATTCCAACTCGTGTTAACATACGATGCACGTGTACATCAACCGGGAAAACAGCCCGTCTTAAACTGAAACAGCAAAATATTGCTGCAGTTTTTACACCTATTCCTTTAATCGAACAAAGTGAATTCATTATGCGCTTGGTTGACCATTTGCTCATCGGCTTCAAATCATAACCTTTTAATTCTGATTTACACCACTCAAGGAATGATTTGATCGTTTCCGATTTTCGGGTTGCTAATCCTGCAGGTTTGATGATGGCAGTTAAGTCACTATTTTTGAGCGAAGAAACATTATCCCAAGCTGGGCAGGAAGCTAATAACCTGGTCATAGCAATATCTCGGTTTTCATCTCGTGTCCCCTGCGACAAAATTGTCCTTATCAGACATTCCATCGGATTATCTTTCGGGTACAAAGGTTTCTTCCCAAGGCTGTTAAAACCTGTTATGAGGTATGCTATTTTGTCCTGCCGAATCATACCAGCAGGGATTAAGAGAGAAGTCTTTACCCGACCTTAATGCCGGGATTCCAAATATCTTTCGGCTTCAATTGCAGCCATACAGCCAGAACCTGCTGCTGTAACTGCTTGACGATAAATTGTATCCTGAATATCTCCAGATGCAAAAACGCCTTCAACTGATGTCTGAGTCGAATCCGGTTTAGTGATAATGTATCCTTTCTCATCCATTTTCAATAATCCATTGAAAATATCAGAATTGGGTTTATGTCCAATTGCCAAGAATAATCCATCACAATCAATATCAGAAGTTTCACCTGTAACCGTATCCTGAATTTTTGCACCCGTTAAACCACCATTTTGAGGATCTCCTATCATATCCAAAACGGTTGTATTCCACATTACATCAATTTTTGGATTATTCAATGCTCGTTCCTGCATGATTTTGGATGCCCTAAATTCATCCCTGCGATGCAGAATTGACACAGAAGATGCAAATTTTGTTAGAAATGTTGCCTCTTCCATTGCGGAGTCTCCTCCTCCAACAACCAGTACTTTCTTGTCTTTAAAAAAGAAACCGTCGCAAGTAGCACATGCAGAAACCCCGTGCCCCATTAATTTGGATTCAGAATCAAGTCCGAGTAATTTTGCAGATGCACCTGTCGAAATAATAACCGTATCACTTGAGTATTCTTCATTACCCGACCATATTTTAAAAGGTGCTGAGGAAAAATCCACTTTATCAATATGATTAAACTTTGTTTCTGCTCCAAACCGTTGTGCTTGACTCCTAAAGAGTTGCATAAGTTCCGGTCCCATAATTCCATCAGGGAATCCAGGATAATTTTCTACATCGGTTGTTATGGTCAATTGACCACCGGGTTGAACACCTTCAAAAACGAGTGGTTCCAAATTTGCACGTGCACAGTATAACGCAGCCGTGAGACCAGCTGGTCCTGAACCGATGATTATGACTTTTCGCTTATCTCCCATTTATAGCAACGTATCCAAAATTTGTGCAATTTCGTCCTTTTGCACTCCACCTACAAGCTGTTTTTCAACTTTGCCATCCTTAAAAAACAATAGGCTTGGGATACTTCGAATTCCATAATTAGTAGCAATTGTAGGATTTTCATCTACATTTACTTTACCAATTACAGCACGACCATTAAAATCTTCCGCTACAGAATCTATCGTTGGTGTCAATTGTTTGCAAGGCCCACACCACTCAGCCCAAAAATCAACAAGAACAGGCTGGCTTGATTTAACAACCTGATCGTCAAAATTGGAATCATTAAATTCCTGTGTAAATTGTCCCATGTAATCTCCTTTTATTGGGATAAACGTCAATTTTCATTATAAAAAAAGCCGTGTAATTTATACGGTGCACGTTTTTCAATTTAATAGTTTTTACAAATTTTTAAAAGGTGGTGATTTTGTCACAATGAATATATCATAAAAAGTATAAATACCTGTAAATCTGTTCTAATTACTTGATAATTTTTTGAAAACCCCCAAATTAACCTGTAATATATATCTTTAATTCTATCCACGTTTTAAGGAATGATCCGGCAATTGTCGGATGGAATACCGTGAAATTCGGTAACACTCCCGGTGCTGTGATAGGGGACGAAAGGTGTTATATCCGTACAAACGGATGAAAAATCACTCTAATATAGGGGAAGATACACTTGTAGTTTGATCCTTAAGTCAGAAGACCTTCCTAAAAACCCAAAGCTTGGTGGACACGAGGATCCCATCAGGAATCGATAGACCAATATTCATTACCAATTCTAATGGTATCTTGAAAAAAATTATAACTTTTTTGGTTTTAATTGCGTTGCTTGGTGCAAGACAAACTTCAGTTCAACTAGTTGATGCGTTAACGGGTACTCCATTGCATAAGGTTCAATGTGAAATACCTTTTAAGATTAAGACCGAGACCGATGCCTACGGTAAATTGTTCCTGTCAGATACATTAAGAAATATTACAGATTATATTATCTGCGAATCCTATCTTCCTGAGTATTTCCCAAATGGTGTTCCTGATTTTATTAAATTAAATCCAATCCTTGTTCGTTATGAAAGGATTGATGTCGAAGGTATTAATAAACATTCTGGACAGAAACTACGTCATCCTGTTTCTATGATTGAAATCAAAAATGTTAATACTTCCCAATCTGAGATAGGTGAAATCTTTTCAAAATTACCCGGTATGATGATCAAATCTTATGGAGGTGCAGGTGGTATAAAAACATTGTCTCTGTATGGAAGTCAGGGAGACAGATTACAACTTCAGTTAAACGGTGTTGTGCTAAACAATGAGCAAAGCGGTAATGCAGACATCAGCCAACTCCCCCATGCCCTCATTCAGAGACTGCAATTCATCCCTTTAGGATCAAGTTCAAGATATGGCAATTCGGCTTTGGCAGGAGTTGTAAATATTGCCAGTAATGAAAAGCCTTTCAAAGTTTCAATGAACTATCGCAATAAATTAAACCGAGATATATCTGTGTTTAACAATTTGCAGAGAGGTAATTGGTCTGCAGGAATTGGGATTGGTAATTCAGAAGAGCTTCAATCCATCCCATGGACTGAAACCGGAAATTACAATCCATCACAATTAGAACAAGGGCATTACAATTGGTTTACTTCAGGATTAAAACAAAATTTTCTTAATTTGAATGTAAATTCTCATTTGTCAAATCTTAATATTCATCTGAATGTATTAAAAGTAATAAATCAAAGGAAATTATCCGGAAAGGTATATTTTGTAAAAAGTCATCCAATCGTAAATGATGATCTTGGAGTATTTTCTGCACAGTTTAATTCCCAATATTTCAATTTCAGTTTAGGAAGTAAGAGTCAGTTCATTCATTATCAATCTGACCCAACCACATCTTTTCCTGTTGATACACAACATAAATTAAATACAACCCAAATTCGAATGGAAAAGTTATTATCAAATTCATCTATTTTAGCTGAAGGAAAATATTTATCGAGTTTCAGTAATCAGACCCAACCAAATGATACTGCTGCCTCCCAATTATCATTAGGTTTTACAAATAGAATTTTATCCCAATTAATTAATATTTTCAGTTCATACCGACTGCATCTTCAAAAACAACAGGCTTCAATTCATTCTTGGGAAATTACATTTGACAAATTTCTAGAATTTGTACCCATTCGCACGTCCATTGTTTATTCCAAAAATTTTAAAAAGCCAGGATTTAATGATCTATTCTGGAAACCATTTGGAAACGATCAATTGAAAACAGAATACTCAACTAATTTTTATTCCAAGGCAGAATATACATCTGGAAAAATTAAAAGTACTATAACTGCATTTCATATTCAATATTCTAATCTCATTCAATGGCTTCCGCAAACCGGCGGGCAAGATTTTTGGAGGCCGAAGAATGTCGATTCAGCAAACTCTTGGGGGATGACATTTGTATTAAGAGGAAGTTCTAATTTCATCAATAACTGGCTTATGTCTGTAACCAATAATCAAACTGTAAACCAAAGAACCGAGATGCAGCTCCCTTATACACCTAAATGGATACATTCATTGACGTTGGACAAAATGGTTCATTCGTGGAATTTCGGTACACAGATTCAGTCAATTTCTTCCAGATTAAATTCCATCCCCGACTACATTGGCAATCCATGGATTTTACCTGGATATACACTTGTTACACTGTCTATGTTTAAACAAATTTCCTTTAATAATATTCAATTAACAACCGGGGTTTCCATCAATAATGCCATGGATATTCGTTATCAATCCGTTTACGGATATCCAGAACCCGGGCGCACCATTAAATTTCAATTAACGGTTAAACAGAAGGACTAATGCCATGAAATCATTTAAATTAATATTATTGTTACTTACGTCAGCATTTTCACAGTCAATGACCTTTTTTCTGTGTGAAGGCAATTTTCAATCCAGCAATGCATCATTGTGGTATTTAAATCAAAACCACCAATTGAATGAAGCACCCCAAAACCCTATAGGAGATACGGCTCAATCCATGACAGTCCATGAAAACAAATTGTACGTCATCCTAAATGGATCAGGAGTAATTCATATATATGAAATTAGTGAAACAGAAATAGAATTTGACCATACTATGAACTTGGAATTTTCAAGTCCACGCTATTTATTGGTCATGAATAATATAGGCTATCTCACAGAATGGGGATCTAATCAGATCACGGTTATTGACTTATTATCCGAATCTGTGATCACCACTATTCCTGCAGGCGGTATGCCTGAGCACATCATCAGTGATGGTGAATTTATTTACGCCGGTTTGAATATGAATGCAGATTGGACTGCTGCAGATATAGTTTTAAAAATCGATCCATCTATTAATGAAATTATTGATGAATTTACCGTTGGATCCAATCCGGAAAGCATGGTCATCATAGATGATATTCTTTATACATCTTCAACCACTTATGATGAATATTGGGCTCCACATTATTTAATGGCATCGGTGGATTTAAATAATCCTGATGAAAATTTCCAAATTTATATTGATAATTCCGGATTG
>MDTE01124452.1_pt1 | contig 10147 bp, 12 predicted proteins | sample 811231 | NCBI WGS metagenome assembly MDTE01 (sample SAMN05326651, study PRJNA326480) | marine metagenome | isolation source: seawater | place: Indian Ocean: Red Sea | collected 2010 | reverse complement strand
GGCAACTATGGTAGACGTAGACCAGGTGCTTACTTTAGGTTATTTAAAACTTACAGACAGCCTTTAACAAATGTAGACACGAGTAGAACGTGGATAAACTATATTGACACTAACAGTCGCTTTTGTAAGACTACACCATTCTTTATCACCAGCATACAGATGGACAAGTTCTGCAAAGACGTAGGTATTGTGCCTGTAGATTATCCATTAGAATTAAGTTTTTGTCATTGGGATCCAATGCTTGAAGACTTTATCAAAGACCCAAACATTACTGGCATAGTTTTGCCAAGTATATTAGGACTCACTGAGGACAAGGAACGCAGAGATTATCTATTCAATTTAGCATTAAGCAATGATACCCATTTACTTTTTGCTGATGAGAGTATATACTTAAACAACGACTCAGAATTAAACTATATCAATGCGATTTTCGAATATATAAACAATGAAGAAGATCCAGATTTATTATTAGGACACACAAGGTAAAACAATGGCCAAAAAGAAAAAGACACAGTCTAAAAAACAAGTAGAATCAAAAACACCTGTAGAAAGTAAAATTAATCCTGCAGAAGAAGATTCACTTTATCAACTCTTAGATTCTAAGATAGAAATACCGTTATCAACTTTAAGAAACAAGCATATCTTTATTGCAACACCATGCTATGGTGGACAGTTGGGAGAACCTTACTTTAGAAGTATGATGAGATTTGTTATTTTATGTAACAAATATAACATTCAATATACAGTCAGCACATTGGCGAATGAAAGTTTGATTACAAGAGGTAGAAATACACTTGTAAGTTTCTTTATGGAAAACCAAGCGGCAACACATTTATTTTTTATTGATGCTGACATTGAATTTAATCCAGAAGATATTTTAAGAATGGTTGCATATGATAAGCCTATTACAGTTGGCGCATATCCTAAAAAAGCAATCAACTGGACTAGTATTTTAGGAGCGGCAAGAAATCCAGACCTAAATGAAGATGCGGAAACAATAGAAGGACACAGTTCTAACTATGTTGTAAATTTTGATTTTCTAAAAGATAAAGACGGCAATCCTACACCACAAGTTCAAGTTGCAGACAATCTAGTAAAACTAAAAGATGGAGGCACTGGATTTATGTGTATTAGAAAAGATGTTATACAACAGATGTTTGATAAACATCCAGAAACAAAATATGTTAATGATATAAATGTTGATCAAAAATTCGAACCATTTATGTATTCATTGTTTGATTGTATTATTGATCCAGACAGCAGAAGATATTTATCAGAAGATTACACGTTCTGCAGAAGATGGCAAGACATGGGTGGAGAAGTTTGGTTAGATCCTAGAACAGCACTTAATCATGTAGGACATTACACATTCAGAGGTAATATTAGAAAATTATTTACAGGTGAAAATAATCACAGAAGAAAGCAGGAGGCAGGTTAATGAAATATCTTATTTTACCATTTGTATTTGCTATTGCTGGTTGTTCTAGTATAGACAACACAGTTAGTGATTATAAAATAAAACCAGAAGATTTTAAATGCCCAAAGGATTTTTTTGCATATTGTGAAGGTAGAAATCCTAACAACATGGAATGTAAATGTATAGATAGAAGATTTCAAAGGCAAGTTTTTGATAGACTAACAGGGGCTTACCTATGAAGATTTCCATTTTACTTCCTACAAGAGGCAGGACTGAAGTTCTTAAAAATAGTATTATGACATTGTTAGACAATGTCAAAGAACCAAGTGATATAGAAATTATTTTAGGATTAGATGAAGATGATCCTACAAGTATCGATTACGTTAAAGAACATTTAGGACCTATACTGCAAGAAAAAGGTGTAGAAACTAAAGCAAATATTTTTAAACCATTAGGATATAATAATTTACACCAGTATGTAAATACTTTGGCAGGTAATGCCTCAGGTGATTGGTTGTTCTTTTGGAACGATGACTGTTTAATGAAAACAAAACATTGGGATGAAGTCATTACTTCATATACAGGACAATTTAAATTACTAGCACCAAAGGATAATCATAACGGTCATCCATATGCAATATTACCTATAGTCCCTAAGGATTGGTTTATACTTTTAGGTCATCTTAGTCAAAATGCACAAAATGATGCTTGGTTAAGTCATATTGCATACATGTTAGATATCTTTGAAAGAATTGATGTAGAGTTTGTCCATGACAGAGCAGATATCACAGGTAACAATGATGATGAGACTTTCAAAAATAGAAAATATATGGAAGGTAATCCTAATGACCCTGAAGATTTTGGTCATCCACAAAAACAACAAGCCAGAGTAAATTCAGCACACAAAATTGCTTGGTTTTTGGAGAAAACAGGTGAGGGTGATTTAACTTGGTGGAAAAATGTTATGGAAGGCAAGCAGGACCCATTTGAGAAAATGGTATGGCCTAAAGATGTTAAAGGTGCTGGCCAATTATCTGCAGTAAACAATGAAGAAGAAGATCAATTGCCTGACGATACAATAATAACTCTTTAAAAACAACAACTTACACACCTCAAAAGTGGTTGACAAACCCGTATATTCTGCTATAATGTTTACTTAACTGGAGTATTCATATGGCCACACATGCGATGATAGATATAGAAACATTAGGCACAAAGCCTAATGCAGTCATATTGTCTGTAGGAGCAGTAAAGTTTGACCCATACACAAATAATGCGCCTTTTGAAGATAGGCATTGGAAAATAGATGTAGATGCACAAACAAGTAAAGGCAGAGAAGTTAATGAAAATACATTAGCCTGGTGGGCAAAACAAGATCCTGAAATACGCGAAGAAGCATTTAGTGAGTCAGGACGAATACCTGTAGAACCATTTATGAAAGAATTAAACAGTTGGATAAATGGTTGTGAAGTTATTTGGTGTCAAGGCCCGCAGTTTGATATGGTAATTCTAGAAGATTTTTTTAGAGATTTTGGACATCATATGAATTGGTTTTATTGGCAAGTAAGTGATTGTAGAACACTCTTTAAAATAATGCCAGTAGATCCAAGAAAAGCAATTCAAGAAGATTTGCATAATGCATTAGAAGATTCTAGGTGGCAAGCAATTTGTGTGCAAAAGTTTTATAATGACTTTAGTGTGCCATCAAGATAAAGAGAGTATGCCCGAGTGGTCTTTCGTAAATAGGGTTTGGGTAAAAAGAGACAAGTGTAGCAGTCGTTCCCCATGTCAAATTCCCAAAGTGGACTGCATACTCTCAGATTGGCCTGTTCGTCTAGTGGTTAGGACACCGGGTTTTCATCCCGGCAACAGGGGTTCGATCCCCCTACAGGCTACCAATAAATAGTATTATGGGACAATATACAGATAAAATTAATAAAATCGCTGAAGATTTTAATACAATAGAAGAATACGAAACTGTAACAAGTATTCTTGCACAGACAGGTGTGATAGTTGTTTCATATAAGCATGGCGGATATTTAATCTCATCAGGAGACAATGGCGGAGAATATAATGGATACAAGTTAGGTCCTAACGAAAAGAAATTTGTTCCTTCTACTGAAGCATACTACCTTGAATTGAAAGCAAAGTATGACAACCATGATGGTAGAACTTTAGTAGAAATTTTAGGCGGTTGGAAAAAAGGATTCAACAAGTGGATCGAAAAGGTGTTAAAATGATTTGGGTAGATATACACGGCCAGTTGAAAAATAAAAAATTAGTTACTGAAATATCAGAAGAGATTTTGAACGATTATTTACCTCAAACAAAAATTAATAAGTTTGTTGAAGTATATGTTAATACTGTCTGTGACGACGAATGTGCAGGACTTTGTTTTGGCGATAGATATGGTGCAGAAATAGAGATTGCAAGAACTTCATACGGAGAACGTTATACATACTCCGAAATGATAAGAAATCTTTGTCACGAATTGATACATGCAAAACAATTTATGAAAGGCGAATTGCATGGTGCTAATATGACTAGGTGGTATAAACAAGATTTTGCTAATGTGCCATACAGAAAACTTCCATGGGAAATGGAAGCCTATGGCTCAGAAAAATGGCTTTATAAAACATTTTTCAAAGATGAACTTAATCTAGATTAATAAATATTTGTATGGAAAAGAAAGACGTGAACATAAACACAGGTAAGGTTAGAACTGTAGACCCTACAAAAAAACATGCATCTACAAACGAAATAAAATTAGATATGTTTGTAGAGGATTGGGTATGCGAGTTAGTAGAACCTAAACATCCTGCTTTGCATAGGCCTGCAACAACAGATCCGTTCAGTGGAGATATAGATTGGGCCAAACGTGAAGATGAAATGCTTACCTTAATGCATGATAGACTAGGAATAGGTTTAGCATGTCCACAAATAGGAAGTAGTTACAATATGTTTGTAATGAATCATTCAATTTTAGGAGACATTGGTGTATTTAAACCTGAGATACTAGAAAAAAGCGAAGAGACTGTTGTGATTGAAGAAGGTTGTTTAACATTTCCATTTTTGTATTTGCATATTACAAGGCCAGAAAAAGTCAAAGTAAAATACTTCAAATCAGACGGTGAAACTATTGTTGAGACCTGGATGGACGGCATGGATGCAAGATGTTTTCAACATGAATTTGAACACTTACAAGGTGAATTATATCTAGACAGAGTAAGTGATCTCAAATTACAAAGGGCACATAAAAAGAGAGAGAAACTTTTCAAGAAACTAGAAAAGAAGTTACCTAAAAATGCTTAATTATCCTTTTTGGGTAAATGATTTTGACAGAGTCAAAGACCACAAACAGAAATTTCCTTTATCAAGTAAAATATTCGAATACCCAACATCGTTTTGGTATGGTGAACGAAACGGTAAAGAAATCAAAAATCTACATAAAAGTTTAAAGAGATTATTTAAAAGAAGCAACCCCTATTTGCCAGTATTAGTGTGCTACAATCTACCGTTTAGAGACATAGGTCAATATAGTAAAGGTGGTGCAAAGACAAAAGAAAGTTATTTAAATTTTGTCAACAGTTTTGCAGAAGGAATAGGTAATTTATCTCCTATAGTTATTTTTGAACCAGATGCTTTACCTCACACAATTGAAATGAATTCACAAGATCAAAATTTTAGAATAAATTTAATGAAAGAAGGATTAGAAATATTAACCAAAAAATCAAAGGCACATGTTTATATAGATATAGGGCATAGTAATTGGCTTACACCCAAAGAAGCAAACGATTTAATAGAATCTGTTACAAATGAGTATGTAAGAGGCTTTGCAGTCAATGTAAGCAACTATAGAACGTCTAAGGAGTCTTTAAATTGGAGTTTAAAGGTGTGTGAGCATAGACCAAACGATTACTTTGTAATAGATACTAGTCGAAATGGTAAAGGTCCTCACGGCAATGATTGGTGTAACCCTCCAGGACGTAGTTTAGGAGAACCGCCAACATGTGATACAGGTCATGAAAAATGTGATGCTTTTTTATGGGTCAAAGTTCCAGGGGAAAGTGACGGTAAAAATAATGGTGGACCCAGAGCAGGTAGATTTTGGGGTGAAATGGCAGAAGAATTAGTAAAGAATACTGTTTGGATTTCTTAGTTCTTCATTTAATACTTCTTTACCTGTGTGTTTTGTAAAATGAAACATTCTAAATTCATTTCCGTCATGACAATCAAATTCTTCTCTTTTTCTAACTAATGTATTGAATTGATTATCATATCTTGTAACTTCTATGTCTTTATATAAAGTTAAAAAATTAAACATTGTTTCATCACATATATCGTTTGCAAATGATTCTGCTTTTTTATATACTTCCTTAATAGTATTAATATAATCCATTTTTTCCCATATATCTTTAGATATTGTAATTACACCATTATTGTTTTGCCATACCATACGATTAGGATTTAATTTAAAAATTTCACAGAGTTTTAATGTTTTAACATGTATTTGTTTGCCAGGCAATGGCTCAGTGTAATGTATTGCACAATCGACATTGAGAAAAGTTTTCCTATCATTTAATGTAGGCAAGCCTTTGTGAATCACATCAAAATCTATATAAGTCAGTTTGTCATATATTTTAAAATATTCATCAAACAACATAAATTTTAAATTAAAGATATCATTATGTCCTAACATTGGCATTCTGTGATCTTTGAATAATTGTTTGCAATATCTCAGATTATTTACAAAGTGATAATTGCTTTCAAACCACTCTGCAAGATGTTTGTGTTTTTTGACAGACAAGTCTATGTATTCTTGAGTATATTGTTCGTAAATTTTAGGAACATAAGCACCAGAAAGGTTACTCCAAGGGATAAAGAATGTGAAGAATCCGTGCATGTTAGTATTTAACTAACTTTTAACTAACTCCGGAAGGGTCTTGGTCTTTTTGCATCTCATCGTTAAAATCTTTATCTGACATTCCATCAACTTCAACTTCTTGTGGTCCAGCAGTATCAGGTAGTGCAGGAACTTCTAAAGAATTTTCTAGGTAATGTTTTGCGTCACTTAGATAAGTTTTACTTTTAACGACTTTTGATTGCCACCAATGTGGAAAGTCTGAATCAGGAAGTTGTTCTAACATTCTAAACAACTCCATAGAATACTTACCTATCTGATAAAGATTTCTTCTGACCATGTCTCTTTCATTGTCGACATGTCCTACTGCAAGTTTCTCTACAGAGCCTGCATCTTTTTCATTTACAATGCCTGCTAATTTTTGTAATTTTTCTATTTCGTTCATACTGTTATTTATCTTTTTAGTCCCATAATGTTTCAAGTTCGTTGATAAGTTTTTTAATTTCGTTTCTTTGATTAAAAACTTTTTGATTATTACTTGCTCTATCTAAACTTTCTTTACTGTTAAGTAAATCTTGTAATTTAGATAACGACATATTTGCTATTTCGTCTACTAATTCAAAATAACTAATTAAACATTCTGGGTAACTGTTGTTGTTAATCTTAGTATTAAACATAGATTCCCATGATGCATACCCAACTTTACTAAGATTTTTTTCGTAGTTAGGAATGCCGAATCCTATGAAAGGGAGTCCATACACAAAGTTTTTATAAGTCTTTTCTGTAAAAAATGAATTATCTAATATGTCTAATTTTTCTTGAAAAAATACTGCTCCGTCTAATCTTCTGTGAGTTTCCATAGGTATATTGATTCCGCCTGTGTCAGCAACCATGGGATTAAATTTCCATTCTTTTGACCCCTCTATACTGTCAAATATATCTTCAGTAAAATAGTCAGGATTCCAAATATCTTCCCAATCTACTAATCTAGTGATATTTTTATCAAAATTTACACTATGTTTTTTCTCTCTTATACTCTCATCAGAAAAGTGCCAAGAGTAATAACATTTTGAAACATATTTTCTATGCCTAAAAAAGCCATTTGCAATCATTCTCAACATTCTTGGTCTTTTCATAAAACAAATAAAATGTTTTTGCAATTCTCGAGGTTTTATTTCTTTAAATAAATTGTTGTCTGTGGCAAAATTGTGATAAGTTGAAGCAAACATATCATAATGTATTACTTTAAAATTGCTGTAAAATTCATCAGCAAAATTATCTGTTGCTGATTGAGAAGTTAATAATACTATTCTATCTTTTGGTATGCCTCTCATTGCCATTTGATGTAAAAGTTCAAAATAATTTATACCAACAAAGTCTTCAAGTGTTGTGTCTATAACAACTTTTGAGGAATGGCAAAAGCCGTCTTCTCTAGCCAATTCTCTGGATATGAAATCCATATGTCCGCGATCTAATTTAGATACAGAATCTAAACTTAAAAAATAAATTGTTTTGTCTATTTGATCTGGTTGGTAATGGATATTGATATCTGCATTTGGTATGCATTGTTCTAGTTTGAATCTTTTGATGTGACCAAATGCTGATTTGTGCTCAAAAGATTCATCTGAACCAAAAAATTCATTGTATATACTTAACGGCATGTTTATATTTAAACAGAATGTTTAAATTTTTTGCTTTAATCTGGTCTGTTAGAACCTACATCTAGTTTTCTAAATATTTTCTGTGCAAAAGGATCGCGTTTCATACCAACTTTTGGATCTTTTCCTTTTTTATCACCATATTGTTGATCATATATCTCCTTTGCTTGTTCTAGCGAATAGGGATATCTTTCATTTCCAATTTCATATTCTTTTTGATGCATTCTATACCAATCTTGGAAATTAAATTCATATGATTTACTGTCGTCATATTTGAATTCTGGATCAGCCATAATTGCTTCTGGAAGTCCTGCTAGTTTTCTTAACTTGCTAAGACTCTCTTCCATATCCATATCTGCTGGATCAAAATCTTGTTCGCCATGGTCTTTCCAATCTGCATTATCTACAACTTCTTCGGCATGTATCTGAATGATTTCATCTCTGTCATCATCAGAATGTAAATTTTTATCTCTGCCAATTTCATCAATCTCGTCATTCAATTCATCCATTGACATTCCTACTGCTTTTGCGTATGCTTCTTCACCGCCGTCTTTTAATACCTGCATTAATTCTTCATATGCTTGATCTTCACGACTTTGTTCTGCTCTTGGATCGAAACTTTCTTCCATTTCTGGTTCTTCTGGTTCAGGCTCAATCATGTCATTGCTTATTAAAATATCTTTGGTTTCATCATCAAGTGCCCACTCTGGTGGATTTTCATCACTGTCTTGCCACGCCATGACTATTGCTTTTTCTATATCATTTTGATCGTCAACATATTGAGATACTTTGTCGTAAAACTCTTCTGCTTGATCCATACCCATATCTTTTACTTTACCTTCGTCAACACCGTATTCTGATCTTATATCATTTAAATCTATGCTCTCATTTTTATCCATTGGATTTTCGATGCTGTCTAATTCGTTTTCTTCTGGCTCTGGTTGATACTCAGGTTCACTGTCATCTCCTGCAACTAATTCCATCTTGTCTATTGCACTTTTTACAACTTTCATTACGAAGTTTTTATCATCGTCTTCCAATGACGTAATACTAGGATCGTTGTATCTGCTTGTTAAACTGTCTATGATTTTACTTAACTTATCACTTACTGCCAAACTGTTTTCATCTTTAGGGTCTATTCTTTCATTAATCTCTGATAGTAGGCTGGATGGAGATTTAATTAGAGCCTGAATAAATTGTTCTTGTTTTACTTCTTTATCGTTTGGATCAGAACCTTCTGGAAATCTATTAGCAATGCTCATTTTTGCAGAACTTTTGTTTGGTTCCATAAATTTAACTTTGCTAGGATTTACTTCTGTTTCAAATTCAACAGGTGCATCTTCTATGACATCCATGCCTGCAAGTTTTCTTAAAATATTTAAATCTTCGTTCATCTCTTTACCTACTATTTTGTTGTAAACCAGTTCAAAAACTGTGTTGTTCATTTCTCCAAATTCTTTTGTAAAAATTTGTTTTGCTGACTCTTTGTCAGGAGCACTTTTCATTGCCTGTCTAAATGCACTAGCACTCTGGACCTCTTCCATATCGTCAACAATATTATCTATTGGTGCAATGTAGCCTCTTTTACTCATAGGTTGAGGATCCTGCTTATATGTATTTATCATCTGATAGTATTTAGGACCAGGCTCACCGCGGACTTTCATATCTAATCCTGTTTTTTCATCAACATTATTCATAGGAAATCTTTCTGCAACGTCTTTTTCTCCTACTGCAAAAAATATTTCAACCTTTTCTGGATCAAAGTTGTCGCTCATTTGTTCGAAATTTGATTCGTAATCCATATTATGATAAGGTCTCGGTGCCAATAAAACTTTGCTTGGATCTATACCATGTGCTTTTGCTATTAATCTTTTTTCTTGAAAATTGAAAGGTGATTTTTCTGGCTCAACCTTATCTGATGTGCCTATGTAAACATCAGCATTAGGAAACATCTGTTGAATTGCCTGATACACCTTCACATGATGTGAAAGCATAGGCTGAAATCTACCTGGATATATGACTACCTTCTTCATACTACTATTTATCAGTATGGACGCCAGAGGCTTAATTCTCCTATTTCAATATGTTGAGGTAGATTTATTGCATGAACAATCTGTTCTGCACATTCAGGAGCAGTAAGTTTGTTTGCGGTCACTTCTTCTGTCATTTTAGATTCCACATAGCCTGGATTGACATTAATCATTCTACATT
>MDTE01088514.1_pt1 | contig 10147 bp, 7 predicted proteins | sample 811231 | NCBI WGS metagenome assembly MDTE01 (sample SAMN05326651, study PRJNA326480) | marine metagenome | isolation source: seawater | place: Indian Ocean: Red Sea | collected 2010 | reverse complement strand
GAAACCAAGTTAGTTCATTTTTTGAAAGATTGTGGTTTTGAAGTAGTTTGTAAAAATTCTAAATTAGAAAATGATGGTTTAGCAGGATTTGATTATATTATTTCTTATGGTTATAGACATATAATAACTGAAAGCCAGCTACTCTCTGCTAAACAAATTCCTATCAACCTTCACATATCATATTTGCCTTATAATAGAGGTGCTCATCCAAATTTTTGGGCCTATTATGATGAAACCCCACACGGAGTAACAATTCATAGAATTGATAAAGGTATTGATACTGGATCTATACTTCTTCAAAAAAAGATTAATTTAAAAAAAGATTTATCATTTAGAGCATCGTACCATCAACTTCGTTTCGAAATAGAAAAGTTGTTTATCGAAAATATTGATAATCTTATTTATTCAACCTTAAAGCCTTTTAAGAACACTTTTGAAGGCACTTTTCACTTAGTAAAAGACTTACCAAAAAATGTTGACTGGGATTTAAATATACAACAATTCAAAAGACTTAAAAATTAGTTCTACGTATTTACCAAGTTTGTTTATTGATTTTTGTCTGTTTTACAGTAGAGTTAATGTTTTTTAACTTTTTATTATGTGAAAATAATTTATCTATTTTGCCTAAATTATTTCTTTCATTTTTAAAATTTAATTCTTTATAAATTTTTAAAATTAATTCATAATCTTCTTTGTAATCTAAAGTAAGACGTAGGTCATTATTTTCTATCCCATAATCTTTTTCAAATGATCCTACATCAAAAAATGTTGAATTTTTTCTTATAAAAAGAGTTACATGTTCTAGTTCCTCTTTAGTAAGTTTATATTTTTTTAATGAAATTAAAGACTTTTGTTTTATACATTCAACATCATTTCCTCTTGGAATGAATCTGTTAATAATATTTGAAGAGTAATCAAAATTATTTTCTATATGGAAATTAACAACATCTTTTATTACATTTGGGTCAATCAAAGGATTGTCTCCAGTAATTCTTACTACATTTGAGCAGTCAAATAATTTTAGAGCATCTAAATATCTTGATAATACATTATTTAAAGATCCTCTTAAGTATTGTATATTTTCATTATTTAAATATTCACACAAATCATCGTCTGTCCTATCGGTGGATGTTAAAACTAGAACATTATCAAACACATTCGATAACACAACATTTTCATAAACTCTTTTAATTACAGTTTCTTCCCCTAGAGGAAGTAAAGACTTTCCCGGCAATCTCGATGAACTCATTCTTGCTTGTATTCCACAAATTGTCTTCATATTTAATTTTGTTAAAAATCCTCTTCGGATATTGGACTGTTTTCTTCTAGATCTTTAAGACTTTTACTTCCTAGTAAGTTTTTATAAAGATGTGGATGTAGTCCCGTAGAAGGCCTTACAGATCTTGTATTATTCAATGTAAAAGTCTCACCCTTTTTAATTTTTTTTGTTGTAAAAATACTTCTTTTAAGTATTACATTTGGTTTTTCAGATACTTTTGGTTCAAACGAATCTTCTTTTAAAGCTGTAAATAGGTCGTTAAGAGAGGATACGTAATGTTGAAACTCATCTTTTGTAGCCGAAAAATCTTTATCAAGGCTATCTTCCTCATCAATCATAATATGTTTTTCAAAAACTAATCCACCTAGAGACAATGTTGCTAATGCTGCACTGTTATTACTAGAATGATCTGACAGTCCTGTAATAACATTAAATTCATTTATTAATCTACTTGTTCTTCCAATTGAAAATTCATTAAGCGGTGCGGGATAAGCACTCAAACAATTAAGAACTACAAAATTATCTACTAAATTTTCTTTCAAAATACTTATTGATTTTTGGACTTCAGCCTCTGTGCAGCCTCCTACTGACATTATCACTGGTTTATTTAGTTTAGAAACAGCATCTACAAGTTGAATATCATTTGCTTCGTAAGATGCAATTTTATATATTGCACAATTAATTGATTCTAAAAAATCAATATCCTCTATAGAGAAAACTGAAGTAAACGGTATTAAATCTTTTGATTTTGAATACTCAAATAATTCCTCATGCCATTCAAAAGGAGTAGCGGCTTGTTCGTATAGTTGATATAAAGAGTATCCAGACCAATTACTATCTTCATTTAATACAAATTCTTTTGAATTTGAATTTAAGGTTAAGCTATCAGGTCTAAATGTTTGAAACTTGACCGCATTTGATCCACACTCACTAGCAAGGTCTATTAATTTTTTAGCAAGTGAGATATCTTGTTTGTGATTTGCTGAAATTTCAGCAATTATAAATGGCTTATTGTTAATTAGTTCATTTATTTTTAATTCCATAATTTAACTTTAACTGTTTAGTGTGAATATTTTAATTCTTCTTGATTTAAAAAACTTCTAACAAGCTTCAAAAACTTTGTTTCTTCTAGAACATCTCTGTTTAACAGATTTTTATCATTTATTTCTAAAAATCTTCCATTATGACCCTCTATAAATTTATCCAGTGGATATGCGACTTCATTTGATAGTTGATAATAATATTTCTTTGCCAACTCTATTTTTTCTTCGTTTACTTCGAAGTCTTGACTATTTAAAGTTTCTTTCAAATAATTAAAATAACTTTCCTTGTCTTTGGGGCAATCTACAAAACCATAACTTGAATAGTGACTATTTGCAGACATAATAACTTTTTTTCCTAATATGGCTGCTTCTATTCCAATTGTAGAATTGTAGACAAGTACTAAGTTAGATCTTTTTAGTAATTTGTATGATGTGCTTCTTTCATTATTTAAAACTATTGAAACATTTGAATATTGATTTCTAATATTTTCTTCATACCAACTTGATACAGTATAAAATGTTTCTTTTATTCTTCTATTCTCTCCAGGATGAGGTTTAATCACAAAATTAATACTTTTATATTGTTTAAATAGAGGTTTTAAATTTTCTAACCACTCATACATAGAATCAAATATATTATTCGATACAAATTGACTTGTGTCCCATGAAACATTTGTAAATATTGATACAGTCCCATCCATCTTTTCTGAAATTAAATTATGAGTTTTTGCTTTAAAAAAATCCTGATCTTCGAAGTAACCATTCTCATAATTTTTATCTATATCAAATTTAAAAAAATGTTGAGGTGTAAAACCATAATTAAACTCAATACTGTAATTAAAATTTTTAGACATACCGCCTTCAAAAGTGGCAACATTTAAATTTTTCTCTTCACAAATTTTGTAAAGTATTGATTCGGGAAATGATATTCCGTTAAAAACCAAAATACCCTTGTAATCTTCAAGCCTTAAATTATCGAAATATCGCTTTAAGTTTTTAGAATCATTTATTAATTTAATAAAATAATTTTTTGATTCCTCATTCAGATCTGAATGTCTTTTTATCCAGATTATAGATGAACTAACAAGTTCACCTAAATTTACTCCTTCAAAGGTGTAATTCTTTAATTCATCAAAACTGAGTTTTTGTAACTCATTTTCATAATCTACTTTTAAAAAGGACAAATTTATAGTATTTAAATCTTTATAAAGTTTTGAATTTACTTTTTTACAACTATAACAAGGCATTTTATTACTATCCGAGAATGGACTACCTCCTAAATGGCAAATGTTCAAAAAGTTAAAACATTGAATTATATCTATTTTTACTCCCAAATATTTTGTTGCATTTATAAAAGCTCTTAATCCAACATTTAAAAAGTGAGGGGTGTCTAAATTTAAAGAAGGACAGAAAATAAGAATTTTTCCTAGATCTTTATTATTTGAAGACAGCTCAAAATCTTTGTACTCCAATGAATTAAGTACTTTAAACTTATTACCTAGAAATCTTAAAAAATAGCGAAATGCCAAAAATAGATTTCTAAGGTTTGAAAATTTTATTTTTTCATACACAAAATAACTTTAATCTAAAAGATTAGAGATACTATAGTTTTAATATCTTAATTATTTTGTCAATTGAATTATCTTGAAAAAATTTTCTTATGTGTTCAAAGTCTTGTGTTGAGAAGTTATTTCTTTTTTCAATGTCTAAAAATCTTTTAAAATTAACCTTGAAATTATTTTCATCAACACAATAGCCATTTAATGTTTTGTACATTTCTTCAGATTTTGAATCTTGCTTCATAAGTTCTTTAGTTAAAATTTGTGGAAAAAGTATTGTTGGTTTTTTAAACAAAATTGAAATTAAGTTAACACTTGTGTGCATTCCTATAACAAAATCAATATTTTTAAAGGAGTGGTAGATAGATGTTCTTTTAAATTTGTAATTTTGGATTCCTACTTTTTTAAGGATTTTATGAAAACTCTTAAAATTGACATAGTAATGTGGCTTAATTATAAATTGAAAATCATAATCTGAATTTTCATCAATACATTCTTTAATATTTTCAAAAAATCTGAAAACATCCTCATAAACATACTTTCCAGCAGCTGATCCAATATTTCTATCAGATCCAAAATGTCTGACATTTAAAAGGATATTTATAGGATTTTCAAATGCTTTATAATTGCTATCTTTAGTTTCTATTAATTCAATGTATTTACTATCAACTCCAGGATATCCTACTGCTCTATGCAAGGTATCTCCTAATTGTTCCACAACAAATTTTTGATTACTGGCCATCCAATATTCATAATTTGAAGGAAATTTTTTTATAGGCCTTTCCTTTTCTTCATATTTACCAAAAGGTGTAATAGGTCCCCACTTGGTTCCTTCTATTGTGTAAGAGCTTACTGGTACACCTATTGTTTTAATGGAGTTTTTTTCTATCCAATTAAATATTTTGGTGTTCGTTTTCCCAATATCTAAATCATTTCGAGTATCAATTAAAACATAGTCTGGTAGACCATTAAAGAAAGTATCAAAATATTTGATTGGATTTGAATAACGATTTATTAAATAATTAACTAATTTTCTTAAGATTTTTGCCATTAGATTGTTTAGATTGTCTCTATTGTTTTCACTTATTTTTTTAATTGATTTTGTAAGAATTGGATTTAAAAATAATGTGTCAACAGAAGTAGCAAATGAAATAAATTTATTTTTTACTAGTAATTTTTCAGGCTCATGATCAAACCAATTCAAATATGAAGGTTTTGTAGTAAATATTAAAACTTGATTTTTTTCATTATCTATAAACTCAAAAATTGGAATTGTAAAGTCTAAACTTGGACTCTCTTCTAAAATCTGTAAAATTTTCAATTTATGTTTATTTATCCTTATACGCACCTAAAGAGTCAGAATAAAAATTTGAATATGCAAGTAGCTCATTGTGGTTACCCTGAGCAGCAACTCTACCCTCTTCAAAAATAATTATATTATCCGCATTTTTAATTGCATTTAACCTATGTGCTATCACAATTATTGTTAAATCTTCACTTAAAGTCTTGATAAGATTATAAATTTTACTTTCAGATTCAATGTCAACTTGGCTTGTAGCTTCATCCAATATAACGATGTTTGCATTTGAAAGTAAAGCTCTTGCTATTGCAAGTCTTTGTTTCTGCCCTCCCGATAGGCCTGAACCATTATCTTTAAATTCAAAGTCGAATTCTTCATCTAAAGACATAATAAAGTCATATATTTGTGCCTTTTTTGTTGCTTCTATTAGCATTTCTTCTGAAGCATTTTCATTAAACCAAACTAAGTTGTTTTTTATCGTAGTATTAAAAACAACTGGATCTTGGCTAACATAAGCTATTTTGTTTTGCCATGATTCAGACTTAATGTTTGATAACTTGTAATCGTCTACATAAATTTCACCTTTTTGGTAATCATAAACTTTAAGCAATAAATCAATAACTGTAGTTTTACCTCCACCTGACGGACCAATTAATGCAACAAATTTATTTTTAGGGAATGTTAAATTTATATTATCAATATTAAATTTTCTATCATCTTTGTATTTAAAGCTTAAGTTTTCAAATCTTATTTCTGAGTTTAAATTTTTAAACTCTAAAGTTTCAAATTTGTTTTCACTACTACTTGAAGAGATAACAAAATTTCTAATTCTATGTATATCAGGTATTATGCCCTCAATACGTATTCTTATTGAATTTAATGAGTTTATTGGTGAAATTAATCTAAAAATTATAATTATAAAAGGAACCATTAGAGGCAACCAATCTTCAGAAGGTTGGTCAATAACGTAAGTTCCTAATATAAGCAATAAGGCTATTGAAACAGCATTAATAGTATTAAAAATAGGCCCAGACAGAGCATTTATTTTATTTCTTTTTTCTATATTCTCTTTATAAATGTGGAGTTTGTAATCTACCCTTTTCAAAAAATCAAAAGATTTACCTGTTGCATTTATAAACTTAGAATTTTTTAATGTTTCAATTAAAAGTGTATTTAGGCTTTCGAGACTCATGATGGTTTTTTGAGATTGTTTTTTTAATCGTTTTCCAAAAAAACCTTTGACAATAATTGATAAAACTCCAAGTAATAAAAAAGAATTAAGTGTCATTAATAATGAAACTTTTAACAAAACATAACTGTAAACCACTACTATGAACACATTTTTTGCACCGTTTAGGATTTGGATAAATAAAGAACCTACTTGTCTTGAACTTTCTGAAATAAGAGAAAAAATGTAGCCGTATGTTATTTCGTTTCTATTATGTTGATCTATTTCAAAATATTTGTTGAGTAATTTATTTTGAATTAGCACAGTAAAATTAGTACTAATATTTATTGAAATAAAATTAGATAAAATATTCAATATTGTTTCAAAAATAGTCAACATAATTATTAGTAGTGCAAATACTCTAATTTTCTCAAGATCGCTGTCAATATTTAGTTGAACTAATAAATTGTTTAAAGATGATAATCCCAATTCATTAAATACTTCTTCAGAGTTATCATCTATTATTGGCAAGAGTAAACCAATGCTTATTCCACCTGTTATTGCCCCTATCATTGAAAATAGCAAAGAAAAAGATACCGGTAGAAGAAATTTTTTCAAAATTGATCTGTAATTTAGTGCTATTTTAAAAAGTTCCATTTATTTAAGAGTATATAAGAAAATAATGCTTACAAAAAGAAACCAAGATATAAAATGAATAATATGTCTGATTTCCACATAAGTTTTACGGTTTTAAATCAAGAATATTATGATTCAATAGAAAAATCACTGAAAGCAATTCAAAAAGAAAGTTGTAAAATAACTATTATTTCTGAAAAGGCTATAAATACCGAATTTGATAATTTTGTATTGAATGAATTTTTTATAAATTATCCGGATGAAGTCAAAGACTTAAACCCCAAAATTTGGAAAAATAAAAAACTATTTCAAGCAGATCCTAGATATGTAAACAAAGATAAGAAGATTAATCAAGCTCTTCAACAAAACTATATTAACGCATGTAGAAAGTATTTTTCAACAAACAAAGTTGACGTAATGTTTTCTGGTGCAGCAGGTTACCTGATATGGACTATTCCCCATACAGTCGCTCTCGAGTTTGGAGTATTATCATATAAGCTATTACAAACTGAATATCTAAATCCATACTTGAAAGGTAAACGAATTTGGTTTTCTACAAATTTATTCTGGGATTTAAAAGTAAACGAATCATCAAATTTTAATTATGATAACCAGAAAATTAAGGAGCATATTTCTGATTTGAAGCACTCAATGCTTGTTGATGATTTTAATTGGGCAAAAAAAGCTCTTGAACTCAGGAAAAATTACTCTCCTAATTCGATATATCTGGTCATTAAGAGATTTTTAAAAATTATTTTTAAAAATGATTATCTTTCAAAATTTGCCATATCATCTTTTGTAAATACCTATTTGAATTTACGCCACTATATTAAAAACACTGAAATAGATTTTAATTATATTCTCTATCCTTTAAATCAGCCCAACGATGAACAACTGCTTGTTAGAGCACCTAATTTTCAAAATAATATTACAAATATCAAAATGTTGGCTGACTGTATTCCTAAAAATATAAAATTAATTGTAAAAGAACATCCTGTAAATCCAGGAATGATAAAATCAAAAGACATTAAATTACTAAAAAATACTTTTAGCAATTTATATTTCGTAGATCCAAATATACCAATACGTCCACTTATAAAGAAAAGCTCAGGTATTTTTACTATAAACTCTACGAGTGGCATAGAAGCATTAATTTGTGGAAAAAAGATTATTGTTATGGGAAACAGTTATTACAAATATAATAATATGGCTATAAAACCAACATCAAAAGAGAATTTAAAGCAAGCTATTGAAGAATTGTTGTCAGATTCTAAAATTGATCATAACTCCACTGAAGAAATGTTAAAAACATTAATTAATCAAACTTATCCTGAACCCTGTACATATGAAATAAAAAATAGTGAAACATTTCTTGAAGATGCTTTAATTAGCAAGATTAATATTCTTAAAAACAGCAAAAGATAATTATTCTTTTATTACTTTTTTATTTAGATTAGTATTTAAAAAATGGATGTAAAAAATCAAAACATTTTGGTTACAGGTGGTACTGGGTCTTTTGGATCAAAGATGATCGAAACACTAATAAACGACTACAAAACAAATAAGATAATTATCTATTCACGAGATGAACTTAAGCAATCAGTAATGCAAAAAAATTTATCAGATAAATATGGTGCTGAATTTATAAAAGATAAATTAAGGTTTTTTATTGGAGATGTTCGCGATTCTGAGAGGCTTGAAATGGCAATGAATGATGTAAATATTGTAATTCATGCTGCAGCATTAAAGCAGGTTCCAGCAGCCGAATACAACCCAATGGAATGTATTAAAACAAACATAATGGGAGCACAGAACGTTATTGATGCAGCAATATCTGCCGGTGTAAGTAAAGTAATTGCTCTATCAACAGATAAGGCTGCAAACCCTATAAATCTCTACGGCGCCACAAAACTTGCATCTGATAAATTGTTTACTGCCGCAAATAATATAGGGGGTAAAAGTGATATAACTTTTTCAGTCGTTAGATACGGTAATGTATTTGGATCTAGAGGGTCAGTTGTACCTTTTTACATAGATCTATTGGAAAAAAATAATGATACTTTGCCAGTTACAGATGAAAGAATGACAAGATTTTGGATTACCCTTGAAGAAGCAGTTAATTTTGTAATTTCATCTTTATCAATTATGAAAGGTGGAGAAATTTTTGTTCCAAAAATTCCAAGTGTAAAAATAACGGACCTAGTACAAGCTTTAGCTCCAGATATAAAAACTGAAATAGTGGGTATAAGACCAGGAGAAAAGCTACATGAGGTTATGTGTCCTAGAGATGAATATCAAAAGATTCATGAATTCGATAACTTTTTTGTTATAGAACCTTCTATTTCATTTAACAAAGGCGAAAATAATTATTCGGACTATGGAGATTCATTGAAAGCCAAAAAAGTTGCAGATGATTTTGAATACAATTCTTTTAACAATGATTGGTACCTTTCAATTGAAGAAATTAAAACTTATATAGATACGTTAAAGTAGTTAATTAAAAATTCGTTTACAGACACTTTATTTGATTTATCAAAAAAACTACTGTATTTTTTACTAAGTTCGTTCATCTTTTTTTCTAAAATGTCTAGATTTTGAAAGTTAATAATTTCATCATCTTTAATAGTTAATTGTTTTTCAACCATCTTGTCAATTAGAAATTTTTCAACTTCATTTCTATAAACATACAGAAATGGAATTTTGTGTGCTATTGCTATATACTTTGATGTCCCTCCAGCTACTTTACAAAACTTTATATTTTCTGAAGAAAATACTTCCGATAGAGATTTATTGATAAATCTTTTTTTTACTTTGTTTTCATATTTTTCAAGTTTGTTTAGAGGGTCCATAAGATAAACATCCCCAAAATTATCAAAAAATTCTATTTCACTTGAAATATCAATAAGATTTTGGTCAGAAACTCCTCCAAACGAAAGAAGTATTGGATAAGAATCATTGTAGGTATATTGCTTATCTGTAATAAACTCTGGAAATGAATCTTTTGATATTGGAAAAAATTCTGGACCTACTAGTAATTGCTTTTCTTCATCATAAAGTTCTTTTTGGGACCCGAAATTATAATCTAGAACTATATCCGAATCGGTTTCACCTAGGTGATTTAAATCATCAATAATTAACTTTTTTGTCGTAATTTTATTAAGT
>MDTE01101053.1_pt1 | contig 10148 bp, 10 predicted proteins | sample 811231 | NCBI WGS metagenome assembly MDTE01 (sample SAMN05326651, study PRJNA326480) | marine metagenome | isolation source: seawater | place: Indian Ocean: Red Sea | collected 2010 | reverse complement strand
GACCTTAACACGATACTGGTTGCCGTCCTCGGATGCAGTCTGACCTGTGAGTGCCAGAGAGGTTGAGGTTGCACCAGATACATTCGACCAGCGACCGCTAGAAGATGTACGCTTCTGCCACTGGAAGGTTGCTGTACCAGAGTTGGTAACAGACGCTGCTACCAAGAAGGTTGCTGCACCACTAGAAGTGGTCTTATCAGTGTTGTTGGTGCTAAGGGTGATGGTGTTCGCTGCATCTGCTGCGATGGTGTCATCGGAGAGAGTCTCATCAGCGTTAGCCTCAGGATTAGTGAGGATCATCAGGTGCTCTGCCTTGTGACGGGTGTTACCAGCACCATCGGTATAGGTGCGATATGCCCACCAACCAGGAGCAGTGATACCACGCTCTTTGTTCGCTGCCAGACCTGCTTCAGTCTCATCAACAAAGACGATTGTTTCTGTTGCGGACCCTGCGCCGTTACCTCTAGTCAAGCCGACTTGGGTCTGATTGGCGGCAGAGTCAACTCTTCCGTATAAAGACATTGTGCTCTCCGAATATTTTCCGTATATTTATTTATAATTAGCGTGCTTTAATAGCCTCTTCTACCTTGTGCAGAAGGCGATCATCCATGTCAGTCTTAGTTAATTTAACTGCCTTTTTAAGGATGATGAGGCACACTTCAATGAGCTTTTCGCCAAGTTCCTCGTCATCGGGGATCTTAGCAACAGCATCCGTAATAATCTTTTGTGCGATTGGAAGCAAGAATGCTAACATGACTAGTACCTATAATCGGGTCTAATCTATATATGCTCAGTCGAAACGAGATGTGTGTTTCGCCATAGCTTCGTCATCTTTCTTTTGCTTCTTGGTCTTGCCATACTTGCGAAGACGCTCACTATACTTGTTAACTCTTCTGTTATGAGTTTCAAGTTCACTTTCCTTTTCACCTCTCTTCTTCTTACCAGTGCGCTTGGCACCAGGGAAGTTTTTCTTATGCTCTCTTGCTTCAACTGATTTGTTGATGTCAAGTTTCTTGCCAGTCTTCTTCTCATAATCATCAAGAACGCCTTGACGCTTCTTGACTTTTTCTAAAGACTTCTTAGCATCTTCTGCTCTACCCTCTTCCAGTTCAAAGGATTCCTTTCTGACTTTACCACCTTTAGATAACAGGTCAGAAGGTCTCTTGCCAGACAATGCACCACTGTTTGCCTTAGGAGCACCAGGTCTGTTGGCATTCATAGGAGATGGTTTAGGTTTAGCAGGACTAGCAGCTGGTTTAGCTGCATCTACAGGAGCGGCAGCAGGTGCTTTAGGTGCAAACTCACCAATCCCTCTCTGGAATCTACTCTTACCAGATGCATCAAACTTCTGTGCAAGATTGACACCTGGTTTAGGGAGGTTTTGTCCACCACCAAATTTAACAGATGGAGGAATCTTACCACCAGCAACAGAAGCAGGAGGATTCATACCAACTCCAGCTCTACCCGCCATGGATCTAGAACCTTGGTTAGGGTTTTCAGTTGGTGCCTTACCACCAACAGCACCTTTGACTGCTTTACCAACTGATTTGAAAACACCACCCAAGAACTCATCTAGTTGTTCTTCTTCGCTGAGTTGTGTAAATTGTTTAAATGATTTCATTTGTCACATTCCTCAGGGGTGGTTTTACCAAACTTACCTAAAGACTTCAGAATTCTTTCGTTATCTGACATTGCCTTTTGCTTAGCAGCATTAACAGCACGCATTGCACGCTTTGCCAGAATGATGTCATTCTTCATCTTGGTTCTCTCATCAGGACCAATGTAGTCAGAAACACATTCATACTCTTCATCAAATCGCTTGTCCTTCTTCTTATCCTTTCTGTTAGGAAGACCTTTGTCTATCTTCTCAGGAGTTCCACTTTTGATATCAGCAATATCAGAAGGTTTCGATCCAGATGGTTTACCAGAGTCACTGAACGGTTGATTACTACCAGAGCTATTGCTGATCTTAGGGCGATTATCATTCATGTTGCCTTTGAGTTTAAGCCCTTCGGCAGGTTTGTAATCCTTCATGGACTGCTTCTTCGGTCCCTGTTGTTGCTGTTGCCTCTGCCCACCGCCAAAAAGACCACCTACAAAATTCTTGACACCCTTGAAAATTTTTCCAAGGAACTCTTGAATCTGTACATACTCTTCATGAATCTCTTGCTGAGTCATTTCACTGACAGACTTCTTGACCTTGCCACCTTTAGATAACAGGTCAGAGGGTTTCTTTCCAGACAATCCACTTGTGTTTGCTTTAGGAGCAGACGAAGGTCTGTTAGCATTCATTGGTTTGTTAGAACCACCACTAGAAGATTTAGGAGCACCAGGTCTGTTGGCATTCATAGGAGCCTGTGATGGTTTATTATCATCTGCCTTAGCAATGCTAGCATTGTTTGCCTTCATGGTAGCAGCCCAGAAACCTTTGCCAGATCCGCCGCCTTTCATACCAATTCCGCTCTTGTACATCATCTTTTGTTGGAAAGCTGGTATTGGTTTTACTGGTCTATTGGAACCATAATTACCTGGTTTACCATACGCCATCATTCCTGGTTTTTGACCACCCATTGACGGCAGAGCAGATTTGAACGCACTAGGATCTTTCTTGAAAGCAGCCTTAAAGTCTGCCTTACTATCGTAAGTGCTACCTTTCTTTGCCTCAATGGAACCAGGCAGTGCTTCAGTCAAGTCTGTCTCAGTTTCGTAGCCTTCTTGATAGCTTTCTTCTGAAACTTCTTCTTGACTGACATAGGCTGTTTCCTCTTTCTTGGTTGACTTTTTGGGTGTACCACCGCAGATAGAACATCTGCCGTTTATAATCTCCCCACCCTCGGAGTGACCTGAGCAAGAACCCTCGTTCAGGCAATCTTCCTCAAGATCTTTCAGTTTAGGATTGATCTTGACGGAGGTTTTTTTTTCTGACAGTTGATATGCACCGAAGGACATCAGAGATTCCTTCCTATATTTACCACCCTTAGAGAACATCTTAGGTGTAGCAGCTTTAGGTGTTGCTGCAGGGTTCAAAGCAGGTGCAGTTTTAGGCATAGCAGGTGCTGTCTGCTTAGCAGGAGCAGTTGCAGCTGATGTAGATTTAGGTGTTTCAGATTTTTTAACATCCAAAGATCCCTTGGGTTGTGCTTTAGGAACACCTGTACGAGCCTGTTGAGCACCCTTAGGAAGTTGATCCTTAGGAGTAGGCTTGTTTTTGTCCAGACCCTGCTTCTCTTTTGCACGATCACTAAGAGCCACCTGCTTGATAGACTTATCTACAGATGCTTGTCTCTCAGTCTGCTTCTTCTGAATACGCTCAGCATTAGAAGACTTTGAAACAGAATCAGCAGCAGCATCCTTTCTGACTTTAGAAAGTTTTTCCTTACGACTCTCACGATCCTTAAGGTACTTCTTCATCAGAGGATTGCTAGACTTTTCTGTGCCCCTGGTCTTGTCTCTCTTGTCCTTAGCAGCAGCAAGTTTGGGATTTGCTTTACGCCATGCTGCCATACCAGCAGACTCAGCATCCTTTGTTGCTTTTGCTTTGTCTTCGGGACTCTTTGCCTTAGAAATGGCAGAACGCTTTTTGATATACTCAGCGTTTCTAGAATCACTAGCACCAGAAGGAGCACTCTTAGGAGCAGCTTGAGAAGTTTTAGTCTCTTTATCTTTCTTCTTTGCTACAGGTTTATCAGTCTTAATAGACTGACCCTGATCATTAGTATTTGCTCTAGCAGCAGCACTCGAAGACCTTCTAGCATCACGGCGTCTCTGCCATGTTGTTCTAGTGTCAGTTTTGGATTTATCGTCTTTGGATTTGTCGTCCTTCTTAGATCTCTTAGGAGGAGTGGCAGTAAGGCGAGCACCTAATGCATCGCCTGTAGTGCCTTCAGCACCAGCAGCACTTCTTTTTGCTTTTGGTTGAGGACCACCAGGTTTAGGAAGATCCTTTTCTTTTTGGCGAGAATTTAAGGCATCACCCCACACCTCATTCATGTAGGCTTCTCTAAGATTTTGTACTTCTGTTGGTTTCATTTTCAGTTTGCCTCCTTCTTATACTGGGGATGATCGTCTAACTTCATACCACGCTTTTTCTCAAGACGCTTTTTGCGCTCTTCAGTTCCTTTCTCAGGATCTTCATCACGGACACCTTCTACGATATCCTCAATCTCTGTCCATGTAAACAGACCAGACTCGATGAGTGAATCAATTTGCTCAAAGTCTTCACCCAGTCTGTTAGCAAGTTTATCGCTACCAGAGGAAACCATACGAGCAGTTCTACCAACTGCCTTCTTCAAACCACTCTTCAGTGCTTTACCGATTCTTCTGAGAAGACCAGGCTTTTTCTTGCCTCCACCTTCTCCCCCGCCACCAGACGATGATTCTCCACCGCCAGAGTCACTGTCGCTATCTTTTCTACCTCTGATGTCGGCAAGGACTTTATCTAACTTACCACCTGTCTCATCACCATCGCCCTTCTTCTCAGACTTCTTCTCACCATCCTTCTTAGCGTTGCGCTCTTCAGCAGCTTTCTTAGATCTCTCTTTCTGAGCAGAGAACTCACCAGCAGCGTGACCAGCAGCACGGGCACCTGCACCGACAACTGCCTTAGCACCCTTCTTGAGGTTCTCACCTGCCTTAGAAGCGAGACGCTTCAGGCGATCACCCATGGATTCCTTCTCAGCATCCTTCTTTTTCTTAGCAGCATCTTTGGATGCCTTTACAGCATCGTCATAATACTTGTCACTTGCTTCTTGAAGCATGATGCCACGAAGTTCGAGTTCGTTGCACATCTCCATGAGATCTTCCTGATCTTCTGCCATTTCAATAAGAGCATCCTCAAAGAAGTTGATCAGAACTTCATCGCTGAGATTTTCAATAATATCATGGGCTTCAGTTACAAGAAATTCAATCTCAGCATCACTGAAGACCAGAGCTTCCTTTTTTACCTTACCACCCTTAGAAAATCCAAGTTTACTGAGACCACCACTAACACCCTTCGTCATGATTGCCTTCATAGGACCACCAGCTTTTTTCAGCTCGCCATCAGAAATGTTATTGTCTCTTTGGATCTTATTAATACCAAGACCTCCGCCAGCACCACCTCTCTGATTACGGGAAGATCCACCAACCAGACCAGATGCCATACTTTGACCCACTTGAGTCATAGCACTTTGAGCCTTCTTTGGAGTAGAACTATATGCTTTACCAATTCTGCCGCCAATTTTGGTGCCACTGAGTTTCTCTTTAGCAGCATCGAAGAGAGATTCGTGGATCTCTTCCAACTGTTCTTCGCTCAGTTGAGAAAGATCATGAAGGATTTCTTCTTTCTTTACTTTACCACCATAGGAGAGACCCCTCGCTTTATCCAATCGCATTTTACGATCACCCAAAGCAGCACCGACTCTATTGACTGCTCCACCGCCTTTAGATCCAGGAAGAACTTCTTTCTTGGTTTGTTTCTTAGCAAGAGGGTTCTTAATATCTAAATTGGGATGACCGATATAACCATCACCAGGCTTACCAGCGAGAAATTCAAGAACAACTTCAAGTTGCTCTTCATCCAGAGTATCGATAATTTCTTCTACTTCTTCCTTACGAGTCGCAATAGCTTGACCGCGAACCTTGCGACGGTTTAAGAGATACTTATCTGACTTATCATGATCTCCATCATTGTCAATATCTTTGTCTTCTTTGCCTACGGCGTCGAGTTTCTTCTCTCCACCTTTTGAATATGCTCCTCCAGCGGAGTAGCCTTTTCCACATCCTGCCTTCTCATACACCTGCATGAGGGCGTCTGTCATATCTAACGGTTTAGGATCGTACATTTTACTCAGCGGTCTTATCCTTTTTATTTATCTTCTTTAGAAACTCACCTGGTGTAAGTCTTCTCATGTAATCCGCAAGTTCATCCGTACCCATTTCACCAGCGGGAGTGAAATCAAATAACTTGATGTTATTTACTTCTTGCAAATCTCTCAACCAGGAGCGGAAGATGTTTTCAGACTCATCAACATAAATGACATAGTTGCTACCGCGAGTAACCACCGTACCAACAATACCAGTGTTGACATTTTCAACAACGGTTCCTACTTTAAACAGTCTACCGTTGTAATACTCTTCCCTAAGACCATCTGGATCTAACTTCGGTGCAACTTCGTGAAGGTCATATGAGACTTCAGCAAAGTCATCAAATGATTCTACTTGCATAGATCCACGAAGTGTATTATAGAGTTCTGCCTTATCACTTTTTGACAGACCCTGCGGCATACCCTTGTCAAATGTTTTGAAGTCATCTTCTGCTGCTGCTTTACGCAGTTTAGATGCAGACATACCTTCAACACCTTCGGAATCTGGGTCTCTTTCACCTGCAGAAACTACATCAATAGTTTCAAAGTTATACAGTTTACCATTATACTTGTTTGCTAACGAGTTGAACTCGCTAACCCTGTCACCTCCCACAACCAAAGTAACACCGCTATATCCCTCACTATCGAGAGCGGTGAGAACATCAAAAATGCTACGCATATTATCATTCGCAATGATCGCATTGGCGTGCTCAGGATATGCTTTCCGCATAAACTTAATTTTAGTCCCTGGGTCGAGGGGATTCTTCTTAGGATCCTGCGACCTGCTGGGGTATATTCGATACTCTCCATTCTTTGCCTCTCTGGCGACTCGTTTTATGAGAGCTTCGTGACCAATAGTAGGTGGATTAAATCTTCCAAATGTAATAGCAATCGTACCTTGATCGACCGCACCCGTGCCATCTCCAGTTTCTTCTCCTCCATTTTCCTGTTCTGGCGCTACGGGGTTATTAGGATCTAATTGTACAAGTTTTCCGTCCTGAGACATATGGGTAACTTCGCCTCGTTCGTTGGCGTATCTACCATACCCTACATGTGTCAGTCTTAATTTTTCTGCTTCTTGAGCGGCGCGTGATCTCTCGGCTTCAATTAGGAAAGCACTAAAACTTTTCATTCTACCAATTCTTTCTAAGATTAAAGTTTGCTTTACTAAAAGTCAGTCGATCTACAATTTTATACGGATTGTCTGAGATTATCACGAACCCTTCATGGTTAGAAGGACTCCCGTCAATGAAACATTCAACATTCCCATTTGTAACAATCGCATCGAGTAGACGCTGTTTCAGTGTGAAGATTTTGTGCCATACCTTAATAGTGGTCACATTGATCTCTCCCTTATATTTAGCATCAATCAAATTGAAGATAACATCAGGGGAAGGGATACTTCCAGCACGGACAAATGAGTTGATTGTTGTACGGCAAAACAAGCGAACATACTTATCCTTAGAGACCTTACAGAAAGGAATCATAGCAAGGATCTCAGCGATCAGTTTGACATTGTTTTGAGGTCGAATGTATGCATCAGTAGTGTCAATGAAGTGAGCACCAAGAGCAGACTCTAGTCGAACTCCAATAGTTCCCTCTGCCGTAGGTGAGACTTCTGTATAAGAAGTATGTGGAGCTAGAATAATATCCCGACCAATAGCAGAAGGAAACCGATAAGTAATAGTATTGGGAGTATATTGCCTGCCGCCACCGACACCAATAAAGTCAGCTTGAACAATACCGCTAATACGGGGAAGATGATACAGACAAAGACGAAGTATGTCAGCAACCCGCCCAGTATGGTTTTGATCAATGTCTTCATTGGTGTAGTTGATCTTAACGAGTTTTTTGTTGAATACAGACTTGGTGCCAACGAAGAACTTACCGTTCTCTGGGTTGGTTCCAAACACGATAGCGGGAGCACCGTCCCACTTGACACTGACCTTACGGCACAGTGCTGCTTGCTTGACAGCATCTAATGCAGCACGACGACCATCAAAGATCGAGTCCTCTAGATGCTCAAGATGTTTGTTGGGCAAGGTCTGCTCCTCATCTGTTACCATAATTATAGCACACCCACAGGCGCTACGGTAATCCATGTGACACTACACAAACTGTTTTACTGATCTACCACCAACAGGATTGATTGTAATTCTGGCACCCTTAATGCCATGGTCACTTCGATCACCCTTATAAACCGCAAGGAACATCGGTTCATATGTACCAGTGATTACTTCGCCGTTCTTATTCTCATGATTACTTGCCCTAACAACATATCCATTACCAACTTTATCGATCCTTAGAATACCTTGTAAGGTAGTATCTACATTATTTTCTCCCTTATATTTACCAAAATCTTTTCCATATACAGCATAATTCTTAAGAACATTATCCCTAATTCTTCTTCCTACTGTTGTTCCAGGTGGCATACCTTCAGGGAACATCTCTTTTAATTTTGCGATAAATGCTTGTGTCTCTGGGTGTGCAAAGATTCCAGGTTCAACTCTTTGCGATGTACCAGACCATTGCTGGAATCCTCTAGGACCAGCTCCTGCTTTGTGTGAAATATGTCCACCATATCCTGTCTGAGTCTTAAAGTGAAAGTCACACTTAGGAGTTCCTGGTGTGCTCTCACATGAGTTTACCATATAAAAGGTATCTCCAACTCTCAATCGTATAAAGTCTTGACCTGTAGCGTCTTTTATCTTGTCAAGTTCTTCATTTAATCTAATAACTTCAGCATCTTCTTTTGCTGTAGTAGATTGTGTTCTTCCAGAGAACTCAGAATCTTTGTATAACTGCGTTAGTCTTACTTCACCACCACCCTGTAGAGGTAAAACAATAGATTGACCTGCAGAAAATTTAGTAAAGTCATTAATACTTTTTAGTTCAGTGAGAACTCCCCTGTCTAGTTTTACCTTGGTGGCACCTTGAGCCAAGGTAAAAGGTTTGTTCTCCCTGATCCTACCAACAAACAAATTAAAATTATTTCTCTTGCGTAATTCTGGAACCGATAAAGATGCCATTGGTCTTTTTGACTATTTAGTTGAAGTTATGTAGGTTGTGCCACACAGTTTCAATGTGCATGTTACCTTTAAAGTAACCAGCAACAATCACACTAAGTGTCGCTGCTATCACTCCCAGAAACATCAGACTCGGAACTATCGGGTTCTTCGGTAATGTCGGATTCAATGATGTATCGTCGGGTGCGGTTTCCTCTGGAGTCAAGGGTTTCTGTTCGATACCATCTTCCATCAAGAAGCTCCGCTATGCTCGTCAGCAGGTTTTCCGCTATCGCTTTGTTGCTTGCTTGCTTCCACCTTGGAATGGTGTGCGAGTCGTTCGGGGTCGTCATTTACTGAAGGAATAGTAGGGTTTCGTGAACGGTTTTTGATTACAATGAATGCATCTTTGTTGATTTTACGGGTGCCTTTGACTGGTGCCCACTTAGTGCCAGCACCATCAATCTCATAAACTGATGTACCTGCAATTTCTACAGCAACATCATCACCAGATTCCCACCCCATTTGTTCAAGAGCGATAGCAAGTTGCCCAAGCATTCCACCAGGGTACATTACTGAGTCATTCATGACATGCTCTTCAGGTTCCAAGTTGCCAATCATACATCACCTTTCTTACGGTTTTCAGAATAGTGGACATCAAACTCTCCACCAGGATAACGAGACTTCAGTTTGTCAACATTCATCTCAATGATTTCTTCGGGGGATACATCGAGTGCGATACATGCTTGCATGAAATACCACATGATGTCACCCATTTCACGCTTCAAGTGAAACAGATTGTCGTCATTGACAGGTTTACCTTGGAAGCAGATCTTTTTAATGATCTCAGTAAACTCACCTGCTTCAGCACACATACCTACAGAAGCAGTAAGCAGTCGCTCGGCAGGAAATCCTTGACCTTCAAGTTCTTGAAGACGATAAATGAATGCTTCATGTTCTTTACTCTCTTGCGAGGTGACCGCATTGACGAATTTGGCATACTTAATAAAATCAATCATACTTAAGGTCTTGGAAGGTTTTCTTAGCGGTGAACTTTTTAACTAGATCAATCTGCTCATCCTGGGATCCTTGACCTGAATCTTGGATGTCCTCTTGAGCAGACTCCTCCACATCATACAGCTTCATCTTCGCTCTGTCAATACCCACGCAGAACCTTTTGTTCATTGTCGGATCGTTATAACGATTCTTAAGTTGCTTCACCATGATCTGGTTCATGCCCTCAAGTTCCTCCGTGCTAATAAGGGCAAACATAAGATCAGCAGTAGCAGGGAGACCGAAG
>MDTE01077691.1_pt1 | contig 10148 bp, 11 predicted proteins | sample 811231 | NCBI WGS metagenome assembly MDTE01 (sample SAMN05326651, study PRJNA326480) | marine metagenome | isolation source: seawater | place: Indian Ocean: Red Sea | collected 2010 | reverse complement strand
GTTTTTTTGTTGCTTGCATTAGCGAAATCCCGAGAACTTGGGCAGGACTCTTCACTTGCTGCTGTAATGCAATCCGTCTGGCTAATCGGAGAAGGTTTCACTCCAGAATCAACGTTATTTGGGCAGAACTACTTCGCTAGCCAAGGTGGGTTTTTGCTATACCCCTTAGCGCTAGTAACTAGTTTCCTGCCTACAGCTATGACATTGTTGATCATTCAATCTGCGGCCCTATCATTTTGTACTGTCCCGATATGGAGATTATCTAGAAATGTAGCCAACTTACGTACAGGAACAAGTGCAGTTATTCTTACCGTATACGGACTGTACAGCGCTGTTCACTCATTGAACCTTGCTGGCTTCCACTTAGAATCATTGGCTGTTCCAGCGCTTTTCTCAGCAGTTTTGTGTGGATTTACAGATCGTAAATACAAATACTGGATAATGGTTTGTTTAGCCTTGCTCACAAGAGCTGACTTGGGCTTGCTGATAGCTGGTTTAGGAATCTTGTGGATACTAGAAGGCAAGAGAAGACTTGGCTACCAAACCTTGTCATTTGGTTTTTCGTGGGCGACAATTTTTATCTTGGGTGTCCAGCCAATGTACAACGGCGGAGTATTCCCTCATATTGAAGCTTTCTCAAAATATGGTTCAGGAAATCCGTTCGCCATTGTGTGGGGTATTGTTATCCACCCAATAACATTCGTCACACAACTATTTTCAGAAACTAACTTCAATGTAGCTGTTGCACTATTAGCGCCGGTTCTGTTCCTTCCAATGGTTGCTCCACGGTACCTAATGCCGTGTCTGCCTCTCTTTGCCCTCTATTTGACTGCTGATGTTCCGTCCGGAGAATTTGCCGAGGCTGGGCAAAGAGTTCCAGTTCTAGTCTGTATGTTCATAGCTCTGATATTCGCATTGCGAAAAACAGGGCGAGTCATCGTTCAACGGGTAAATGTTGACCGTACCGTTCTTGGCGCGCTTCTAATAACAGCGGCGGTATTTTTCGTCGTTAATTCTGCAGCATCGCCATACGAAGATCCATGGGGGTGGGGTCGGCGTCAGCCAGTAGATGTGGCCCGTTTGGAGGTAGCCGAACTAGTTCCGGAGGATGCTGTAGTACGATCAGCCCCAAAGTTATTGCCTCTTCTTACTGAAAGAGTAGCGTTATGGGAATTCAACCTTCCAGATGAGTACGATGACAGGCTCGCCTCAGAAGCCGTGCGGAATGTCAACTGGTTTATTTTCGATAGAAGTGAAGTTCCTATTGGATGGACAGGAGTAGATATTCTTGATTTCCAGGCTGATTTAAAAATTACACAACGTTTCGTACAGGTATACGATAAATCAGGAATTGAAGTGTATGTAACGCCACAGTCGGTGAAGTCGCTTAATCTCGAAGAGGTAAATTAAGTGAAACTTTCAACGACATGAGAGTGGCCATGTGATGACAGAACTCGCCGAAGCGTTGAAGCAGCTTCCCTAAGATGATTGTGGTCAACAACTTTTGCCGCCTGGCTAAAATCTAAATCTTTCATAGACTGAATAGGGAGAACGTGAAGATGCGTATGCGGAACCTCAAATCCAGCAATCACTTGTCCAATGCGAGAAGGCTCGTATACTTCCATCTGAGCATTGCCTACTAGAGAAGCAATATGCATCAAATGCATATTCGTTCCAGTAGGCAGATCCAGCCAATGATCAGTTTCTTCAAGTGGAACTATGAGGGCGTGACCATCAGTTAAAGGGTTTATTGAAAGAAATGAAACACACAGGTGGTCTTTCCATAGACAATGAGCAGGTAATTCTCCTTGAATGATCGATGTAAAAACTGACGGCATCTTATTTCCTTTCCCAATATCTATACATAAGCGTATGCTAAGGGTATGGAAGAAAGTAGTTTTCCGGAGGAAAGATGGAGGGATAATGCGTTCACGGTTCCCAACGCAATTTCCATTCTCCGTCTTTGCGCCGTACCGGTCTTTGTTTGGCTTCTCCTCGGGAAAGGCAGCCCATTAGCGGCAGGAGTTTTACTAGGCATCCTAGGGGCTACAGATTGGGTGGATGGATGGGTGGCTAGACGCTTCAACCAGATATCTGAACTCGGCAAGGTTTTAGACCCAACTGCCGACAGAATCATGTTTCTCGTAGCAGTTTTCGCAATGCTCATCGATGGTTCTGTCCCAATATGGTTCGGGATACTTACCTTAGTTCGAGAGGGAATTGTCGCTATCGCGGCTCTGATTCTTGGAGGGCTAGGAGCCCGAGCGCTCACTGTGACGTGGATGGGGAAAACAAGTAGTTTCGGCCTAATGTTTACATTCCCGTTGTTTCTTCTGGCTGAAGCCGTTGAAGGGACACAGTCAAGTATCTACACAGCGATAGCTTATGGGATAGGTCTACCATCTCTTGCGCTCCATTTCTTAGCGGCCTTTGGGTACATACCCTTAGCGCGAGCGGCGTTACGCGAACACAGAGAACAGTTACTGTAAGGGGATAGCGCTAATCAATTTCTAGATGTAGAGTCATCATATGAATGTTCCAGAGAATCTCCTGTACACAAGTGATCACGAGTGGGTCCTCATAGAAGGAACCCGAGCGAAGGTGGGGATCACAGATTATGCTCAAGATGCGCTGGGGGATGTAGTATTCGTGGATATCCCAACCGTTGGTGAAGATGTAACTGTAGGACAAACAGTTACAGAAGTGGAATCCACTAAATCGGTATCGGACATCTATGCTCCACTAAATGGAACGATCGTTGAAGTAAATGAAGAGCTTGACGACAGTCCAGAATTATTGAATAGCGACCCATACGGTGAAGGATGGATCTTTGCTATTGAGATAACCAATCAATCACCAAACACCGACTTGCTGCCTGCTGAAGACTACACAAAATTGATTGAAGGGTAACTATGGATAATGAAATAGACGATGAAGAACCCACAGAGACATTGCTCCTACAAGATATTGAAAATGCAGAAACCCGGTCTGGATTATCAACCGCAGGCTTTGTCGCCACGGATGGCCCAATAGCGGGAGCAAAGTACATATTAAATTTAGGAAAATCTACACTTGGCCGGCACCCGAAAAGCGACCTTTTTTTCGATGACATAACCGTTTCGCGACGACATGCAGAAGTTGAAATAATTGACAATGCCGCCCGTGTTAGCGACGTAGGTTCGTTAAATGGCACTTATTTGAACCGTAGGCAAATCGAAAATGATGAACGACTCGTTCCCGGTGATGTATTGCAAATAGGAAAATTCAAACTGGTCTATTTCCAAGAAAGCAACTAGTGACCACACCGGCTTTTTACTCAATAGGCCGTCTAGTTGAAGCCCTCAAAGATGAGTTCCCCGATATTTCGATATCAAAGATACGTTTCCTAGAAACAAAGGGCTTGGTAACACCCGATCGAGCTACATCCGGATACCGGCGCTTCAGCGAAAAAGATTTAAATCAGCTCCGCTGGGTGTTGAAGATGCAAAGGGAACATTTCTTACCATTAAACGTTATTCGACAGAGGCTCGGAACAGCGAATAAAGAAAAAGATCAAGGACCATTCCAGCTCCCACAAATTGATCCTGCAACACCACCTGATGAAACACTTGAATTCACAAAGGAAGAGCTAATCAAACGAACCGGAATTTCCGAAACCAACTTCCTTTCCTTGGAACAATACGGGCTTATCCCCAAACGCAATAATAAAGTCGGCGAAACCTATAACGCTGATGACCTTTTCATCACACAAATCGCTCTCAGATTCCTCTCATACGGAATTGAACCCCGCCATCTCCGGCATCTACGACGTGCTGCCGAAGCGGAAGGTGCCTTGATAGATCAGCGCTTAACCGGATTAGACGGAAAGGACGCTAGCGCTGCAGTAGCTGAACTAGCAAAACTCGGAAATGATTTAAAAAGCCTCCTACTTCGTCGCCTCATTCACGAAACAAGTCCGCAAATAGGAAAACGGTAAGGAGCTTTTTCACAAAATTGCAGTTATGTTCTACATATGATCGAAATGGAGCTTATCGGAGTCCGAGTTGAATTTCCGGGACCAGCACCAATCGTCTTACTGAGAGAAAACAATGATCGGGGTCTACTTTTACCAATCTTCATCGGTAGCGCTGAAGCAAACTCAATTGATTTGGTCCTGCGTGACCAAAAACCACCTCGACCGCTAACTCATGACTTGTTCCAAAATACACTCGACGAGCTGGATGTAACCTTGACTCGAGTAGTGGTAACAGAAATCAAAGACAAAACATTCTTTGCTGAGCTGCACTTGTCAACCCCTTCCGGTGGTAAAACAATAAGCACTCGACCTAGTGATGCGATAGCACTCGCTATGCGCATGCAATCTCCGATCTTTGTGGAAGACGAAGTCTTGGATCAAGCCGGATACCAACTTCGCGATGACGATAACGAAGAAGCAGAAGAGGATGTTTTAGCTGAATTTAGAGATTTTCTTGAAGAAGTAAGCCCTGATGATTTCATGGGATAGCAGATTGTAAATCTCGGAATGTTGTGTATATGAAATTTGACGCATACCCTGTTGATAGTTACAAAGGCGTAATTTCCTAATTGTGATTAAGAATCACAAACGAAAGGCAGCTCATGGACAACTCAAATGTAGAACAATCCTATTCAGGTAAGAAAGTCACCGAAATTGTCGGTATTTCATACAGGCAACTTGACTACTGGACTCGCACTGAACTTGTAGTACCTTCAATTGAAAAAGGTGAAGGTAGCGGACGCAGACGAAGGTACTCCTACAAGGACCTGTTGAAATTGCGAGTTATAAAAAACCTTATTGATGGTGGTATCAAAGTTGAGAAAATTCGAAAAATCTTTGACTATCTCAAAGATGGACTGGCAGAAGATGTAACAAAAGTAAATCTAGTCATTTCAGGTAATAAGACTGTTCTTGTGCAAAGCGGCGACGAACTTGTAGATATTCTCAAAAAGGGGCAAGGTGTTCTAAATATACTTCCCTTAGCTACTGTAAAAGAGGAAGTAGATTCTGCAATCATCGAACTTCACCCAGACAATGTAGACACGGGAGATGTCACACAGGTAGCGACTGGGAGCTAACCTAGCTCTGTGAATATTGATCTTCTGAAATCTCCATTGCATAATGCCCATGTACGGCATGAGGCAAAATTTGCTGAATTCGGTGGGTGGAACATGCCGCTATCTTTCGCAACAGGAACGCTGGAAGAACATCGTTCCTGCCGGACAGATAGTGCAATCTTTGACGTCTCTCACCTCGGTAGCGTTAGAGTCCGAGGGGATAATTCCTTTGACGTTTTACAGAAGACATTCACAAATAATCTTGAACGAATAGCTCCCGGTAAAGCACAATACAGCCACCTTCTAAACAACGAAGGGGGAGTGGTAGATGATGTAATTATCTGGTGGGTTAAAGAGGGCCACTTTGAAATAATGCCGAACGCTTCTAACACTTCGAGAGTAACAGAGGCTTTAACCTCACTGGGGGGCATTGAAGTTACTGAGATTACCCACCACCGAGCGGTGATAGCTATACAGGGCCCAAAAGCTAGAGAACATTTTGCTAGAATTTCTGAAGAGGGTTCAAAGACTCCTAGATTTTGTGTAACAGAAATAGAAATACAAGGCTCACCTATCGTTGTTGCTGGCACCGGATACACCGGCGAAGACGGAGTTGAATTAAGTATTCCTATTGATAAAGCTGAAGAGATTTGGGAAAGACTGATTGAAATTGGGAGTAAACCAGCCGGTCTCGGCGCTCGTGACACTTTGAGATTAGAGGCGGGTCTTCCGTTGCATGGAAATGACCTTTCACCGGAGATCACACCAATTGAAGCGAACTTCAAATGGGTTGTGGCAATGGAAAAGCCAATGTTCCCTGGTCGGGATGCTATTCAAAACCAACTGGAAAAAGGAATTTCGAAAAAGCTGTATGCCTTATCGACAAATGGCCGGCGGCCTCCACGGTCTGGGCAATCAGTAATAATTAACGGAAGTAAAGCAGGAACCGTAACGAGCGGAAATTATTCACCGATGCTTGAACATGGAATCGCTCTAGCGCTACTTCCAACGATCCTAAAGGAAGGCGATACCGTTCTAATTGAAACTCGCAGCAAACCTATGGAAGCAACAGTTGTGCAGTTGCCTTTCTACACTGTTCAGGAAGAAAGCTAAAGGAAATTTACTGTTCGTTGCCGTAGCAACGAGTCAGCGACTACCAAGCAAGCCATAGCTTCAACCATGGGAACAGCTCTTGGGAGTACACATGGATCATGTCGCCCTTTCGCTTCTAGCTCAATTTCATTGCCAGACCTATCCACAGTTTTCTGTGACGACGCTATCGTCGCAGTGGGTTTAAAGGCAACACGAAAATTGATATCTTCTCCATTCGTAATCCCTCCTTGAATACCACCAGAATTATTACTCAATGTTCGAACCTCTCCCTCGGGAGTTAATTGAAACTCGTCATTATGTTCACGGCCTGTCATTGTTGTACCGGCGAAACCACTGCCAATATCAAATCCCTTCGAGGCTGGAAGGCTCATCATCGCTCTGGCCAATTCTGCTTCCATTTTCAAAAATACTGGGTCACCCAAGCCAGTAGGTGAGTTGCGGATCACACACTGAACTATTCCCCCTAAACTATTGCCATCTTTGCGGGCGGCTGCAATGGCATCAGTGATTTTAGATGCAGCGTCAGGGTCGGGGCACCTCGTGTCGTCAGCTTCGACGTCGGACATTGTGATACCAGCAGGATCTAAATCTGAGGCAATATTGTGAACTTGTTGCACCCAAGCCAGTACTTCAATACCAGAAGTTAAATGGATGAGCTTCCTAGCGACAGCTCCGGCTGCAACTCTACCGATAGTCTCACGGGCACTAGAACGGCCGCCGCCTTCATGTGCCCGTATTCCGTATTTTTGGGATGTCGTATAGTCAGCGTGTGATGGTCTGAATACATCCTTGAGATGATCGTAAGCGCCACTTATATGGTCTTCGTTTTTCACAAGCAACGCTAAGGGAGTTCCTAGTGTCTGTCCATCCTTCCATCCACTCAGAATCTCAACTTTGTCTTTCTCGTCTCTTTGCGTCACAAGAGAGCTTTGGCCAGGTCGTCTTCGATCTAAATCAATTTGGATTTCATCCGGCGAGATTGGGAGGCGGGACGGGCAGCCATCAATTATCACTCCCACACCTGGGCCATGGGACTCTCCAAAGGTATGAATTCTAAAGATGGATCCGAAGGAACTGCTCATACAGAGAGGATAGAGCACAACTGGGTATCAGCGCTGTGCATTAAATGATCTAACTTCCATTAAGGGGATTTTCATCATGTGATTCGCAGAGTTGCGAAACAGAAATTAAGGCATTTTCAACAACTTCACTCAAAGCTGGGTGGATATATAGAAATCCACGAGCAAGTTCAAATACACTCTGATTGAATTTCATTCCTTGAATTAGTTGATGGATCAGAGTAGATGCATGAGGACCCATGATATGAGCACCTAGAATTGATCCATTATCGGGGTTGGCGATTATTTTGCAAAATCCGGTTGTATCTACCATCGCCCACCCATAGGCCACATCCGCGTATTCAGCGATTGAGGACACATAGGGTATCCCACTCTCATCAAGAGTTTCTTCAGTGGCTCCTACCGAAGCTACCTGCGGGTTAGTAAACACCGCATGCGGAACTGGTTCTATATCGATCGCTATAAGGTCAGAATGTATAAGATTGTGGGATACTACCTTCGCTTCCGCATTCGCAGTGTGCTTCAACTGATGAGGATTTGTTACATCTCCAAGTGCCCAGATATTTTCAACTGATGTACGCATGTTCTCATCCGTAACAATGTAACCATCCTTTGTCGCTACCCCAGCGGCAGCAACATTTAAGGTGTCTAACTCTGGTAAGCGTCCGGTTGCTACTAGGAGCGCATCCGTTTCTAGATGTCCAGATGATCCATTCATTTCAGTATTCAAATAGATATTGCCTCCAAATTCTTGAACAGAGGTAACGACTGTATTCAATTGAAGATTTATGCGGGTGCAAAAAATATCTGTGAACCTAGATCTAATTGAGATGTCTTCTTGGGGGAGTAAGGTAGCGCCACGGACAACCATTGTTACCTCGGATCCAAACGAACTGAAAATATGGGCCATTTCAGTAGCGATATCCCCGCCTCCGACGATAGTTAACCGATCGGGGATGTCTTCGATCTGCATAATAGTGTCGGATGTGTGAAATGGAATTTCTTCAAGTCCGTAAATTGAAGGCAGCACTGGGCTTGCTCCGGTAGCGACGACAATTTGACTTCCGCGAATAATCTCGTCTCCGATGCGAATTGTTCCATGATCTACAAACGAAGCTTCACCATTAAAAACGGTGACGTTCTCAAGTCCCTTTCGGTAGTCCTCTCCACCTTCTGCAATAGGATTTATTCGTTCATCAAAGATCCGCGACTTGATATCTAACCATTGAACCTGAGGGTCGGCAACGTTAATACCGAGTTTTTCACTATCGGAAATGGCTACAAGCGTATCTGCGACATGAACGAGCATTTTTGAAGGTATACATCCTCGATTTAGGCATGTACCACCGAAAACAGAGCGTTCTACAATAGCTATATCAAGTTCATCATATTCGGGGGTAATAATAGTGTTCCCTGAGCCGGTACCAATGATTATTAGATCAAAATCGTTCACAGCATATTCACGCAGATAGGCAATTAATCATTTAAGTGTTCTTCAATTAAGTTTGCATTGAGCGTTGGATTCTGGGCTTTTTCAATGTTTCTATGTCGGTTCTTTAGGGCATCTGTAAAAGAATTGTCAGTGAAAATATAGAATTTTTTCTCGTTAACAGCGCTATAGACAAGGTTCGCTACGTGTTCGGGTTCTAAAGCCTGATCGTAAATCTCTCGCACAATAGCCTCCCGAATTTCTTGTTCTTGGTCTGTCGGTTCGATTGGTAAGTCGGTAAGGCTTTCGGGTTTATTACGTGCACTGTCTAGAATTCTAGTCCGCACAAGACCCGGGCATAATGCGCTGACACCTAGCCCTGATTGTCCTTCGGCGAGCTCATGGTAAAGTGTTTCTGCGATCGTGAGAACCGCATGCTTCGAAGCGTTATAAGGGCCCATCCTCGGGTATGAAAGGTGCCCAGCAACTGAAGAAGTGAATACTAGGTGGCCCGAATCACGTTCCTTCATCCCTGGTAGAAATACTTTCAGTCCGTTAATCACTCCCCACAAATTCACAGAAAGAACCCACTCCCAATCAGAAATAGGGATATCCCACGTTTCACCGCCAGCCCCAACTCCAGCGTTAAGGCAAACAATTGACACAGGTCCGAAAGTATCCTCCGTCTCTTTTGCGAAATTCTCCATTGAAGATAAGTCACTTACGTCAGTTGGCACACCGAGTGTTTCAATCCCTAATTCATTCAATTCTTGGATAGTTTCCTCTAGGGCGGGTACTTCGATATCGCCGATAGCGATATTGAAATTTTCTCGTCCGAACTTAACAGCGATAGCCTTTCCTATTCCGCTAGCTCCACCTGTGATGGCTATTGTTTGCTTGGTATTATCCATAGTGACTTTCTATCAGATGCATGAAAGCAGACTAGCCTTAAGATTATCGTTTACGTAATTGAAGGCTGATGATGACAATACCTCAACTCAAAGTAGCTGTTCTCTTCCCATTTAGATCACAAGTTGATGCGCTGGCTGAATTATCAAAGAAATATGAAATTGAATTCATATGGACACCGTATTTAGAGAGTACGGAATTGCGTTCTTCAAGAGGGCAGAATCTAGGCCGAAATGTAGAGAATCTCGAAGAACCGGATATTTCTAAAGATATCCGAACTCAGTGGCGAGATTGTAATGGGGTTGTCTCTATGGATTTACCGAGCCAACCTGACCTTCTCTTTCCGAAATTAGAATGGTTCCAAGGGGTTTCCGCAGGCCATGATCATATTGATGTATCAGTTCTTTCTGAAATGGGGGTAACCCAGACAAATTCACGGGGTATAGCTTCACCAGCTATATCCGAGTTTGTTTTCGCTCGAGTGCTTCAGGAACTGAAGCATCTTAGGAAATTAGACAACCAGCAAATCGAAAAGAAATGGGAGG
>MDTE01015869.1_pt1 | contig 10149 bp, 9 predicted proteins | sample 811231 | NCBI WGS metagenome assembly MDTE01 (sample SAMN05326651, study PRJNA326480) | marine metagenome | isolation source: seawater | place: Indian Ocean: Red Sea | collected 2010 | reverse complement strand
AAATGCGTATTAAGCATTTCCTGAATATAAGTAGGATGGATTCCATACTTGCCTGCTAAATAATAATAAGCATTAGGTCCCCATTTATATTTTTGCTGCATTGGCCCAAAATATGAATTTATTAACTTTAAAACTGGAGATATATCAAACTTTCTTTTTTGAATATTCTGCATCTCAATCAAAAGATATTCGGTTTGCGCATTACCAGGTCCTCTTCCCATACCAGTAACTGTACAATCAACCCAATTAACTCCATTCTGAATAGCAGATAAACTATTTGCAATAGCTTTACCTAAATTATTATGTGTGTGTATCCCAAGATCTCCTTTCCAATATGTTCGCAAAATTTTAACTAAATTAGAAATTTGTGAAGGATCCATGCCTCCTAAACTATCTGCAAAATAAAGTACATCTAAATTCTCTTTACTTATTAATTTTGCAGCTGATAAAATTTTCTCTTCTGACTGTTCTGATATTTGCATTAAATTAATTGTAACTTTGTAATTCATGCTTTTTAAAATTTTACAAATCTTTATAGTTTTACTCAATTCTTCAAAATGACATGCTAAGCGTACTAATTTGATTTTAGATTTTTTTGCTGGTTTAAACATAAATCTAGTTGCTTTTAATAAACCATCCTTATGTGATATTAATTCATAAGCGTTTACCATAACTCCCAAATTTAAATTTTTTGGTATATTTATACTTTCTAAATAGTTATCTGTGGTGTACCAGGAAGCTCCTTTAAAATCTTTGGATTGAAAAGATCTAAAGCCTATTTCTACATAATCCATTTTGGTAGCAGACATAGTTTTTAAATAACTTTCTACAAGTTCTTGAGAAAAATCCCAATTATTGTAATAGCCACCATCTCTAAGTGTACAATCTAGAATTTTAATTTTTTTCATATTTGTCTAAATTTTAAAACCTGTTCCTTTAACAAATGGAAATTTATTTTTAATATCTTCTGTAATTTCAACACCCAATCCAGGAGCATCGCTAAGTTCGATTTGCCCTTTTTTTATTTTTGGTGGTTCAACCCACATAAAATCTGAAATTTCAAGTTTTACCTTTGGAACTTCAACATAAATTATGTTTTCTAAACAGTAAGACATATGAGCATTTGCTGCAATAGCAACTGGACTACCCCATACATGGATAGCGCATTCTATCTTATTTTTAAAACAATCTTTTGATAGTTTCATACATAATTCAATACCCCCCGAGTGTGTACAATCAAATTGTAAAACATCAACAGATTTATTTTTTATTATTAAATCATATTCTAACTTTCCAGAATATGCTTCGCCTGCAGCTATCGGTACATCGCTATTTTTTTTTAATATATTTAATTCGCTTATATTTTCTGGATTGAGTGGTTCTTCAATCCATCTTGGTTTAAATTTTGATAAATCTTTAACTTTTTTTAATGCTTCTTCAAGACTCCATGTTGGACGTAAAGTTCCCATAATGGCATCAAGCATTAATACTTTATTCTTAAGATTTTTTTTAGCAGATTCTATTCTTTCCAAATCATTTTTCCAACTTTGGTAACCAATACGCATTTTATAAGCATCAAAGCCCTCGTTTAATGACTGATTAACATCTTCCTCTACTTCTTTACTGCTCATAATTACGGATCCACCGCTAGAATAACATGGCAGTTTATCTCTTTTTTTAGATAAAAGTTGATTTATTGGTTTATCTAATAACTTTCCTCTTAGATCCCAGAGTGCAATTTCTATCGAACCAGATATACTTCTTAGAATACCACTTTTACCAATAAAAGGGATTTGATAAATTTCATTCATTAAGTTTTTATTCCCAATTTTTTTTCCCACTAAATATTTTTCTAAAAAATCAACTAAAGAAGGTAATGCCTCTGGAATGTAAACAGATGCATAGCTTTCTCCAAAACCTTTGGTTCCACTGTTCGATATAATTTCAATAAAACCAATAGTTTTTAAATTAAGTTTCTGCCCAAATATTTTTCCACCTTTATATTTTGAAGAAAGACAAAATCCCTTAACAGAAATAATTTTTTCGTCTATTTCGGACCACATTTTTTAATTTGATTTTTATTTTTTAACCAATGCCTTTCCAGGTATTTCCTCCTGGCGTGTAGTGATGTTCTACAGAAAAATTTGGATCGTAAAGATATTTTTTCCCCTTTTTAACAATTTTATTGGCCCAATACCTATCTTCTTTTGTATGTAAATATTCATCAAAAGGATTTTTTAGCAAATATTTTTTATTATAAAAAGCTGCTGCATTATGGAGAAAATATCTTTTTTCAGCTTTAGAAAACATGTTAATTATTTTTTTATCTTTAAAATGACTCCAAATATATCTTTTTGAAATTTTTTTACCTTTCCAGATAGGTTCTTGATTTCCAAATATAGCAACGTATTTTCTTAAATTTTTTTTAATCTCTTCAAAATTTATTTTTTTTAAAACACAATGTGCTGATAAAATCATAATATTATTAAATCTAGCCTTTCTTACACCAAAGTTAATTGATTTGCCTGGAGAATAGTCTTTAAGTTGAAAAATCTTTATTTTTGTATAATTTCTATTTTTATTATTATTTAATAAAGGATCTACAACAAAACTTTTTACGATATTGATAGTTTCATCTTTCGAAAAATTATCAATTATAATGATCTCTGGTTTCGTCAGATTATCTAAAATAGATTGAATCGCATGTCCTATCCATCTTTCTTCATTTTTAGATCTTATAATTACTGATATGCTTTGATTTTTTTTATTATTCATATTTTTTACTCCATCTGCCTCGATATTTTTTATAAATATCCATTTCACACTTTTGTAAATTTACTCCCCTATCAATCAACATTTTTTGATAATTATTTCTAAAATTTGATAAATTTTTAAGTTCATTTGGTAAAATTGCAAATTTATTATCTCTTCCTGGAAGTTTGTTATTAATTGTGAAGTGCTTTTCAACGAATTTAGCTCCATTACAAATTGCAGCTATTGCGTCATCAATCCCTTGATAATGTCCACTATAACCAATTTCGTAGTTCAATTTTTTAAGTTTACTTAGTCTTGGCAAATTTATTTTATCTATATTGCAAGGGTAGGCAGAAACACAATGCATCAGGACAAGGTTTTTTTTCTTTATTTCTTTCTTAATTTTAAGAACTTCCTTCCATTTTGAGGCACCAGTAGAAATATATACCTTTTTAAATTTTTTACTTGCCTCCTTAATTAATTTAATATTGTGAATTTCATGACTTGGAATCTTTATTTCATTTACATTAATTTTATGCAATAAGTGCAGATCTTTTGTACTAAAAACTGATGACAAAAATCTAATACCAATCTTTTTACAGTATTTTTTAAGTAAAAAATGCTTTTCTAATGTTAGTTCTGCCTTTTTATAAATTTTTCTTCTTCCGTCAGTATCCCATGGTCCAGGCTTAAGGTTTTTTTCTGACCAAGTTTGAAATTTACAAAAATCAGCACCATTTTTCTTTGCAATTAAAATCATTTTTTTTGCTAAAGACATATTGCCCATATGATTCCAACCTATCTCAGCAATAATTTTTATCTGATTCATGGTAATTATTTATTTTTATAGTATTGCTTATACCATTCAATAAATTTCTTAACGCCTTCTTTGGGTGATATCTTGGGTTTATAATTAAAAATTTTATTAGCTTTACTTATATTAGCCCATGTGTCTTTTACATCACCCTTTTGTTTGCTTAAAAATTTCTTTTTCGCTTTTTTTCCCAAACTGCTTTCTATAATTTTAATATAATTAATTAATTTAGTGGGTTTGCCCTTTCCTATATTAATAATTCTAAAAGGAGCAGTACTAGTTGAAGGGTCTTTCTTTAAATTAAAATTACTATTCTTTTTTGGAATATTATTTAAACATTTTAAAATCCCATTTATCGTATCGTCTATATAAGTAAAATCTCTTGAGTGTTGGCCTTTATTAAACACATCTATAGCTTTTTTTCTCATTATATTTTTTGTAAATTTATATAAAGCCATATCTGGTCTGCCCCAAGGACCATATGCAGTAAAAAACCTTATTCCCGTTGTTGCTAAATTAAATAAGTGACTGTAGGAATGAGCCATTAACTCATTAGATCTTTTTGTTGCTGCGTATAATTGTATAGGATGATCTACAGAATTTTTTTCTGCCAAGGGTTTTCTTTCTCTCTCTCCATAGACACTGCTCGAACTTGCATATACTAAATGTTTTATATTATATTTCCTTGAATTTTCTAAAATGTTTCCAAATCCTACAAGATTACTTTTAATGTATACAGAAGGATTTTTTAACGAGTATCTTACTCCTGCTTGTGCTGCAAGATGAATAATTTTTTTAAAACGATATTTTTTAAAAATTTTTTCTAAATCTTTGTTATTGAAAATATCTAATTTATAAAATTTATATTTACTTTTTAATTTATTTTTTTTAATAAAATTAAAAATGAAGTTGTTTCTTGATAACTTTAGTTGTTTTTCATAGTAAGAATTTAAATTATCTATACCAACTACATTTTCATTTTTTTTTAATAAGGCTATAGTAGTATGAAAACCTATAAAACCAGAACTTCCTGTAACTAAAATTGTCATTAATAAATAATATTAAAATTAACTTTCATTTTCAAAATAATCTATAAAATCAGACCAAAAATTTTCTGACTTAACATCAGGGGTTATAATATAATTTTCTATATAATTTTTATAAGCATTCTTATCGTATTTTAAAAAATTATATTTATCAAAATCTTCAAAATGATCTATATTAATTAAGTCGGTACCTAATTCTTGAGAATATTTTTTAATGGAATAATAGAAATAAGCATTTTTCATCAATTCATCCGTAGCAATACAAGTATAAGGTTTTTGAAATAATGTTACTAAGCTTACTGAGGTACTATTGTGACCTACAACTATTGCAGAATTTTTAATTAAATTTGCAGTTTGATTATAAATAATTTCAAAATCAAAATTATTTTTTTCATTTTTATCCCGTTTTGGATGGGCTGCTATAATTACCTTTTTATTCAAATTTTTACTAAGTTTACTAAGAAAATTTTTTATCGAATTCCAGTGTACATATTTTGATGTCATTACATTTTCACCAGTCAATAAAAATTCGTAATTTCCCTCTAAATGTTGTTCTATATATACAATCGAGTTTTCGAAATTTTTGTTTAAAGGAATTTGTTTCAGCTTTAGGTATCGATCATAATCATAACTATAAGATTTTATAATTTTTGTTTTATTTGAATATAATTTAGTAATATTTCCTGAGATATTTCCTGCAGTAAATATGTGCGTGGGTTCAATTCTCAATTTATTGGTAATTTTGTTAAAGATCATGCGAATGGCTTTAGTAAAAAAATTAAAAAATTTTTTAAACGAAAATTTATTTTTTAAAAAATTTTTTAATACAACATTATAAACTTCTGGATAACCAGCTCTATCAATTATAATTTTTTTTCCACCTGCTATTTTCATTAATCTTTCAATAAACCATGATTGGCCAATATTTATGAAATAAAAATTTTTGCTTTCTATTTTTTTTATTTTATTTAAAATTTGAAAAATAGACTTAAATACTAAAAAGTTTTTTTCATTTTTATAAAATAAGTTTTTATTATTAAAGTTATCTGCATATTTGCCAAAAAAAATCCAGTATTCAACACTCCAACCTCTTTTTTTAAAAATTTCAATTCCAAATCTTTCGTAGTTATTTTTATCTAAAGGTAAAATTGAAATATAAATTATTTTATAAGACATATAATTAATTTTTAAATTTTTTTTTAGCCAAGTTAAAATCTTCAATTGTATCTATATCTATTGATCTTGAAGGTGGCATTGTAAAAATAATTGTTTTTCTTGTAAAAAAAGATCTGGTTCTTTTAAAATATTTTGTTGTGGCTCCATATATAGCTCCGTTGAGAGCATAACCAGATTTTTTCTTTTTAAACTTATTAAAAAAACCTTTTTTTACTTCAATCATATTCTTATAATTTTTTTTTCTATAACAAGCCGAAATAATAAAATGTTCATTTTTATTAACCATTTTTTTTATTGAATTATCAATATCGAAACTTTTACGTAGCGGTGATGTCGGTTGTAATACAATAATAATGTCGGATAAAAAATCTTTTTTTGAAATCAAGTTTGAAACCACTTGTTCGCTTTTTACTTTATCTCCTCTTAATCCTTTTGGCCTATTCAATGTTTTTAAATATGATAATTTTTTTGTATAGTTAATTATTCTTTTATCATCTGTTGAAATTATAATATCATCTATATATTTTGATTTTTTAGCAGCTTGTACTGTCCAATAAAAAAGGGGCTTTCCCTTAATGTTCAATATATTTTTATCTTTTAATCTTTTACTTTTAGATCTTGCTAATATAATTCCTATTATTTTTTTTTTTTTATACAAAGATTTAATTTAAATGCAATTTTTTTATTTAATGTAAAATAAAATTTTTTAAAATATTCAATCCTACTTTTCCACTTTTTTCTGGATGAAATTGACATCCATAAATATTTTCTAAATTAACTGACGCCACTACCTCTTCACTGCCAAACTTATAAACTGTTGTTACAACGGATGGATTTGTTGGAACTGCCATAAAAGAATGTACAAAATATGTTGAATTTTTTTCTTTCATATTTGAAAATAGTTTATCTTTTTTTTTTATTATTAATTCGTTCCATCCTATATTTGGAATTTTTAAATTATTCTCACCATCTTTAATTGGTAGTTTTTCAATTTTTCCCTTTATAATTCCCAATCCTTCACTTTTTCCAAATTCTGAGCTTTCTTCAAAGAAAAGTTGCATGCCAAGACAAATGCCTAAGATCGGCTTATTATTCTTAACAATTTTCGATATTACATTTATTAAATTATGTTTTTTTAGAAGATTCATGCCATTTTTAAATGCACCAACACCTGGCAAGATCACTTTGCTTGCGTTTAAAATTTTATCTTCCTCATTTGTAACAACAGCATTAAAACCTAGAATTTCTACGCTGCGTTTAACGCTTAAAATGTTTCCAACTTCATAATCAATAATACAAATTGTTTTACTCATTGAGTTTTCTCACATTAAAATTATTATTAATTGCAGCTTTTCTAATCTCTTCTACGCTAATTTTATTTGTATGGAATACATCAGCTATAGCTAAGGCCTCAATGCCTGCTTCTTTAACAACTTCAATCATATGTTCAATTTTTCCCATTCCTCCACTTAGTATTATTGGTACTTGGGTAGTTTTCATTGCTGTATTAATTAAATCAATATCAAATCCTTTTCCTGTTCCTTCTTGATCAACAGAGGTTAATAGTATTTCACCAGCACCATTGGCAACACCTTTTTTTATCCATTCAATTACATTCAAACCAGATCTTTCCCTTCCATTATTGCTGTAAGCTTCCCAAAAATTAGTTTTGATTCTTTTGGCCTCAATAGATAACACAACACTTTGACTTCCAAATTTATTAGCTAAATCTTTTATTAGTTTTGGATTTTTTATTGCAGCAGAGTTAATTGCTATTTTATCAGCCCCAAATCTTAGTACATCTTTTGCATCGTCCACACTTCTAATTCCTCCACCAACAGTTATAGGTATGAATACATTTTTTGTTGCTTTTTTTATAATTTCACTTAATTGATTTCTTCCATACAAGCTAGCCACTACATCCATAAAAATAAGTTCGTCTATTCCATTTTCATAGTACTTTAGTGCATACTTATTTGGTTCACCTATAATTTTTAACCCTTCGAGATTAACTCCTTTAATTAAGTTAGGACCTTTAATATCGAGTCTAGCAACTAATCTGAGCGGTCGCATTTAGTTATTTATTGAGCATCCATACAGCTTTTTTTAAAAACCATTTATCTTTTTTTTTTTCCCATAAATGTGGAGATCTAAACTTATCAATGGTTTCAAAAAAATCTTTCTCAGAAATTGAAAGATATTCCAAAGCATCTTTAAAATATCTTTGAGGAAGTTCTCCATCATATTGCTTAACCAATGCAACAGCTTCTTCTCTTGTTATAATATTATTTCTAACTTCAAGAGCAGCATCTTCTGTTGCTCTTCCTCTACCTGTTTTTATAAACCATGTATAGTAATGCAATCCGTCAATTTTATCATCTAAACTTTGATACTTTGTATATGTTCCATCTGTCCTACCTTCTGGGTTTACTTCAAAATTTGTATTTTCTACTGCATAGTAAAAGTTCTTCTGAGGATTATAATTTAAGAAATATGGTAAAACTAGAACTTCTAAATCAGTTTCTTTTAAAACCTCTTCTTCGATTGGAAGATATGGTATTAAATCAATATTATTTATTTTATATTTTTTTAGCTCTGATTGGTGTACTCCACCAAAAAAAAGATCGTCGCCTTTTTTATAAGTAAAAATTTTTGGGTTAAGTGATTTTCCTTCATCATATAAACTTCCACCTATACCTTTCTCTGCATAACTATCACCATAGATTATAAGTTTAATTTTTTTTTCAACTGCAATTTTGGGAGCTAAGTAAAATTGACCCATCACAAAAGGTTGGAATGGATGTAATAGATTTTTAAAAGCAAGTTGAGTTAAGGTTTTATGCACTTTACCGTTTGGTGTATAAAGTATATTATCAAAACCATTATTTATCCAAGAATTAAAATTCTTAATCCCTATATCAGTATAAATATGTGGTGCCCAAGTACATGTAAGCGGGTTCATATTATATTTGTGTTTAAGAATATGAGAAACAAACCTACTATCCTTTCCTCCACTTCCAGGCACCAAAACATCGTAATGACCGTCTTTGCTTCTATATTTATTTAAAATTTCAACAAATTCTTTTTCTCTATCATTCCAGTTGATTTTTGTTTTTTTTTCAAAATATCTACAGGATAAACAAACACCATCTTTATCAAATTGAGCTGTTTGTTTTTTTTGATTTTTTTGATCATTTGTTTGTTTTGATCCCATAAACCGTTGATTAGATTCAACGCATTTTTTACAAAAAATTACTTTTTCTGGTAAACCAAACAAAGTTTTCATTTTATGATTTCCATTTTTTTTTATTAAAATCATTTTTTGTTCCTAGGTCCGCCCATGTCTCATAAACCGGATATACTATGACTTTTTTATTAAGTTTTATTAGATCGCCAAAAAATTCATTCATATCTTTATGTTGTTCATTTTTAAGAAATTTAAAATTTTTTACATTGAAAACATATATTCCGGCATTGATATTTTCATATTTAACTGGCTTTTCATAATAGGCTACAAAATTATTACCTTTCGTTTCTATTACTCCAAATGGGTTTTTAGTTTCATAACGCTTAACTACCATGGTTACATCAGCTTGGTTTGATCTGTGATAATCAATAACATCCGCATAATCTATATCGCTAACTACATCACAATTGGTCACTAACACATGTTTATCTTTAATATTCTTTAGTAAATATAGAGATCCGGCAGTTCCTAAAGGTTTTTTTTCTTCTATATAAGATATTTTTACTTTTAAATTTTTTTTATTTTTTAAATATTTTTTTATATTACTTCCTAAATAGTTTATTGAAAGAATAAAATTATGAAATCCAAATTTTTTTGCCCTTATTATAATATGTTCTATCATAGGTTTATTGAATATTTTTATTAATGCTTTTGGTTTTTTTTTAGTTAATGGTAAAAGTCTTTTTCCAAGACCGCCTGCCATGATTACAAATTTTGTATTTCTTTTGGATGTTTCTATTAAATCTAAATTAATATATAAACCTAAAACACTCTTTTTTTTATTTACCACTGGCAAATGCTGTATATCATTTTCTTTCATCAGGTAGATTGCTTCCTTTTTTTTTACATTTACCCCAGCCGTAATTGGTTTCTTATTTAATATTTTGGAGATATTATCGTTTAAATTTATTCCTTTTAATAAACCTCTTCTAATATCTCCATCAACTACTGTTCCTATCAATTTAGTTTTTTTTATAACTAATACTATTTTAAGTCCTGAATTATTCAAACTTTTTACAGCATCATTTATACTTGAGCTATTGCTTATTAATGTTTTTTTAAATTCTGGTAATTTAAGAAGATTCATAAAAAGTTTTTTTCGATAAATTTTT
>MDTE01189390.1_pt1 | contig 10150 bp, 7 predicted proteins | sample 811231 | NCBI WGS metagenome assembly MDTE01 (sample SAMN05326651, study PRJNA326480) | marine metagenome | isolation source: seawater | place: Indian Ocean: Red Sea | collected 2010 | reverse complement strand
TCAACGACGCCTGGCGGGTGACGCATCTGGAGCAGAGCCTGCCGCTGGGCGATTGCGGAAAATTCAACAACCTCGCCCGGGTGTTTAAGACATTGGCCTTTTGCTATCAGATCTACGCCATAACCGAGGAGGCCACCCGGGCCCATGCCATTCGTGCGGTATTGGCGCTGGCCGCGGGCCTGGCCGGACCCGAATGGGCGGCGGCCCAGGGCCAGCCGGAAATCGTCAGGGGGTAGCAAGATGCAGGCGGACAAATTAATGGCGGCAGTAGATGCCGAGTGGGTCGCCGCGCGGACCCGCGAACTGGTCGAGGTTTTCAGCGTCACCATGGCTGAGGCCGAGGTGTGCCGGCTCTACGAGGAGATGATGCGCGATATCGGGCTCGAGGTCGATGTGCGCGAGGTGACGCCGGGACGCAACAACCTCTACGCCAGGATTGCGGGTTGCGGCGACGGGCCAGCGCTGATGCTCAACGGGCATCTCGACACCATTCCAGTGGGCAATTGCCCGCCCTGCTATCGCGAGGGCGACCGCATCTACGGCCGCGGCACTACTGATATGAAGGGCGGGATGGCCGCGGCGTTGGCGGCGGTCAAGGCGCTGGTGGATACGGGCGTGCAATTGCAGGGCGATCTGTGGCTGACGGCGGTGGTGGGGCACGAGGAGCCCGAGGCGCAAAAGGACGGGCCGCGGGCGCTGATCGCCGATCTCAACAGCGGTCGCATCGCCGCCGACCGCATTGTGATCGTCGAGGGGCGCGATGCACTATGGGTGATGAGCATGGGGTCGATGGTCTTCACGGTTGAATTGACATCCTCGGCAGGGGGCAAACACACCCAATACGTGCCCTTCGGCGATAATCCGATCCGCTTTGTCGGCGACTTGATCCACCGCATCCATCAATGCCAGGTCGAACTCGACGCGGGGCAGGTGCATCCGCTGGCCGGGCCGGAGCGGATCGACCTGGGCATCGTCGAAGCCGGGGATTATTTTAACCGCACGCCGCTGGCATGTCGGCTGACCGGGACCAGGCGCTGGGCGCCGGGGCGCAACGCCGAACAGGTCCTGGCCGAGCTTGAGGAACTGGCGCGGCCTTTCGCCGAGAGCGGCGAATTGGGGCTGCGGATATCTATGGAGCACCAGCGGGAACCCTTCGAGACGCCGGGTGAGGATGCGGCGGTGCAGGCGGTGGGGAGGGCGCATGCGGAAGTTTGCGGCAGCGCGGCGGATTTGGTCGGGATGCGCATCGTCGGGGACGCCAATTTGTACGTCCACGGGGCAGGAGTGGCGACCTTTTACTACGGGCCGTCGAATGAGACGGCGCATGCGGATCTGGAATGGGTCGAGGTGGAGAGATTGCAGCGGGCCGCGCAGGTCTATGCGCTGGCGGCAGCGGAGTATTGCGGTTGATGGATATTGCAACTATACGCGAGGACTTTCCCGCTCTGGAGCAGTATACCTGGTTCCAGAATGGGGGGGTGAGCATTACGCCGCGACCGGTGGCCGCGGAGCATGCGCAGAGGATGGACGAGCTTTTGCGGCGGGGGCCTCTGCACATCGTTTATCCGCAAGAAGAGTATCCCCGTCGCCAGCAGACGATGGGGCGGCTGGCGGAATTCTTCGGTGTAGAAGTGGGGGAACTGGCCTTGATGCGGGGGGTGAGCGAGGGGATACAGACGGTGGTCAGGGGGATGGATTGGCACGAGGGGGATGAAATTTTGATCAGCGGCGACGAGGAGGCAGCGGTGCTGTTGCCCGCGTTGCACCTGCGCGATCTCTATGGAGTGAAGGTAGTGAAACTGCCGCTACTTGCGGAGGGGGAAGAGCAGGTTGCGGCTGCGGAGGAACGGATCGGGAAAAAGACGAAACTGGTGGCATTGAGCCACGTGACGACCGACCTGGGTTATCGCTTGCCAGTCGAGCGCATCTGCGCGGTCGCCAGGGCGCGGGGCGTCTACAGCTTTCTCGATATGGCGCATTCGGCCGGGTTATATCCGCTGAACTTGCGCGAGTTGGGGTGCGACTTCGCGGGGGTGCTATCTTACAAGTGGATGTACTCGCCCTATGCATCCGGGATGCTCTTCGTGCGGCGCGAGTGCCTCGATGCGGTGCAGGTGCGCTATGCGGGTGGGCGAGCGGAAGCCTGGTTGGACTTTGCGGGCGACCGTTTCGCGCTGCACGAGACAGCGGAGCGCTTCCAATACGGGCCGTGGTCCTGGCCCCTGGTGCACGCCTGGGCGCGGGCGGCGCAGTATTTGACCGATATTGGGCTGGAGGAGATCTGGGCGCGGACGACGGCGCTGGCGGGGCGGCTGAAAGATGGGCTGGCAGAAATCGAAGGGGCGGAACTGTATACGCCGCAGGCGCCGGAACGTTCGGCGGCGCTGGTCAGCTTTGGCCTGACGGGCTGGACTGGGGAGGAGTTGAGCCGGGCGTTGCGGGAGGAGTGGAACACCATTATCAAGGCACTGCCGCACGGCCGCGAGGGCTTGCGCGCCAGTATCGCCTTTTTTTTACATGAAATGGAAATAGACCGTTTGCTGGATGCCTTGTGCGTCCTGGCCGACCGCAGGAGATAGAACCGTGAAGATCACTAAAATCGAAACGATCCAGATCGAGACGCCGCGCTATTACGGGCATATTTCGGGGCACGTGCTGGTCAAGGTCCACGTCGATGACGGTCCGGTCGGCTGGGGCGAGGCCTCCGACAGCAAGGCCGATGATCTCGGCGCGATCGCCAAACAGTACAATGAATTGCTCCGCGGCCAGGATGCCGGCAATATCGGCGCAATACATCAATTGCTGTGGGGGCATCGCTTCAACAGCACCGTGAGCGATCGCCATCTGGTCTCGGCCATAGACCTGGCCCTCTACGATTTCAACGGCAAGGTCCAGGGTGTGCCGGCCTATCGGCTGATGGGCGGCAAGATGCGCGAGCGCCTGTACTGCTGCTATCCCATTTTCGGCTGGCAGGTAAAAGACGACTTCGAGCAGGCCGCCGGCTATTTGCAGCGTTTGACCGATCTCGGGCACCACTTGTTTCGCTATTACGTCTCGGGCGACAGCCTGCTCGACGATCGCTTCTTGAGCGAGATGAAGTCGCGCTACGGCGATAAGATCAAGCTCAAGTCGCTAGATTTCTCAGGCCGGTTTAGCGATTGGGAGGCCGCCGTGCGCTACGCCGATGTCATCCGTCGCCACGAGCCCTACCACTTCGAGCAGCCTTCGCGCGACATGCGGGTTTCTGCCGAATTCGTACGGCGGGTGGATCTGCCCGTGACCTGGCATATCAATACTTTAGACCAGGGCTTCGAGGCGATAGAGAAGCGGGCGTGTACGGCCTTTAACGTGGCGTGCGTCTCTGGCGGACCGACAAATATCCGCAAGATTTTCGCCCTGGCTGAGGCCGCGGGATTTCGCTGTCTGATTGGCACCGACCAGGAGTCGACGCTAGGGGTTTCGGCCCAGGTCAGCGTTGGCATCAGCCAGCCCAATACCAGCTTGCCCTGCGATCCGATGGGGCCGGTGCTCTACACGGCATCGCCGGCCACAGAGCGCGTCCGCGCCGAAGGCAGCTATCTCTATCCGTTCGAAGGGCCGGGCCTGGGCGTGGCAATCGACGAGGACAAGCTGCGCGAATTGACGGTAGCCACGGCATGAGCGCGACGGCGGCACAGGCGGCGCACTTCCGCCGCCGCGGCTTTTTTTTTATTGCCAACCCCTTCGGCCGCGAGCGCATGGCCGCCATCGACGCGCGCCAGCGCGCCGTCGAGCCCGAGTGGGAACAGCGCGCTTTTCCCGACGGCTGCAATCGCGGGGCCTGTCAGTTCTTAATGTTGGGCGAGCTCGGCCTGGAACTGGTCGAGCGGCCCGAACTAGTGGCGCTGGCCCGGCAGCTATTGGCTTGCGACGAAGTGCATATCGGGGCCTGCGGCTTAGGCGACGCGGGCAAGACGGTATCGGCGGGCAAGCAGCAGCATCAGGTCCACTGGCACGCCGATGGCCATCCGGATGTTGCGCAGGTTTCGCTGCGCACAGCACTGGACCGGCACGGCGCGAATAATGGACCACTGCGCGTCTTGCCGGGAAGCCATTTGCGCTCGCGCGAGGAAGTGTGCGAGGAAGTGCGGCAGATCGAGCTGGCAACGGGGGCCTACGACGGCGAGCCCGTCGATTGCTTTGCCGCGCACCCGGACGAAGTGGCCGTAGAACTCGATCCGCGCTGGACCCTGGTGTGGACCCCGAGCGTCTGGCACGCGACCGGGGTCAAGGCCGCGCCCGGGCTGCGGCGGGCAATGGCCTGGAACTACTTCCCGGCCGGTGGCCGCAAGCGCGATATCGAGGCGTTGAAACACATTTTCGCCGACGAGTGGAAAAGCTGGCCAGAGCAGCGCCAGCGATTGTGGGGGCTCGTCGCTTGAGGAAGGCATTATGCGGGTGGCGACCGGGGCCTTGAGCCACGAGACCAGTACGTTCACCCCGGTGCCGACGACCCGGGAGAGCTACGAAGCCCGCCAGGGTTTTCTGCGCGGCGACGAGATTCTGACCCATTTTCGCGGCGCCAATACGCCCATCGGCGGCTTTATCGCAGGGGCCGACGCCCATGGCTTCGAGCTGATTCCGACTATCTGCGCCGAGCCGCACCCCAGCGGACCGACGCCGCGGGCGCTATTCGACGAGATTCTCGATGAGTTGCTCGACGGCATCGCCGCCGCCGGCGCCATCGACGGGGTATTGCTCGAATTGCACGGGGCGATGGTCGCCGAGGGCGTCGACGACGGCGAGGGGCATATTCTCGAAGCGGTGCGGCGGTTGGTCGGTCCGGCCGTGCCGATCGTGGCCCAGCTCGACATTCACTCCAATATATCCCATCGCATGGTGGCCATTGCCGACGTCCTGATTGGCCGCGAGACCTATCCCGAGGTCGATATGGCGGCTCGGGGCCGCGAGTGTGCCGACGTGCTGCAGCGGATCCTCGGCGAGGGTTTGCGGCCCGAAATGGCGTTGTGCCAGTTGCCGATGGCCTGGGGTATGAATCAGGTGACCGCGCACCCGCCGATGCGGCAAGCTATCGAGTATTTGCACCAAATAGAGGCGCGGCCCGGCATTGTCTGCGCCTCTATTGCCACCTGCTTTCCGCTGGCCGACATTCCCGATATGGGGGCCTCGGTCTACGTAGTCGCCGACTGCGATCGCGCCCTGGCCCAGGCCTGTGCCGACGAATTGGGGGCCTGGATATTCGAGCGCCGCGCCGACTGGCAATTGGCCATGCCCACGACGGCAGATCTTTTGCCCGCGGCGGCAGCGGCCGGCTCGCATCCGGTGATATTTGCGGACCGCAATGACAATACCGGTGGCGGATCGCCCGGCGACAGCACGGGCATGCTGCAGGCCTTTCTCGAGGCCGATCTGGAAGATGCCTGCGTGCTCTACATCGTCGATCCCGAGGTCATTGCCATTTGTCAGGCCGCCGGCGTCGGCGCCGTGCTCGATCTCGACGTGGGCGGCAAGTCCTCACCTCTACAGGGCGCGCCGTGCCGAATGCGCGCCGAGGTGGTGGCGCTGTCGGACGGCGCCTTTAGATACGACGGGCCGATGTACGGCGGGTTGGAGGGCAGCATGGGGCCGTCGGCGCATATTCGCGAGGGCGGCGTCCACGTATTACTGGTCACAGAGCGCGAGCAGCCCTTCGACACGGCCTTTGCACAAACCCTGGGTCTGGACCCGCGCAAAATGCGCTATATCGGCGTCAAATCGGCAGCGCACTTCCGCGCTGGCTTCGAGGAATGGGCGGGTGCGGTGCATGTGGTGGGCGAACCCGGAGTACACGATATGGCCACGGCCGGCTTGACTTTTCGCCATTTGCGTCGCAATGTATATCCTTTCGATAATATTTGACTTGCGAATAGACAGGAGCCTGTAATGAGCGAGGAAAATCCGCAGACCTGGGCCGGCAAGTGGCTCGGCTACCGGGAAGAGATCAAAGTCATTGATGTGACGATCCGCGATGGTGGGTTGATGAATGACCACCAGTTCGACGACAAGGTGGTCAAGGCCGTATACGAAGCCTGCGTCGAAGCCGGCATCGACTATATGGAAATCGGCTATATCAACTCGCGCGAGCAATTTCCCCCCGGCGAGTTCGGGCCGTGGAAGCACAGCCAGGAGGATGACATTCGCCGCATCGTCGGTGACAACGACACGCCGTTGAAATTGGCGGTGATGGCCGACGCTGAAAAGAGCGACTACAAGACCGATATCCTGCCTAGCGCCGATAGCGTGGTGGACATGATTCGGGTCGCCACCTATATCCACCAGATGCCGCTGGCGCTGGATATGATCCAGGACGCCCACGATAAGGGCTACGAGTCGACGCTCAACCTGATGGCCGTTTCCACCGTACCCGAGGCCGAGGTGCGCAGCGCGCTCGAGATGCTGGTCAAATCAGAGGTCGAGGCCGTTTATGTCGTCGATAGTTTCGGTTCGCTCTACAGCGAGCAGATCCACGCGCTCTACGACATGTTCATGGAATACTGCGGCGGCACTAAGATCGAGGTTGGCATCCACGCCCACAACAACCGCCAACTGGCCTTCGCCAATACCATCGAGGCGACGATTAGGGGTGCCAATTGCGTCGACGCCAGTTTCGCGGGCCTGGGCCGGGGCGCCGGCAATTGCCAGATGGAGTTATTGCTCGGCTTCCTGCACAATCCCAAGTTTCGTCTGCGGCCGGTGCTCAAGTGCATCGAGGATCATATCGAGCCGATGCGCGATAAGCTCAAGTGGGGCTACGATTATCCCTATATGATCACGGGTCTGCTCAACCAGCACCCGCGTGCCGGCATGGCCTACAACGAATCGAAGGACCGCGGCAAGATCGTCAAGTTCTACGACCAGGTGGAAGACGTCGACTAGCTCCGCGACGGAGGATCGAACATGCTGATCAGCCGGATTTCCGCAACTCACGTCCAGGTGCCCTACCAGGCCCCGGTCGGCCCCTATATCGGTCGTGGCGGGGGGCCGGGCTCGCTCGGCGGTCACGGCCTGATCGTCCGCGTCGAGAGCGAGGACGGACTGGTTGGTTGGGGCGAGGGCCTCGGGGTGTTTGCGACGGATCCGGAGGCCGTGCTCAAGGGGCGGCGGGTCGGTGATATAGAGGGAGCGTGCGCCGCGCTCGAGGCGGTGGGCATCGGCCCTGGACCGCTATCGGGCGTCGAGATGGCGCTGTGGGATCTGGTGGGCAAGCGGGCCGGATTGCCGCTGTGCGAAGTCTGGGGCGGGCGGTTGCGCGAAGAGGCCGAATTTACCGCCTGCATGGGGCTGAAGGAGCCCTCCGAGTCGGCGGCGACGGCGCGCGAGTACCGCGAGCGCTGGGGTTTCTATTCGATCAAGACTAAGGCCGGCGATGACGCGGCACTAGATCTGGCCATCGCCGCAGCGGTGCAGCAGGAGATCGGTGACCAGATTGCCTTCCGCCCGGACGCCAATGCGGGCTACGAGCCGGACGATGCAGTGGAGCAGATGCGCAAGATGAAGGATCTCGGCGTTGAGCACTTCGAAGACCCCTGTGCGCGCGAGCATCTGGACCACCTGCACCGCATCCGCACCGAGCTAGGGGTCGCGGTGCTGGTCAATATGGGGATCGGCAAACCGGATTCAGTGGCCGACGTACTGGTGGCCGAGGCCGCCGACTTTCTAATGCCCGACACGCCGGCCAGCGGCTCGCTGTCGCGGGTGCGGCAGGTGACAGCGGTGGCGGAGGGGTTCGGGGTGCCGTGCCTGATGCACTGCGCGCACGATCTGGGCCTGAAGACTGCAGCGATCACCCACGTAGCGGCAGCGACGCCCAATTTCTCTGGGCCGAGCGATACCTGTTACCACGGGCTGGTCGATGATATTTTGGCGGAACAACTGGTCTTCCACGACGGCAAGATCAAGGTGCCGGACGGGCCGGGCCTGGGTGTCGAGGTCGATGAGGCCAAGCTTGAAAAGTACAGCACAAATTAGCAAGCGCCCCGGCGGTTTTTCCGCCGGGGCGATTTTTCTGTTCAGCGCGATACCCCTGCAGGCGGAGACCGCGTTTTCGAGCGGGATCCTGTTCCACGGTCCCGGTAGCGTCCTCGTCAAAGAAGTCAATTCATCGCCGTTTATCGCGAAGGTGTAGAATTATACACCTTCTTCTAATGCGGTGAATTCAGCGAAACCAGCGGCGATTTTTTCGCCGCCAGCTGCGGGTTCGGCTTCGACTTTCTCCACGGAATACCCTTCGCCGTCGCCCAATTCGAGGGCGAAACACCACTGCCACAAAACAAAGCATAACGCGAAAACCGGTGAGTCCAAGTATCCAGATAAACGGGCGTGCGCGGTTGTTTTCTATTGGGGGAGAGAGGGGGTTGGCATAGATTATATCGATTACAGAGGAGTAAATACTTATGAAAGCTGTTTACACGCGACCCGCAGATGCCCGCTATGAACTCGCCGGTCCGCTGGGCGCCTATCTCGACGCTGTCACCCGCCAGTGGTTGCTCGTAGCGCCGGCGGCCAATCCGGCGCTGCTGGACATGTTCGCCGACCGCGATCGCAAGCCCTATCGCGACCAGGTGCCCTGGGCCGGGGAATTCGCCGGCAAATACCTGACCAGCGCGGTGCAGATCTTGCGGCTAACCGGCGATCGGATGCTGAAGAAGTACATCGCGGGTTTTGTCGCGCGCTTTATCGCCCACCAGGCCGACGACGGCTATCTCGGTCCCTGGCCGGCCAAATACCGGTTGGTCGGCACGGCCCCCAATGTGAAAATCGACGGCAAGCCCTATCCGACCTGGGATGCCTGGGGGCACTACCATGCGATGCTGGGGCTCTTGTTGTGGTACGAGGATAGCCGCGACAAAAAAGCGCTGGCTTGCGTCGAGGAGATGGCCGAGCTGTTTATTCGCAAGTTCAAGGGCAAGAGGCGCCGCAGGCTGGTCGATACCGGTAGCACCGAAATGAACATGGCCCCGGTCCACGTGCTGTGCCTGCTCTACCGCCAGACCAAAAAGCAAGGCTATCTCGACCTGGCACTGCAACTGGTCGATGAATTCGCCGCCAGAGACCAGGACGGCAAACCGCTGGCTGGCGACTATCTCAACCAGGCGCTAGCCGGGCGGCCCTTTTTCGAGACCCCGAAGCCGCGCTGGGAGAGCCTGCACCCAATTATGGCGCTGGCCGAGTTGTACTGGATTACTGGCGAGGCGCGCTACGCTGAGGCCTTTGAGCAGATCTGGTGGAGTATTGTCGAACTCGACCGCCATAACAACGGCGGGTTTTCATCTGGAGAAAAAGCGCAGGGCAATCCCTATCACCAGGGCGCGATCGAAACGTGCTGTACCGTCGCCTGGGTGGCGCTGAGTGTGGAGATGCTCAAACTGACCGGCAATCCGATCGTCGCCGACGAGATAGAATTATCGACGCTCAATTCAATTATTGGCCTGCATTCGGCGAGTGGGCGCTGGGTTACCTACAACACGCCGATGGACGGGGTGCGCCGCGCATCTGCTCACGATATCGTCTTCCAGGCACGCGAGGGTAGCCCCGAGCTCAATTGTTGCAGCGTCAATGGCCCGCGCGGCCTCGGGATGGTATCGGACTGGGCGCTGATGCGCGACAGCACCGGTCTGGCGCTTAATTGGTACGGACCGGGACAGATCGCAACCCGGGTGCGCGGGACGGCACTGGCGATCCGGCAACAGACCGAGTACCCGCGCCGCGGTGGGATCGTGCTGCGCGTCGATCCGGCCAAGCCGGTTGAATTCGCGCTCAAGTTGCGGGTGCCCTCTTGGTCGCGGCGGACCCGGGTAAAAGTCAACGGCACAGCGATCGAGGGCGTGCGGGCAGGCGAGTATCTGGTCCTGGCGCGGCGCTGGCGCCGGGGCGATCGCATTGAGCTGGCGCTGGATATGTCCCTGCACTACTGGCGCGGCGAAAAGGAGTGCCGCAACAAGGTTTCGCTATTTCGCGGACCGGTGCTTTTGGCTTATGATCGCCGGTACAATACTATGGACCCCGCCGCGGTGCCCGTTCTCGACGCTCGCGGTCTGCGCGGTAAGTTGGCTGTGGTAGACGATGCGATCGTCGCGGTGGATTTTACGGTCGCTGACCAGATCCTGCGGTT
>MDTE01085778.1_pt1 | contig 10150 bp, 9 predicted proteins | sample 811231 | NCBI WGS metagenome assembly MDTE01 (sample SAMN05326651, study PRJNA326480) | marine metagenome | isolation source: seawater | place: Indian Ocean: Red Sea | collected 2010 | reverse complement strand
AGAAAAAAAAGAAGCCTTGTTCACAGAATTCTATCCGGGTAAGAAAATAATTATCCATTGCGCAAGCGGGCTTGGCAGAACTGGAACGCTTGTTGCAAAGCTGCTGACTGATTACGGACACAAAGCAACCGAGGCTATAAAATTAGTTCGCAAGACAAGACCAGGATCGATTGAAACACCACTGCAAGAACAATTTGTTAAGACCTCCCCACCGCTTTTCCCTAAAACACTAATACAAGACCCCAATTAACTTTATTAAATAAATTTGGTAAATTCATCTATAGTTGAACGTTCTGTTTCTAACTTGTTTACGTCAGCAGCCTCATCGATATAGCCTAATGACATGCCACAAACTATAATTTCCCCTTTTGGTATAGATAATGTCTTACGAATTGGACCTGGAACCTCTGCAAAGATGGCTTGCGGGCACGTATGTAGTCCCCGTCCACGCGCAGCGATCATAATATTTTGGAGAAAACATCCATAATCAAGCCAACTTCCTACTTCTAGTTCTTCTGCAATAGTAAAAATGAAACCAACTGGTGCACCAAAAAAGTCAAAATTCCTGTTGCGAAACCGCTTTGATCCTTCACGGTCTCCTTTTTTAATTCCTGCTAAATCATACAAATCCCATCCAATTTTCCGCCGCCTTTCATTATATTCAGGAGGGAAAACATCCGGATAATATTTCCAAGATTGCCTGCCTTTTTTCGTTGCCCCAGTTTCACTTTCAACAATGCTCTTGGTTAAACGAAGCTTTATGTTTCCACTCACCACGTAGACTCGCCAGGGCTGCATATTCGAACCACTGGGGGCCCGACTGGAAACACTAAGTATCTCCTCAATTGTCTCTCTAGGGACTAAATCAGATGTAAACGAGCGAATAGCTCGACGGCTGGTGATTGCTGAATCTACATATCGAACCCCCTCGCTTTCGCCAGACGCGTTACCAGGTGTATTTTTCTTACTAAGTTCACTAAAATTTCTAGCACCCATAAGGCCGAAATCCCTTTTATTATTTAAGTTTCTAGAGCGCTTCATAAGTCACCTAGAAAACCTTACTCGATCTACTGTCGATAGGCTATATACCACCTTTGCTAGCAGTCAGAAAGCTTTCCACTCACTCTAACTCTATGTCTTTAATACTTATTATGTTAAATTTCAGGAATTGTGCGTATTGACGGTTCTGAGAATCTTACGATAGAACTAGTATAGGAATTCTACGCTGCTACCCTACCCGGCCACCGCTTTGATGTTAATGCTACACGCCTACACCCTAATGAAAGGAAACTACCCAAGAACAAAAAATAACCTAAAAGAAAATCTAAGTTACTGTCAAACTAGGAAACTGTCGTTTTAGTAATTACTGGTGACATAAAGACAAGTCCCTGCCTCTTATCATGTAATTCACATATACTAAAAAGTTTGTCAAAGACCGAATCTTTTAAATCATCGTCAGCAATAATTGTTACAATTGCCGCCTCACCAAAATCACCAAAATCCTTCTTGTCAAAAAGATCGCTTGACCGCCCAGTTTCTAGTGCAATGATCCTAATTCCCTCCTCATCTTTTAACCCGTCAACAGCTTGTTGACCAATATCCTTTTGAACCAGAGCGCCTATCTCTACAAACATTTAATTTCCCCTTATGCTATCTTTTGCAAGACGTCTTCAGGAATAAAAGTGGCAACCCGATCCAGTTTGGTCATAAACATTATCCCTTTTCCTGGAGTATCAAGTTTCCCTGCTAGATACATTGCTTCAAAAACGCGATCGGCCTGTTCTTCGGAAACTATAATTCGGATGACCTCTTTTTGTTCATCTATAGTGACCCCCATTAAGCCCATTCTTTCTCGAATACCTGTACCTCGACCATAACTTATGGTTGCGCCCTGCGCCCCACAGTTATGTGCCGCATCAAGAACGGCCTCTGCTAAACCGGTTTGTAAAACACAAGTTATCATAGACGCTTCTGATAAGTATGTTATATTTCTTTCAGCCATTTCAAAATACCTTTATCTGTTTTTCCTGACAGTCATTGTCACGCTGGGTTAGATGCTGTACTTTTTTGTCGAAACTGAATAAATAGGCCCATTGTAAGAACTGCTACGATTGGGCAAATGCTAGCAAGAGATAAAATGCCGAAACCTTCAATTGCTGAAACGGCATTGCCCAACCCTAATCCCATCGCTAGGACCAAAGGAACTGTAACGGGCCCCGTGGTCACTCCTGCACTATCCCAAGCAACGTTGACAAATTCTTCGGTTGAAAATACGGTCATTAATACGCCAATGCCATAAAGAGGTAAAAGCAGAGTCATCAAGTCTAGAGAAAAAACCAATTTAGCAACCCCAAGTGCAATCCCCACGGAAACACCACCCGCAACACTATACATCAGCATGGATTTTTTAAATGCACCGTTTGTAAGTTTTTGTACCGTTAAACCAAGTGCATTTAAGGCCGGTTCAGCTAATGTGGCGCCAAACCCGAGCAACCAGGCAAATCCAACTACTATTACTAACCCAATGATTTCAGGGTAAATCGGAGAGTATTTACTAATCGGTATTTCCATAAAAGCGGCTGGCAGCGTGCTTCCTGCTTGTGCCCCGATAGCGCCTAACCCATACGATAAACCTACATTAAATATGCACATTCCAAGGATGGAAAGAGTTAATCCATAGATGGTTACCATTCTATTTGGAAGCGAGGATTTCAAAACAATAAACAATACAAACATTAAAAAGAGAACCAAAGGTAAAATAGCTCTCACGCCTAGAACGATTTCAGCCAATGGGGTTTCGTCCCAAACCGTAGTCTCTGCTGTAGCACCTGCCGACGCTGCATTAGCTGCAATGGCAACTACCTGCTCCGGCGTCAGTGTCAGCGACACAAAAATACCTAGGATAAGTACTGCCAAAATAGGAAAAAGAGAAGCCATAGTTACCACACCAAACCCGGAAAGCGAGGAATCCCCTTTGCCAGCTGCGCTCGCTATACCGATACCCAATGACAAAACCAAAGGCACTGTAACGGGACCTGTTGTTACTGCGCCACAATCCCACGCTAACCCAAGAATACTTCTTAAGGTTGGATCCGGCCAACAATAAAGTGTCAAAGCTACAACAGGAATTAACGCCAGATAAATCATTGGCTTGAGGGACCACCCTCGCACAAAACGAATTGTCCCTAGAATTGCTGCAATACCAACCCCAGCACCAACCATAAGCACAAGCGGTAATGGATAAACATTTAACAGCACCCATAGGTAGGGTGCCTTGTTAACATCAACCGAAGCACCGAATGCTTGAAGAGCTCCTATCGCTGGCTCAGCAAATGTAACACCAACACCTAATATCCCGATAATAACCAATACAACCGGCATTGAAGCTTTTTTTGGTAAATTATCGCCGATGATTGTGCCAAATGGCATCAAACCAACATTTAGGCCTTCCATAAAAACAGCCAAACCAACAATCACTGCAACCAGTCCGACACATAAAGACACCACGGAATCAATCGGTTGTCGTAAAACTAATATCTGAAAAAGCATCAAATATGCAGCCAGAGGAACAACAGCCTTTATTTGGTCCATCAATCGAACATAAGTATAAGGGCCCACTAATTCAGCGGCTCTCATCGGGGTAACCTTAATTCTCTTTGGTATAAGTGCTGTTGGATCACCTTCAGCAGGTTTAGGTGTTAGTAGATTATAGCTAACCGTTTGATGCTTTAATGCTGTTTGAGTAAGGAATTGCGAATATCTCATTATTTTGCTCTCCGTAGTCCTCGGCGCTGAGTCACGATAGCGTATACTATTCTATAAAAGGTTAACAACTAAATAACACACGAATAAATATTTTGTTATTATCTACCATTGATGGCCTACACTTAATAGTTTAACGCCTATTTTCGACCTTAATCAATAGACGCGTTTCCCTTATACCATTTATTACCTAGCAATTGGCAAACACTAACATAATAAAATTTTTTACAGTTACGTAAATCCAATATAGTTGTTAACCTCAGCACTTTTTCATGAATTTCTTCAATCCAGAAATAAACACTAGTAGAAACGACAAAAAGAAACCAACAACATATTTTTCTAGCATCTTCAATAGCAAACCTTCAGGTGACGTGAAAAATAAATATTCCCGCGTCTCTTGTATAGTTATCAATGAAAGTTAGTAATAAAGGTTAAACCACTTCACATCCTCGCAAGAAATCTGTGGGATGTACTCATGCAATAGTTCATCTTCAACCTGTTGAGTCCCTCCATCAAACAAGCAACTGCTTCCTGTATACTGGTTTACTCGTAATGTATATCTCCATGTAGTTTGATATCCAGTAAGATTTATTTCTGAAGGCACATATTCGTGACGTGTTCCGAAATATATAAACACTATGCCAACTAAAATTAATAGAATTGAAAATTTTTCCGACACCACGAGGATTGACGCAACTTTACCAGAAGTCATTAATTAAGTATTCCAATGCTTTCAAAGTTATAATAGGGATAATCTAGCCAATTTATCATATCTTTCAAAAATCAACCGTTTGCTCATTTAAGTTTTTCTAGCCTCTCCCAATGATTTCTAGAAATCCCTATAGAGCTTGCAGGCATATTTTAATAGTTGTCATGGATGATTAGGATTTAATTAATAAGATTAACGTTTGAAAAGCGCAAGCCCGACTCTCCAGAACTTTTGCATTAGCCAAAATTAAAAAAATACTGTACTTTCTGGAAGAAGATCTACTAGACAACCAACCTAACGGTTAAATAAAACCTTGCTAAAGTCGTTAAATTTTTTTGCTCTGATAGTTTTTCTTGTCAGTGGATGCCAAGCTACTACGGCTAAAATTGGTTTGATAACCACTCAGGATCTTGCTGAAGTAAACAGCAAACTGCCGCTATGCTCCTCCGGTTCACTTGTCAAAGAATGGTCAAATTGTGTTGGCAATATCATAGCATTTAATAAACGAAGCAAATACATCGGTGAATTTGTTAATGGGAAAAAACATGGCAAGGGCATTTATACCTCTGACAAAGGGAGCAGGTATGTTGGCACTTGGAAGAATGACCAATTAAATGGTTTTGGTACTTTCCAATTCTGGTTTGGCGATAAATATACCGGTGAGTGGAAGGATGACAAATTCCACGGATGGGGTGTCTGGATAAAGGCTAACAAGGAAAAATATGTTGGAGGCTTTAAGAATGGGGTAAAGCATGGCTCTGGGACTGAAACTTTCACAGATGGCAAAGTGAAAGATGGTTTATGGGCTAATGGTAAGCTTGTATCAGAGCAAGACATGATACTGCCATTATCAGGCAATTAAATTCCTATAAAGCCCCTGGAAAACTTAGAAGGCAACAACTCATTCTCTTGTAATTAGGTGAAGGCAATACAGAGCACTATAATGTTACGTTCAATATCCATTACAGAAATTTAGCTTCGCATCCGTTCCCCTTTTGGATCAAATGGGATTTCGTAATGGATTTTTGCTGGGCACCGCTGACCCATTATTTCTATCTCAAACGCATTTAAAGACGGGTCATCTACTAGAGCTATCGGTAAATACGACAATGCCAGAGATTGTTTAATAAAATGGCCGTATCCACCAGATGTTACGTAACTTACTACCCGATTATTATGCCATATCGGTTCATCGTTAATAACATCCGCATCTACTGCATCAACTCGCAAAAGCACCAGCCTTTTTTCCGTACCTTTGTCTCTTTCTTTGATTAATGCATCCCGACCGATAAAGTCTCCCTTATCAAAAGCAACGAATTTTTCTAACCCGGCTTCAATCGGGTTAAACGTTGGGCGATACTCATAAGCCCAAGTGCCATATCCTTTTTCTAGACTAAGCGAACGGAGAGCCCTAGAGCCAAAAAGCTTAATGCCAAGATCCTTTCCCTGCCTCATTAACAAATCGAATAGAGTATTCTGGTATTCTGGAGCACACCATACCTCATAACCAAGCTCGCCTGTAAAGCTGATCCTCCCAATCAATACAGGAATCATCCCGATATCTGTTTTTGTAATACTCATATGAGGGAATTGCGCATTTGACATCTCTATCGCAGTTAAAGTGTCCAGTAATTTCCTTGAATTAGGTCCGGCCACAGAAAATCCTACCAGATTTAAACCCAGAACCTTTATTTTTGCCCCCTCTCCCGGTGGAAGGCATTTATTGAACCATCGTATGTGGTAATTTTCGGCAATTCCTGAACCAAATATGTAGTATTCCTCTTGCCCCAATGAAGAAATTGTAAAGTCGCCAATTATTTTCCCACCAGGATTTAACAAGGGTGATAATTTTATTCGACCAGGAGGGGGGGGATTATTTGCAAAAATCTTACTGATCCAGTCGCGAGCCCGCTCTCCACTAACGATATATTTTGCAAAACCCGAGATTTCACTTATCCCTACACTTTCTCGAACAGCATAACATTCAGAAGATATGTGGTTAAACGCGTTAGATCTCCTAAACGTAACATCCTCGATAGCCGGCTCTCCTTTTGGAGCGAACCAAAGAGGATACTCCAAACCGTAAGATACTCCGAAAACAGCACCACTGTCTTTTAGAAGAGAATAAATAGGAGTAGTCATTAGAGGACGTGCGGCTAATAGTTCTTCATTTGGAAAGGTTATCTGAAACCGTCGAGAATAATTTTCACGAACTTTCGCATTAGTATAAGACTTCGTAGCCCAGTCACCAAAACGTGAAACGTCCATTCCCCAGACGTCGAACCCAGGATCTCCAAAGACCATCCAATTAGCTAATGCCAACCCAACTCCGCCACCCTGACTAAACCCCGCCATGACTCCACATGCGACCCAGAAATTAAGTGTGCCTAGTACTGGGCCGATCAAGGGGTTTCCATCTGGTGAGAACGTAAAAGGGCCGTTTATTATTTGTCTGATCCCAGCATCTCGAAGAGCTGGGCAGTGCCTAAATCCCAAAGCAAGCGAGTCACTAACGCGCTCTAAATCAGGCTGTAATAACTCCTTCCCAAAGTTCCACGGGGTCGTTTCAGTGGACCAGGGAACACAAGCCTTTTCATAAATTCCAATGAGCATTCCTCGACGTTCCTGCCGCATATAGATTTCAGCTTCAAAATCTATGGCATGACATACTTCTTTTCCCATTTCCTCATTAAATGATACAACTTCTGGCAGATCTTCCGTAAGAAGGTACATATGTTCCATAGCGAGAACCGGTAATTCCAAGCCAACTAGATGGCCCACCTCTCGAGCCCACAACCCTCCGGCATTCACAACATGCTCGACCTGCACTGTTCCTTTCTCTGTTACAACGTCCCAACCAATAGTTGGTCGTTGTACTAATTCAACAACGCGATTTCGCAAATAGATTTCCGCCCCATTTTCCTGAGCGGCCTTAGCATAAGCGTGTGTCGTTCCGGCCGGATCAAGGTGCCCATCAAGCGGATCAAACAAGGCACCCTGGAATTGAGCTGGATCAATAAAAGGGAATAAATCCCTTGCCTCATTTGGCGATATTAATTCGGTTTCCATGCCTAGGTGACGTCCCTTGGCGTGTTCCACCTTGAGATAATCCATTCGCTCAGAAGTCCCGGCAAGAAGAACTCCTCCCGATAAATGCAAACCACAGGATTGCCCTGAGATCTCCTCTATTTCTTTATATAAACCAATGGTGTACGACTGAAGTTTTGCGACGTTTGGGTCGCTATTTAATCTGTGGAAGCCACCTGCAGCATGCCAGGACGACCCTGATGTAAGCTCATCACGTTCAATCAGGATAACATCCCGCCAACCCAACTTAGTAAGGTGATAGAGCACGCTACAACCGACAACCCCACCACCAATCACTGCTACTCTCGCATGGGACTGCATAAGGTCAAATATCCTTAAAACCGCTGCCAACGCACATGATCATTTATATCTAATTACCTCCCAAAAAGATAGAGCCATTTTAATGATAATTGATCTTCAACTACACAAAAAACGGCCTATATACCTGGGGGCTTTCATGGGGTTTTGATACTTTTTAGTCGGAAAATTGGCTGCGAGGGCAGGATCTAACCTACGACCGGGTGACAGAATTAATTATCGCCCTAGCCAAGGTTAAGGTGTATCATCTATACCATGAGCCTCCAGATAGACTCCCATAGGATAGGGGTGATACCCTTTGATACCCGTGAAAGTAATATCGCGATATTATTTGTAACATCTCAGACCCGTGCTCGCTGGATTTTACCAAAAGGAAAATCATATCCAGAAGAAAACCATATTGATACATGTAGGCGTGAGGCATTTCAGGAGGCTGGCATACGTGGAACGGTGATAGAAAATTTCCCCATTACGGCAGTGATTACTAAGCAAACACTCCAGATCCCAGTCACTTACTATCCGATGTTGGTCACTAAACAAGTTGATGACTGGCCCGAAAAGATTAAGCGGCAGCGGCATTGGGCGCTCCTTCGTGATGCACCAAAAGTCGCGTATAAGGAAGATCTACTACGAGTCACTCAACAGTTTAATACGCTGGCGCCTTGGATCATAGAAATTTCAAAGCTTCATAGAGACAAAGAGCAATTAAAGCAGATGCCGGCACGGTGATTACCCATGCGGCAGCGATCGAAAAAACAAACTGACGGCGCACCAACCGACGCGCCGAACGCACACCGAGGGAATTGAATGCATCATTAGCTGTGGCATTTAACTTGTGCCCGGGCCGGAGTCGTCGCTTGTTTGGGTTTTCCATGAACTCCCGCAGGAAACCTACGCCAAACACAGCCCCAACAGCAATATGTGTAGAACTGACTGGCAATCCAAGAGTGGTCGCAATCAAGACGGTAATCGCCGCAGATATGGCAACACAATAGGCACGAGGTGAATTCAGTCTCGTGATTTTTTCACCAACTACTGAAATTAATTTTGGACCAAAAAGACCAAGACCAAAGGCAATTCCAAAAGCACCTACAGCCATTACCCAAAGGGGAATAGTTACGTTCGTAGCAATTTCAGAGTTATCGTTGATAGTTGATACTATTGCCGCGAGTGGTCCAACGGCATTTGCAACATCATTTGCACCATGAGCAAACGAAAGCAACGCCGCCCCCATGATCAAGGGGAGGTCAAACAAACCATAAACGGCTTTTTTTCGATCCTCCAGATCGATGACGCGGCGTGCTATGTATGGACGAGACAGTAGATAAACAGAAAAAAATGCCCCTAAAGAAAACGCAAACACTTCTAGCGATGAGGGGTTCCATACTTTCTTTAGGCCCTTCATTGACATATATGCCGTAAACGCTGCTGCCATAATTGCTATAAGGACTGGCATCAAACGCGTCGCTGCTTCTAATCTGTTAGTTGCACGAAGAATCTTTTGTTTGATAAAAAAAAGAAATACTGCTGCAAGCAAAGCCCCCATGACTGGCGATATTACCCAGCTCGCCGCGATTTTTCCAACAGTTGGCCAATTTACGAGATCTACGCCGGCCGCTGCGATCCCCGCTCCCAAGACACCCCCAACTATTGAATGTGTTGTCGAAACAGGCGCGTTCATTATCGTTGCAAGATTGATCCAAAGAGCAGCCGAAAGTAATGCAGAAAGCATAAGGTTTCGAAATTCAATAATGTCAACCTGCTCACTAGGTGCAATTATTCCCTTGGATATTGTCCTGACTACATCCCCCCCAGCGAGAAGTGCACCAGCGCTCTCGCAAATCGCCGCTATCAATACAGCACTGAATACGGTTAGTACCTTTCCTCCAACGGCTGGACCCATATTATTGGCGACGTCATTCGCACCTATATTAAGCGCCATATAGCCACCAATCACGGCAGCAATTGCTACAATCAGCCAATTTTCTCCAAATTGAGGATGAGAACTCGCCACGAACACACCAATCAGAGCTAAAAAAATTACCGCGAGTCCTACTGGTAAGAATACCCCTTTAAAATTGAATATTTGTGATTGCGCAAATGCATATCTTCGAAGGTCGTTTACATACCGCGTTTCTGCGTTTTTTGGGGCCTGCGCCATAAACTACGTCCAAAATAGTGGAATTTTCTAATTATAAAAATAATCCAGGTATACTAAATCTGTCTATAACTAAGATAGTTAAGCAATCATATCAGAGGATTAAGTAACCTTTT
>MDTE01025777.1_pt1 | contig 10150 bp, 9 predicted proteins | sample 811231 | NCBI WGS metagenome assembly MDTE01 (sample SAMN05326651, study PRJNA326480) | marine metagenome | isolation source: seawater | place: Indian Ocean: Red Sea | collected 2010 | reverse complement strand
TTTGTCGGTGAGGCCGAAGAGGTTATCGCAATGGCCGAAACCCGAGGCCGCACGGTCGAGGTCGAAACACTGGGCATGGGATTGGTGCGCTTTCGCAACGGCGCGCGCGGGGTCGTCGAAGCGACGACGCTGGCCTACCCCGAGCTGCCGCAATATCTCGAGATCTTCGGTGCGCGCGGCACGATCGCCTTCAGCGGCGATCAGCTGCAGCGGATGGATCTGATCGATCCGAGCCCGGCGGAAAACACCGAGCGCGAAGCACTCTTCGCCAGGAGCGCCGAACTCGAGGCCGAAAAGGCGAAAATCCTCGCCGCCGCTCCCCCCGGCACCGCCGTACCGACCGTGGACATGGGCCATACACCGGTCATCGCCGACTTCGCCGAAGCCATCCGCAGCGGCCGCAAACCACTGGTCGATGGTATAGAAGGGCGGCGCGCGGTAGCCCTTATCACCGCAATCTACGAATCGAGCCGCAGCGGTAGCCAGCCCGTGCGCGTGGCAGAATAGGGGCCGCAAAGCATCCGTGCTGGTGGTCTGCGTCAACCTGCACCTGCTGTTTCTGGCTGCCGGCGGCTCTGACTACCCGTCGGCACGGCCCCTTTGTGCCTCCTGGGTTTGATCTTCTGGCATCGCCACCGACGCTTGACCCGGTGAATTTCAGCCGTGGGGGCTCATCCAATTGACGGACGGTCGCTGCCCGGCCGCGCCACAATTTTTTGAGGAGACTAAAGCGATGGGTGACGAGAGCGCTGGATGGCGTGATATGGAATGCCAGAACGGATTCAAAGTCACGGAGGATTGACCATGGACGGAGATGAAGGTGCCTTTCACTTGAAACGCACAGATTCTGTGACTCGCGATGCCCTGTACGCCCTGTACGATGCTGTGAACTGGTCGGGCTACACCCAGGATGTGGAGCGCCTCGAACGTGCAATTTCGGGGTCGGCCTTTGTCGTCACCGCGTGGATCGATGAACACCTCGTCGGATTGGCCCGTTGCGTTTCCGACAATGCGTCCATCGTCTACATCCAGGATATTCTGGTTCGCCCAGAACACCAGCGGAAGGGGATTGGCCGCGCTCTGGTGCAGGACTGCCTCGAGCACTTTGCCCACGTTCGCCAAAAAGTTTTGCTGACCGATGACCGGCCCGAACAACTTCGGTTTTACGAGTCTCTGGGCTTCCGCAACACCCGCGACCTGGTCAAAACACCATTGAATGCCTTTGTAATCATGACCGCTACTGAGCTGGCTTAAAAAGCCGTTCAAAACCTCAGGCCAGAGGAGGAGAGGCGCACGTTGGCTCATTCACGCCGCGCTCGGTCTCCATCGGGCTCATCTTGAGGAGAGGGCGACGGGGTGCGCTGCCGGCGGCATTCCGACGAGAGCTCCCACGTCCTCGGGCAGGCCGGGCGCCGAAATAGTGGGAATTATAAAAGGCCTTTTCAGGGGACGAGTCAAATGATCTGGGGGTCTTTGGTTCTGCAGATCTACCGCCCTGGCGGCCTTTGTGCCGAGGCCTGGTTGCCAGTATAACTTGGAAAATGGCTTTTGAATTTTCCATACTTCGGCCTTGCCGCTCACTCGTTGTAATTTCTTCAGCACAAAACTTTTGCCTTGCCACCATCCCAAACTAATTTTTACCTTATATTACTCTAAGATATAGTTAATACAATCCAGCTAGGACGCTGCGCACCGGCCCGGCCCTCAGGAAAGCCGGTGGCCCGCCCGCGCCCATCTGCAACCTGGCGCTCTTTCATAGCGCAAGAAGGTCAACTCAGGGTTTAGCCATGGCAAATATGCAACAGAGAGTCGAGCCCTCCAGCGGCCTCGATGACGGGACCCAGAACCGAGACGCACGGGGCGAGTGGCAACCTCGCATCCTGGGCAAGGCACTGCCTTTCACCTGGCCGATCGAGCCGAAGAAACTGCTCCGATTCTTCCTCGGTTTTCCCGGATTTCTCTGGCCTTTCGGGGCGGCGATCCACTACGGGCTGGCGGCTTTGACCTGGCAGTATCTCCAACCCGGAGCCGACCAGTTGAGCACTTTCAGCCAGCTGCGCGCCGACTGGATCCTCCCCATGTTCGCCCGCAATCTGGTGATGCTGCTGATCGTCGCCGGCACCTTGCACTTCATTCTCTACCGGCGCCGCGTGCAGGGTACTCGTTTCAAATACAATGCCCGCTGGCAGAGCACCTCCAGCAAGGCCTTCCTCTTCAACAACCAGGTCAAAGACAATATGTTCTGGACCCTGGCCAGCGGCGGCACTATCTGGACCTTGTACGAGGTCCTGATGCTATGGGCCTATGGCAACGGCTGGATACAGTTCACCACTTTGCAAAGCAATCCGATCTGGTGCGTCGTCCTGGCCTTGATTCTGCCCTTCTGGCAGGACCTGCACTTCTACGTCATACATCGAATCTCGCACTGGAAACCCCTCTACGACAGCGCTCACTATCTCCATCACCGCAACACCAATGTCGGCCCCTGGTCGGGCCTGTCCATGCACCCGATCGAGCACCTGCTCTACTTCACCCGCTGGCTCATTTTGCTCGTCGTGCCCTCGCACCCGATTCACATGCTCTACCTGATGCAGCGCCCCGCCCTCAATCCGGCTCTGGGGCACACCGGCTTCGACCGCATCGCACTCAAGGAAGAGGCCGATGGGGTCTCCGTCGACTCCTACTTCCACTATCTGCACCACCGCTTCTTCGAGTGCAACTACGGTACCGTCACCGTGCCCCTGGATCGCTGGTTCGGCTCCCTTCACGATGGCACGCCCGAATCCTACAAGCGCATGCGCCAGAAGCGGCGCATGCCGCGCGAGGCCGAGCCGAATCCTTCGAATGCCTAGGTGTCTTCTCGTCCGCTGCGGCGACCATTCCGGCGCTGCAACGAACGAGAAGGCAAAAAACTGCACCACTTGACCAGCACCTCTGAAAGCCCCTTACTTAATCCTTATATATGCGCCGGATGAATGGCCATGCCGATCAAGGCATGCAACTTTATCGGCGTCCAGGAAATACTGCCTGGTTGCATTCGCTAAAAAAATGTCTATGCTGTAACCAATATTCTGACCTGGAGAGAATGAATTCTTGAACTTTATCTGGATCGACTGGCTCACGGTCATCGCGTTTCTGGTGTTGACCACGGGCGTGGCACTGATAACGCGCCGTCTCATCAGCGACTACAATTCTTTCTTACTGGCGGGCAGAACATTGAAGCTTTACCTGGCCATGGCGACCATGGGGGCCACGGAGTTGGGCCTGGTAACGCTGATGTATTTTTCCGAGCAGGGATACAAAAGCGGCTTTGCCGCCTTTTGACAGCTATTTGCTGTGCTGGAGCTCAATTCTGGTGAACGACATCGTCCTCCCCCTGCGGCCGGGCATGAAGGACGAAAAAAAGATCAAACTGACCCGCCTTTCGATCATCGGCTGCGGCATCTTCGTGTTGTCCTGGGGCTATCTATACTCACCCCCCGACACCTTCTACCGCTTCATGGCAATTACCGGCACCATGTATTCGGCAAGCGTGCTGCTGACTACGGCTGCTGGCCTGTACTGGAAAAAGGCGAACACCATGGGCACCCTCGCCTCTCTCATCGTCGCCGGAACGCTGCCGCTAACGACGATTTTTCTCAGCGATTCGGATATTCTGCCGCCCGACCTGGCCTGGATGGTCAAAGACAAGGTAGTTGGTATCGCGACCTTTGTAGCGAGTGTCGTCTGTATCGTGGTGGTGTCCTTGTTGACGCAGAAGTCTCATCCCCCGAAAGTCCTGGTAGCGCGGAACAAGGAGGAAGTGTGACATGGGTGCTTGGCAGACATTTTGGACGTGGGTACTGGGTTTGTCGGTGGCGCTGTTTTTATTCGTCGAAGTGATCGTCGTCCTTGGAGGGGCTGCAGACATCAAGGACATGTTCACCACATTGCGGCAACGAGCCGAAAAAAAGAACGAGGATAAAACCTGAACGGGGCCGCACCGCATCCGCCCGCAGCAGAGGAATTTTAACTCATGGCCCAAAGGCCTCCCCATACGGTCGCGTCCGATCCCGGCTCCAAATGGATCAAAGATAGCGCTGTCGTCATCGAAGTACCACCGGACAGCGATCCCGACCCCGCACCCGAGGGGCACTGGCCGGCCAGTGCCCCTCGCAATGGTCTATACAGTGCCGTCGCGCCCAATATCGTCGAATGCCCGGACGGCGGCTACAGGATGTACTACACCCAGATTCTGCCGCGGCCAGGTTTTCCGGAGGGGGCCATCGATTACGGCAACGCCACATCGCGCATCCTGAGCGCGACTTCGCCCGACTGCGCGACGTGGACGCCGGAAGCAGGCGTGCGGCTCTCTGCGCGAGCCGGCGGAGCCGGTGAATTCCGCGTGGTCGCCCCTGAAGTCGTGCCGCTTCCAGATGGCAGTGGTCGGTTGCGGATGTACTTCGAGTGCTGTCCGGGCCGGCAATCGGTGGCCAGCAGTATTCGCAGCGCCATTTCGGAAGATGCTCTGGAGTGGACGGTGGAACCGGGCGATCGACTCAGCGGCCACGGCGGCAGTTACAACGCCCCACGCGTTCTCTTTCTCGAAGACGGCACCTGCCGCCTCTACTGCAGCGATAGCGTCGAAGGTATCGTCAGTGCTATCTCGGAGGATGGCGGCTTCACCTTTCGGCTCGAACCCGGCCGACGGATCGTCAGAGAGCTCAGGTACGAAGCCCTCACCGCTTATGCTCCCGAAGTTCTGCGCATTGACGGCGGCGGCTACCGCATGTACTATGCCGGCTACAGCGATCCCACCCGGACGCAGATCCTCACGGCAGTGTCCGACGAGGGTCTCACCTGGCACAAGGAGCCCGAGCCGGTGATCTCGCCCGGCGGTCCCTACGATGCCGCCAAGTGTTCGGAGATGGCGGTGATGCGCTTGCCCGATATCCCCGGACAGGCACCGCGCTACCGCATGGTCTACGAGGCCTGTGACGGCAGCGCCAAAGACCAGCGCGGCGTCTGGCGCATCCTGGGGGCGACCACGGAGGCCGCCGGAGGCTAAAGGCCGCTCTTTTTGCGCCTCTCGCCAGCACTTCACCGACAGCAGCGCCGCGAGCCTCGTGCCGAGGCACGCAAAGAGCCCTTGTGAACCGCATCTATTGCGCAGCTCCAAATGCCATCCCGCTGCAAAGCGCCCAGCTGCTGGATCCCCTACCACGCGAGCCAAACCTCAAAGAAGGAGTTTGTCCCATGTATCTAATCCACATGCGCCCCGAGCAGGTCAAGGACGCAGTCGCCCGCAACGTGCCGGTGCTGATGGCGGCTGGATGCGTCGAGTACCACGGACCCCACCTGCCGATCGGCACCGATTTTCTCATCGCCAACAGTATCTGCATCGAAGCGGAAAAGCGCGTCGAATGCGTCATGGCTCCTCCCTTTCAATTTGCCCCCACCCTGAACTGGGCCGCCGCTCCCGACGAGGGCGAGGCAGACTTCGACCCGGAGGCTTTTTTCCAGTACGCGCGCGAATCGCTGCGGCGGATCGCGGCGATGGGCTTTCGGCGCATCTACATCCTGCAACATCACCAGGGACCCGACGGCCTGGAGGTTTTGTGCCTCAAGCGGGCCGCCATGGAGGTGGTGCGGGAAACCGTACATGAATGGGGAGCCGGGTGGGGACAAGGCCCCCCCGAGGAACTGCCCAATCCGAACATCTTCGGCTGGATCCAGATCGCCTATCTCGACACCTTCAGCGAAGACCCCGGCCCCTACCCCGGCAACGTCCCGGTCGGACACGCCGGCAAGGGGGAGACGCAATTGATCATGGCGGCGCTACCCGACGCGGTGCGGATGGAGGCGCTGGGCACGCTGGACAGGCTGCCCCAGTGGCTCGAGGACGCCGACGAAGCAGATGCCGAAGAGGGACGCAAATGGCTCGAATGGTGCATCGAGGGCTGGGTCAGAGAACTGGGACCGCGATGACGCTGCGGCCCCTGGCACGGAGGGCGGAATTTGCCCCGATGAGATTGCTCAAAGCCCGCTCCACTCTCGCCCTGACCTCATGCCGTTTTGCCCGCACTGTGGAGGGTAATTCGACACCATTTTCACCTGGCAAATTCAGAAAGGAGGTTCTGCAAGAGAGAGCATAAATCTCCCTTTATCCGACCCAACTCGGACCCTATTTGAAATAGTTCGCGCTAAACAGACAATATAGTCAGTAGTTGTATTTAACGATCGGAGCACTTATAAATGAGACTGATTTCCGCTATTCTAATACTTTCCCTGCCAAATGTCCTCTTGGCATCTGAGCACGGCGATGTGCAGACGAACGACTTGAGAGGATTTATTTATAAGGGTGCAATCATCAACCCTAAATGCGTCAATCTATTACAAACGTGGAGTAGCGAGAGCTCCGCATATGGAATTATCAATAGATCGATAATAATCGATAGCTGCCAGGACAGTAATTTGGCCTACGAGGGGAGGGATTTTTCGGTCGGCAAAGACGGAACGGTCTCATACTATGAAGATCCGCGAGATGCCCACTCGTATTTCGGCTACAAAGTGGTCGGTAGAACCCTAAACAATATATTTGCCTTATTTCATTCGGGATATATCGGATTGTATCGACTCGAAGAGCAAGAAATAACCTTCGACTTTTCACAGAAAACAAAAAAGTCGGTACTGGTTTTAACCAAAATCAGCGGCTCGTGGACACCATGTTTCGATGCGGCGGAAACAAGAGGAAATGCGTTGATCGTACGCAAGGGAGTGTGGGATAGCTCTGCCCCGAGATCTTCACAGTGCACTGAAGCGACAGAGGAATTGACCTTTGACCTGCGCAATTTCTGATAGCCACCCAATGCGATGCTCAAAATCACAATTTTCTCCTACTTGACCGTCTGCACATAAAAAACTTATATAATACTATTCGCGGCCATTGCACTCTAAGGCGCTAAGGCGGGGTCCGCGAGTGAAAATGCCGCACCGGCGGCGCGATTTTCGCCTGCGACGCCAGGAGGCGGCAACGCACCTAGACGGGATTGAGCCGGGGCCTATCACCCGCACCGGACTCAAGTTGGAGAGCGGCTGCGACCTTTTCACAATTACCGGAGCTTTGCCGACGGGGCTGTTTTCAAGCGCAGCAAATTGGAGCCGGACGAGGTATTGCTGCAGAAGCCATTCGCGCCGGAAGGGCTGGTGGGCAGAGTTCGGGAAATACTGTATGCTTGATACTTCTGGAATCCTTTTCCTGCTATAAAAGATATCCAAAATTCAAAAAAACCCTTCAGATTTGGACGCGAGAAGTGCAAAATTGAAATGCGGAGCTTGCCGCATCAACTATGGAAACTGACGATTTGTCCTCCTGGCCGCAGCACCTATTGCCGAATACACCTCGCAAGGAAAGTTCAATGATATTCCTCATAACATTGGCGATTGCGTCACTCCTGCTCTCGCTTGGCCCCGTCCACAGTGACGACCATCTGCCCTCACCAGTACCTATCGACGACCTTCAGGACTACAACAACACGGTCGCCATCGCGGTGCCGCTTGGCGATATCCAGATAGACGGCGATCTGGCGGACTGGCCAGGCGATATGCCGTTCTACGGCCTCCGCGAGCGTGGGGACGGAGTGGGACCCTTCGACAAACAGGGTGCGTTAGTGGACACCAGTGCCGACTTCAGTCCGCACTTTCGCGTCGGCTACAACCTGCAAGACCGGTCTATCTACGTCGCCATCACCGCCCGCGACGATACGCTCTTCGCAGGAGACGCCGCCGAACTCTACCTGCACACGACGCCGGACCTGGAGCGAGATCCCCTTCACTTTGTGCGGGAATATCACGAAGAAGAAGCGGATATCAGCGACAACCTGGATCTCCTGGATGCCCTGTTCTCTGAACAGAAACGTCTTGCCGAGAGCGGCACCCGATCCGCCGTTGGGCGCCGCGGTGATATCACCGCGTACGAATGGGCCTTAAAGCTGCCGGACCGGATTCTGGAAAGACTCGCCGAGGCACGCTCCGACGTGCGCATCCGCTTCGACCTGAAAGTAATCGATCGCGACAACGACGATGGCAAATTCGGCCTATCATGGAGCCCAGATCTGGAAAAGGATGGGAACGCCCGGTTGCTGGGTTGTCTCTTCTTCGCTGACGACCGCTCGCACCCCGTCCATATTCAGGGCGCTCTGAAGGGGGAGGGCGGCACCCCGCTGGCGGGATTGAAGATACGGGTGGAAAGCGGCGCAAAGGCGTGGCTCGACGAAATCAGCTCCGGTGTCGAAGGGCGCTTCAGCGCCTGGGCGCTGCCGGGCAGCCTGCAGGTAACCGTCAAGGGCCTGGGGGCGGCAGACACATTGCATTTCTCACCCGGACCCGGCGCTCGGCCTTCGCTAGAATTGAGCGCCCCCCACTTCAACGAAAAAATCCGCCCCATCCTGGTCCCCGATCCAAAACAAAAAGGCAAATCCCCCGTTTTCCTAGAGGGGGCGCGCTTTCGCTTCGGGGACGATCCAGTCTGGGCCACGGCGGATTTTGACGATAGCGATTGGGACGTCGTCAGCGTTTTAAAAGAGCCCTTGCGGGATCAGAGACTTGATGTGCCGCAGAATTCACGCATCATCTGGATTCGCCAGCGCTTAATTGCCGAGCCTGGATTATATGAAATCCCTTTAATCCTAGCCCAGAGAAGAACCAAATCCGATTCCTGCACTTATTACCTGAATGGCAGTAAACTTTCAAATTTTAGTCCCAAGGCTACCGATGACCGCACCGTTGTAACGCTTGCTGGAGATCGGCCTAACTTGCTGGCCATACGATATGCTTCTAATCGCAGTCAAGACTTCAGTGATATGATACGCGATTACAACTTTCGCTTGGATCCGGCCGCTCCAGAAGTACAGGAAGTCATTGAGGAGACACAGATCAGTTTTGCAAATCTGTCGTTGTTTATTGGTATGCCCTTGATATTATCAATAGTGCATCTATTGATGTTCTGGTTTTATCGCGGACAGCGGGAGCATTTGTACTATGCATTATTCACTTTTTCTGTCGTTTTAGGTGCTATAGGCCGGGCGGGCAACGAGTATCTGAATTGGGGCAGCACGGTTCATGAGGCTTTTGGTATTGTTTTTACCACACTACTACCACTGTGGGCACTCATATGCTTTATAAGCATACTTTTCGATCAACCAGACACGCGGCCATACAGAATATTCCTCGGTTCCGCCGTTGCAGTCGTAGTGCAATTTCTGAGTTTTGCGTTAGCTCATTTATTAGCGCAATACAACCCCTTCGAGCTAACTGAAACCTTCTTCCACGACCGCTTACTATTCTACTATCGATCGGCAGCGCCTTTTACGCTGATCCTCCTCGGATTATTCATATGGTTATTCTGGCACTATCGCAAAACGCCTTCCGCTCGACTCGTGTGCTGGTCTGCCGCCATAACTGCATTTCCGGCTTACGCTTTGTTAATTGGATTTGAACTTATCCCAGTAATTTTTTTAACATTTTTTGTGACATTTTCAATGGGTTTTTATGCCTTAGTCCACGTGGTCTACCGGGCTGTCCGTCGAAGAATGTTTGGGGCCGTTACTATGGCTGCGGGCGTAACAATGCATTTCATCTTCGTCTATGGAGTCATGTTGGCTTTGATGATTGCAGTCTTCACACGGGCTTTCAACCCTGGTGATTTGCCGCTTCTTGCGTCCTTCACCATCGGTAACTTTGCCCTGATACTGGCAAGTTCCATTCACCTCGCTCGGATCGTCGGCAGGACGGGCAAGAACCTCGAGGAACAGCTGGCACAGGTCGAGACTTTGTCGCGCACCAATATCGAGCAGGAGCGCGCGCTCAGACAGCGCATGGAAGAGGAGTTGGAAGAAGCGCACCAACTGCAGCTTTCCATGCTGCCCAAACAGGTACCGCAGCTCGGCAATATAGAAATCGGCTGGTATATGAAAACGGCCACCGAGGTCGGCGGCGATTATTACGACTACCGGGTCGACGGCGACCGCCTGATCCTTGTGCTGGGCGATGCAACGGGACACGGAATGCAGGCAGGAACCCTGGTCACGGCCACAAAGAGTTTGTTCCAGAGCCTGACCGAAGCAGAAAACCTCGCAGTTACCCTCACCAAAATGTCCAACAATTAGCTTTC
>MDTE01011532.1_pt1 | contig 10150 bp, 11 predicted proteins | sample 811231 | NCBI WGS metagenome assembly MDTE01 (sample SAMN05326651, study PRJNA326480) | marine metagenome | isolation source: seawater | place: Indian Ocean: Red Sea | collected 2010 | reverse complement strand
ATTCTGAAAGTATCCATGAAAATAATTTTGTAAAAATTCCATCTGGTTGGAAGAATGAAAAGTTAAATGAAAAATGGTCAAATCTATTTAAAATTAAACTAGAGGCAAATATTGCAATAGAGGAGAAAAGGGCAAATAAAGAAATTGGGTCAAGTCTAGAGGCAGAAATTAAATTAATCTTAAAAAAAGATAAATTTGAACTTCTCGATAAATTAGATTTAGAAGATTATTTTATCGTTTCAAAAGCAGAAAAAGAGCTGTCAAATAACGATGGTATAAAGATTGAAGTAAAAAAAGCTCAAGGAAAAAAATGTGAAAGATGTTGGAAAATTTTAGAGAAAAAATGTCAAAGAGAAAGTTGTCCAATAAAATAGAAAGTCAACATTTTGATTGATCTTAAAGAAATAAAAAACAAAATTACAACAAAAAATAATCTTTATTGTTTGATTGTTATTTTTATAATTTTTTTTTTAGATAGATATGCAAAATTATTCATTTTAAATAATTTTACTGATAACACATATTATTTAAACGATTATATCAATTTAGATTTAGTTTGGAATAGGGGTATAGGTTTTGGTCTATTAGCTTCTAATTCAGCAATGATCTATAATTTTATAACATTTTTGATTGGTGCCGTAATTTTGGCTTTGTTGTATATAGCTATTAACACTAAAGATTTAGACAAATTAATTTTCTCAATTATAATTGGGGGTGCTTTAGGAAATTTTTATGACAGGCTAGTTTTCAAAGCAGTTCCTGATTTCATTGATTTGCACTATAATAATTTTCATTGGTTTATTTTTAATATTGCAGATATATTTATTACATTGGGAATTATTGTTTTTATTATGAGGGGATTGTTTGAAAAAAATTAATTTATTTACATTAATACTTTTTTTATTTTTACTTTCGTGCGGCAACGCAGGAAAAATCTTAAGAAATGAAAAAATTAATACAACTGATGAATTTTTAGTAAAAAAAAAAAATCCATTACAGTTACCACCTGATTTAGATAAAATTCCAAGACCGGGAACAATATCCGAAGCAGAGTCGAAAGAAGAAGATAACTTTAAAAAAATCATAAGTAAGGACGGCAAAAAAAGTAAAGTGAAAGAAAAAAAATCTAATTCTCTTGAAGAGTCAATATTAAAAAGATTACCATAGTGAATAAAAAAAGATTTTCCTACAAAAATTATATAAACAAAAAAGATATAAATAATAATCTTTTAAAAAAGATTTCAAAACAATTTATAAAATCTAAAAAAGAGATTTATAAAGAAATTAACAGTTCAAGAGAAACTCTAAATATTCTTAGTAAAAATTTTAAGTTTAATTTTAAACCTGAACAATTTAAAGTTTTTAAAAAATATAAAACTATAGCATTAATTGGAATGGGAGGGTCTATTCTTGGGGCAGAGGCAGTAAAAAACTTTTTTGAAAAAAAGGTGAAAAAAAAAATATACTTTTTTAATAATTTAGACCCAGAGTATGTTTCAAAATTTAAAAAAAAGGAAAATGTTCAAAAAGTTTTATTTTTGGTTATTTCGAAGTCAGGTAACACAATTGAGACTTTATCAAACTTTTTCTCACTGAATATAATTAAGAAAAATTCAAAAAATATTATTATTATTACAGAAAAATCAAACAATATCTTATATAATCTAGCTCACAAATTTAATTTAGCATATATAGAACATAAAAAACATATAGGCGGTAGATATTCTATTTTATCTGAAGTAGGCATTATTCCATCATATTTAATGGGTCTCAATATAACTAAACTGAGAAATAGAATAAGAGATCCTCTGAGTAAAAAAAAACTAACATTTTTAAAAGCCAGCTCCTTAAAACTTGCAAGTTTTATCAGCTCAAGAAAATTTAATAATATAATATTAATAAATTATGCACCAGAACTTAATAAATTTCTATTTTGGTGCCAGCAATTAATTGCAGAAAGCCTTGGAAAAAAAGGGAAAGGTTTCTTTCCAATAATATCTACAGCACCCAAAGATCACCATAGTTTATTACAACTATATTTAGATGGCCCTAGAGATAAATTATTTTATATTTTTTCAGCTAGTGAAACCTCTAAAGAAAGAATTAATTTAAAAAAAATCTTACCGAAAGCATATTACCTTAACAAAAAAAGGCTAAGTAGAATTAAAGATGCTCAAAAAAAAGCTCTAATAAAATCTTTAAAAAAAAACAAAATTCCCTTTAGAGAATTTGAAGTCAAAAAAGTAAATGAAGAAACTCTAGGTGAATTATTTTCCTATTTTATTCTTGAAACTATATTAGTTGGAAAACTTTCGGGAATAAATCCTTATAATCAACCCGCTGTTGAACAGGTAAAAATTAGCACAAAAAGGATACTTAGTTAAAAATCCCAAATATTATTTTGGATCTTCCATAATTTTTTGAAATTAAAATTTTAATAAAATTTTCAAAACTATCATAAGATTTCTTCTCTCTATGAATAATAATAATATGTTTTTTTTTAAAAAGTTTTTTATCTTTTATAATTGAAAGATTTTTAATAAATGATTTGTCCATAAAAGGAGGATCAAAAAAAAAGATATTAAAATGTTCTATACCTCCGTTTTTTAAAAAGTTCTCAGCGTTATCGTGAATGACTCGAGCTTGGTTGTCTATAGACAGTTTACTTATATTACCTTTTAAAATTTTAAATGCCTCTTTATTTTTTTCAACAAATTTTACACTTTCGGCCCCTCTTGAGATACACTCTAATCCAAAAGATCCAATACCAGAATAAAGATCTAAAACATTTGAGCCTTTAATTCTTGTGTGAAAAAGATTTGAGTGAGCTAGAATATTAAAAATATTTTCCTTTACTTTATCTTTGAGAGGACGAGTATTACTATTTTTTATAAAATTAATTGATTTTCCTTTTAGTCTTCCGCTAATAATTCTCACTTTAATTAATTACCCTCCAACCAATGTCGTCACGATAAAAACCACTCTTCCAATTTATTTTTCTAATTAATTTTATAATATTTTTTCTTATTGCAAGAAAGTTTGTACCAGTAGAGGTTATATTTAAAACTCTTCCACCATTAGAAAAAAAATTTCCATTCTTAAGTATGGTTCCGGCATGAAAAATTGAATCTTTTTTCATTAATTTTACTTTATTGAGATTTTTTATTATAATTTTTTTCTTATATTTTCCAGGATATCCCTTTGAACATAAAACAATTGTCATACATTTTTCTTTCTTCCATTCAATCTTTGTATTCTTTAGTTTATTAGCCATTGAATTATTTATTATTTTAATTAAGTCAGTTTTAAGTCTTGGTAATATTGTTTGGCATTCGGGATCACCCATTCGAATATTGTATTCAATTAGATACGGATTATTATTTTTGATCATTAAGCCTACGTATAAAAAACCTCTGTAAGGATTTTTTTTTCTTTTTAAAGCAATTAAAGTCGGCTTAACAATCCTTTCGATAATTTTTTTTTCAATTGATTTATTAATAATCGGAGCAGGTGAGTAAGCGCCCATGCCGCCAGTATTTGCTCCTTTATCTCCAACATTTACTCTTTTATGGTCTTGAGCGGTACCAAAAAATTTAAAATTATTTTTATCTACAATTAAAAAATAGCTTGCCTCTTCACCATCTAAGAATTCCTCTAAAACAAGTTTTTTTGATGATTTAAATTTTCCCTTAAATATTTGATCAGAGTAACTAATAACTTCTTTTTTTGTTTTACATATAGTGACACCTTTACCTGCCGCCAAGCCATCTGCTTTCACAACAATAGGTAATCTAGCACTTTTTAGAAAATGTAAGACTTGTCTCATTTTAAAACAAATCTTGTAATTTGCCGTTGGTATTTTATATCGAGAGCATAATTTTTTCATAAATGATTTAGATCCTTCTAGTTTTGCCGCATATTTATTAGGACCAAAAACCTTAATTTTTTTTTTAGTTAAGAAGTCAACTAGGCCTTTTACAAGTGGCTCTTCTGGCCCAACTATAACTAAGTCAATTTTATAAAATTTGATTATTTTAAGAATTTTTTTAAAATTTAGAATATCTACGTCAATATTCTGAGCAAATTCTGCAGTACCAGCATTTCCCGGTAAGCATATAATTTTTTTAACTATTTTTGACTCATATATTTTCTGGCACAGAGAGTGTTCTCTGCCCCCACTTCCTATTAATCCAATATTCATGTTAAATTATATATTGTATAATTTATTCATGAATAAAAAAAAAGCCAAACTTAATTATAAACACAACTATTATGAAATAATCGAAGAAGGAGATTATGTTTTATGCGCTATTTCAGGAAAAGAAATACTATTACAAAACTTAACTTATTGGAATGTTGAGCTACAAGAAGCCTATTTTTCACCAGTGGAAGCTAATCAAAGATACAAAAAAATAAAATAGTTATTACTTCCATCTGTTATGTGTCCAAATCCATTGGTCGGGATTTTTTAAAACCATTTTTTCTAAGACAACATTTAATTCTTGACTAAGCTTAAGCTTATCAATAAAATTTTTTGGATTAATTTCATTTTTAAATTCAATTATAAATCTTTTATTATCTATTCTTTTTATAAAGACCGGAATTATTTTTAAATCGTATTTGATTGCTAGTTGTGCAGGTAAAGTAGTTGTATATGCTGGAATATTAAAAAAATTTATTTTTTCTCCCTCGCTTACTCTTTGGTCAATCATTAGAGCAATACTATGATTGTTTTTTATGTATTCAATTGCCTCTCTTACTCCATTAACTCCTTTTTTAATTTGATTTTTACATACATATTTCTTTCTCAAATACTCCATAAAAGGGTTTAAAAAAAAATTATTTAATGGTCTGTAGATTGTAGCTAGTTCAATTTTTTTCTTTGTTATTTCCATAGACATCAATTCAAAATTTGCAAAATGACCGGAAATAAAGATAACTGGTTTTCCTTTTTTTACGATATTAGAAAGAACATCCTCACCATAGATTGTTATATGGTTATTTTTTTTTCGAAAAAAGTTTAAAAAAATATATTCTATGAATGTCATTCCATAATTTTTCCACATATTTTTAACTATTTCTTTTTTTCTAGTGTTTGAAAGATTTTCAGAAAAAATGTCTAAATTTTTCTTTACAATTTTTTTGGATTTAAAAATAGGACCAAATAAACAAAATAAATTTGAAAACAAAAACCTACTTATATTAAGTCCCAATAAACGACCAATGAAGAAAAATATATATATTAAAATAGCTTGAAAAAGATAATTAAATTTTTTCACTAAAAACTCCTTTTGCCATTTCTAAAAATTTTTCTTTATCAGAAATTTCTAGAGAAATTTTTAAATAATTTAATTCATTTATATCAAAGTGTTTCATCTTAAAATAATCTTTTTCTGTTGTGATAATTTGATATCCGCCAGATTTTATTTTATTTTTAATATTTTCAATTTCAATTTCTGAAAAAATGTGGTGATCTGGAAATATTAATTTTTCTTCAACCCTTAATTTATTTTCCTCAATAAGCTGTAAAAAATTTTCTGGATTTCCAATCCCGGCTATTGCTAATAGTCTTTTATTCTTAAATTGTTCTAAGTTTTGAGGTTTATAACTTAAATAAAAAATTTTTAAATTTTTATTAATATTTAAAATTTTTTTTTCAAAAGTGTCATTTTTCTTACCATTAATTAGAACACTATGAGCACGTTTAAGCGAACTTAGTCTCTCTCTTAAAGGGCCTGCAGGCAATACTAAACCATTGCCTATAAGTTGATTTTGATGAAAACATAAAATATTTAATTTTTTTTTAATACTAAAGTCTTGAAATCCATCATCTAAAATAACGCAATCATGCCCGTATTTTTCAGCCTTTATTACTCCTTGAATTCTATCTTTGTTTAAAATTAGGTTTGAGAAATTTTCTTTAATTAAATCATGTTCATCTTTGTGGTTTGAATAAAACTTTCTAACTATGACAGATTTTTTCCCAATCTTTAAAAATTCTTTTGCTAAAAAAATGGAAATAGGAGTTTTACCAGTCCCGCCCAAATAAATATTCCCTATACAAATTATTGGAATTTTAAACTCAATACTTTTGGTTAAAATTTTTTTTAAATATACAGCTAAAATGTATATTAAAGATAACGGATATAAAAAAACTGAAATAAGATTAATTTTTTCTTTCCAAAACCTTGGTTTATTTAACTTCATTGTTCAAAATATTATTAATATTTTTCATCGTACTTCTTAAGATTTTTTGGCTCAAATTATTTATCGTATAAGAAATTTCCTTATCCTCTTTTTGAACTATATTTAAATCTTCAATTAAATATCTACTTAATTCAGTATAATCATTTATTTCTTTTGAGATATTATTTTCCTCTAAAATTTTATAAATTTCTTTAAAGTTGTATACATAAGGACCATGATAAATTTTACATCCCATTTTGGCAGCATCAATAGGATTTTGACCGCTATCATTTTCTAATTTTTTAATAATAGACTTGCCTATAAAAACACTTTTGGCAAATTTAAAATAATTTTGCAAAACACCAAAAGAATTTATTATTATTATTTCTTTATTTTTAAAAATAGTTTCACCCTTGTCTAAGATTTGAAAATCCAATTTATATTTCTTGCACAGTTCTCCAATTCTTTGGACTCTTACGATGTGTCTTGGAGCAATAATGGTAATTATTTTTTTGTATTTCTCTTTTAATTTCAGGTGAGTTTTAAGACATAAAATTTCTTCACCCTCATGCGTGCTTGCGGCAAGCCAAAATCTATTATTTATCAAAATGTTTTCATTTAAATTTTCTAGTCTTTGTTCGTTTATTTTATTGATAAACTTGATGTTTCCATTCAAATAAATATTTCTTGCATTTAACTTCTCAAGAAAGTTTTTTGTTTCTGTGTTTGAAGCTAAACATAAGTTGAATAAACTAAATATTTTTTTTGCTGATTTAGGAAACATCATCCATTTTTTAAATGTTTTGTAAGTAAGTCTTGCATTAATCAAAATCATTGGAATCTTAAGTTGGTTAGCCTTAAAAATTAAATTTGGCCAAATTTCTGAGTCTACTAAAAATATCATATCTGGTTTCCACAAAAGTAAGAATTTGTTAATTAAGAAGCTTACATCAAATGGAAAAAATCTATGCTGAACATTATCAAATCTTTTAAGCTCTTCTTTTGCTAAATTGCCTGAACTTAAAGTCGTCGTACTTATTAGAAATTGGTAATTATGACTTGTATTTAATTCTTCTATAATTGGTATAATACTTTTAAATTCTCCTATACTAGCAGCATGAAACCAAATTAATTTGGTTTCTTTTCTTACAATATTAAAATGAGAAATAAAAATTTTCTCTTTATATCTAATTGGGTCCTCTTTTTTTTTTAATTTTCTTATAAAAATATAAATTAATAGTAATGGGTATATTAAAGTGGTTAAGACTCTATAGAGAAGAATCATTTTATCTCAGTTGTTTTTTGTATAATGATTTATATTCTTCACAATTATCAATTAAAAATTGATGGTCACCAGAATTTATTATTTTTCCATTTTTCATAACAAATATTTTATCAGCATTGTGTATTGTCGATAGTCTATGAGCAATTACTAAAGTAGTTTTATTTTTTGTTAGGTTTTTTATAGCATTCTGTACAATTTCTTCTGAGTCCGCATCTAATGATGATGTTGCTTCATCCAATAGAATTATTGGAGACTTTTTCAATATTGCTCTGGCAATAGAAATTCTTTGTTTTTGACCCCCAGATAGTCTTACTCCATTCTCTCCAACTAATGTATTAAATTTATCAGGCATCTTTTTAATAAATTCATCCGCTGCAGCAAACTCACAGGCTTTTTCAATTTCGTTAAAAGAAGCATTTTGGTTGGCATAGGCGATATTATCTTTGATAGTTGCATCGAAAAGAATTGTGTCTTGACTTACTAGTGATAGATTTTTTCTTAGTGTGCTTAAGCGAATTCTTGCAATATTTTGTCCATCAATTTTTATTATACCCTTTTGAGGGTCATAAAATCTTGGTATTAAATTTAAAATAGTGCTTTTACCTGCACCACTATGACCTACAAAAGCTGCCATACTCCCACCTTTAATATTTAAGTTTATATTTTTCACGGTTATATCATTTGAAGTTTCATATTTAAAAAAGATATTTTCAAAATCTATGTCAGCGTTTTTTATTTTAAGTTCAGGCAAGTTTACATCTTCTTTAATTTTAATTTCCCTATCTATTACTTTAGTTATTCTTTCGAACGCAGTAGCTCCTTGGTAAATAGTAAGGTTTAATGTAGCTAAAGATCTAATTGGTTGATAAGCAAGCATCATAGCAGCTAAGAAAGAAAAAAAATTATTAACTTCTAATTCTCCTGTTGCTATTAACTGTCCTGAAAAAGCAATAAAACCTGCAATCATTATGCCTGTCAAAGTTTCCATTAATGGAGCCGCTCTAATTAATACACTAGAAGTTTTAATATTTTTTTCTATAACATCATCTATAACTTCATTAGCTTCAGAATTTATAGCTTTTTCTTTTTGATAAACCCTAATCATCCTCGCTCCTCTAAAAATTTCAGTCAGAAAAGTTACTAAAACACCAGAGGCATCTCCTGCTTTTCCAACTGCTTTTCCTATTCTTTTGCCTAATGATTTTGCTAATCCAGCTGCTAGAGGCATCATCAACATTGCAAATAATGCTAACTTCCAGTTTTGGTAAACCATAACTCCTACCAATGCTAAAACTGAAAAAGTATCTTTCATTAGATTTAACACTCCGGTGCTTACAAGGCTTTGAACTTGTCCAGCGTCAAACATTACATTAGAAATATATTTACCTGAGTGTCTGCTATCTAGGGTTTGAATATCACTTCTAACAATATTTTCAGCTATTTCTTTCTTAATCGTCCCCGAAACTTCCTCTCCAACTCTAATAATCAGTAATCTTGCAAAGTACAAAGATATTCCTTTTCCTGCAAAAGCAACAATTATTAAAATTGGAATAACCCATGATAAAGTTGTATTTTTTTCAATAAAAATTTTCTTTACAGCTGGATCTAATAACCAAGCAATACCAGAAGTGCTTCCAGCAACTATTATAGACAATATTAAAGAAATAAAAATTTTTTTAAGGTGCGCTCTAACATATTCTCTGTACAGTCTTTTTAAAATTAATTTAATTTCGGCTATTCTCATACTAAATGTTTCCTAAATAAATTCCTAAAAATAAAAATAAACCAGAATAATTATTAAGTTTAAATGCTTTCAAGCAAGTTAATGGATTTTGTACTTTAAAGTAAAAAATTTGATAAATTAAACTAGCAATAAATAAAAGAATAAAAAAAGTCGAAAAATTGAAATTGAAATTATCATAAAAGACGAAAATCAAAGTTGATGTTGTAATTAAATAAGAGATAGTCACAAATTTTTTAATATTATTTTTAAATTTTATAGCAGTAGATTTAAGACCAATAATTTCGTCATCTGATATATCTTGAGTACCATAAATCGTGTCATAGCCTAATGTCCAAAATATGGCTGATATATACAAAATCATTACCTCTAAAGAAATATTGTTTACCATTGACGTCCAAGCCATTATTAAACCCCAGTTAAAAGTAATACCAAGAAATAATTGAGGCCAATAAGTAATCCTTTTCATGAAAGGATATGAAAAAGCCAAAAACATTGAACCCAACCCTAGACAAATAGTTAGAAAATTAAACTCCAACAAAACCAAGAGAGACAACAAACAAAGAATAATCACGTAAACAAATGACTGAATAACTGAGATTTTTCCAGAAGCAATTGGTCTTTTTTTTGTTCTTTCAACTTGTTTATCAAAATCTTTATCAATTATATCATTGAATATGCAACCAGCACTTCTCATTAATACTGATCCAAAGAAAAATAATATTAGATAATAAATAAATAAATCATTGTTTAATTCTTTGGAATAGGCGTAAGCTAGCCCCCAAGCACAAGGCCAAAATAAAAGCATAAAACCTATAGGCTTGTTCAATCTTGTTAATTCAATGAATATTTTTAATTGATGCATGAAATATTACTTGTAAATATCAAACACTAACTTCATAATCAATTTGATTCGATATGGATATAGATTACACAGT
>MDTE01003346.1_pt1 | contig 10150 bp, 6 predicted proteins | sample 811231 | NCBI WGS metagenome assembly MDTE01 (sample SAMN05326651, study PRJNA326480) | marine metagenome | isolation source: seawater | place: Indian Ocean: Red Sea | collected 2010 | reverse complement strand
TTGAGGCATAGGATCGTCTCCTGACTCAATTTCTAAACTTTGAAAATCTACACTATGGTCTAAAATTCTGGGTGGCGTGCCGGTTTTTAAGCGTCCTTTTTGTATTCCAAAGGAATTTAGTGATGAAGCCAAATGAGAACTGGGTGGTTCACCTATTCTGCCAGCTTTTATTTGTGTCTCACCAATATGACAAACGCCATTCAAAAATGTGCCAGTTGTGATAATTACTGCTTTGCTATGATAGGTCTGGTTCGCTATTGTTTTCACACCAATGATCTCATCTTGTTTAGTAAGAACATCGCTAACGATACCTTGTCTTAATGTTAGATTTTTTTGTTGTTCCAAGCATCTTTTCATCTCAGCCTGATAAAGAATTTTATCGGCCTGAGCTCTGTAGGCTTGTATCGCGGGTCCCTTCTTTTTATTTAAAGTACGAATCTGTAAAAGTGTTTTATCAATTGTCAATCCCATCTGTCCACCAAGTGCATCGATTTCTCGTACCAGATGACCTTTGGCACTACCACCGATTGATGGATTACATGGCATTAGTGCAACTTTATCAATATTAATTGTAAGTACTAATGTTGAAAGTCCCATTCGAGCACATGCCAAGCTGGCTTCCACTCCTGCATGACCCGCCCCAATAACTATTACATCAAAAGTGAAATTGGCATCATTCAACTTATAACCCCTTGTTTATAATGGTGAATTAAAATTGCCAAATCAGAAGTTTTAAATCCTTTAATTCTAGATATTTGACCTATGCTATGAGGGTGTAATTCATTTAGTTGGTTTTGGATTTTTGAGTCCAAACCAACTACTGAGAAAAATTTAATATTTTCTTTTAATATCATTGAATCTAATTCATTCACATGTTGAATTCGACGCTGTAATTTATTTATAAATTCAGCGTATTTAAGTTGTATTTCCAGGGCGATAATATGTTTTTTATCAAATGATGATTCATATCCAAATTTATTTACATGTTCATAATTTATTTCTGTCCGAGCTAATAATTGTGCAAGTGTAATGGGTTTATTAATAGGTCTGGAATTAAGCTCTGCTAGAATCTCCAAATTTCTTTTATTTGGCCTTATTACGTGGTTAGTGAGTTTTGTATATTCTTGTTCTACTGTGTTAATCGAATTTATCACTCTATTGTAGGTATTTTCGTCAACTAGACCCAGTTTATAAGCAATAGGCGTCAATCTTTCTTCAGCGTTATCATTTCTTAAAATTAAACGAAATTCTGAACTTGAGGTGGTAACACGTAATGGTTCATTTCTATCGTTAGTTACCAACTCATCCATCATCGAGGCTATATAAGATGAGGTGGTTGCTAAAATAAATGGTTTTTTATAATGGGTTTTTTGATGGGCATTAATACCTGCAATCAAACCTTGAGCAGCAGCTTCTTCATAACCTGACGTACCATTTATTTGACCACAAGTAAAAAGGCCACTTACTTTTTTATGTTCACATGTCTTCTTTAATTGTGTTGCCCGAATAGCATCATATTCAATGGCATATCCATAGCGCATAATTCTGGCCTGTTCAAGCCCCTGAATGGAGTGCACAATTTTTTCTTGTATATCTTCTGGTAAGGATGTTGTTACGCCTTGTAAATACCATTCATCGTGAAAATTTGACTCTGGTTCTAAAAAAATCTGATGTATATCCTGATTAGGAAAATTTAGCACTTTTCTATCTATGCTTGGACAATGTTTAGGCCCGTGTTGGGTGATATTTCCAATCTTCAAGGGTGACTTTTTGATATTTTCTTTAATCAATTTAATAGTGGTAGCGTTTGTATATGTTAAATAGCATGATCGCTGATCTGACCTACTAGTCTCACCAGTAAAAGTGGGAAGGTTTGTATGCCCTGGTAATTCCTTTAGACCATCGAAATTAATACTTGATCCAGCAATTCTTGGGGGAGTAGCAGTCTGTAAACGATGGGTTTCAATACCTAATTTCTTTAAAGAATTGGTTAATTGTACGGCAGGCGCCTCATTGGACGGGCCACCACAAACTTTGGAATCACCAACGATAATTTTACCATTAAGAAAAGTACCAGTAGCAAGAATCACAGAAGGAGCAAAATATTGAATCCCAGTTATTATTTTTACTCCAGTTATTACTGAATGTTCATGTAAAAGTTCAGTAACTTCACCTTGTACAAGAGTTATATTTGAATTTTGTTCAATCTCATTTTTTACATGTATATGGTATAAGTGTTTGTCAGCCTGAGCTCTAAGCGCTCTGACGGCTGGTCCTCGACTTTCGTTTAATTCTCTAATTTGTAAATAGGTATTATCAACAAACGACGCTATCTTACCACCGAGAGCATGAATCTCTCTTACAAGATGACCTTTACCAGGTCCACCTACAGAAGGATTGCAAGGCATCATAGCTATACAGTTTAAATTTGTGCAGAGTAACAGGACGCGACTGCCTAAAGTGGCTGCGGCAAATGCAGCTTCCGTGCCAGCATGACCGGCGCCTACAACAATTACATCAAATTTATTTTCCATAATAGATCGAAAGGATGCTGGAGTATAATCGGCGAGGAGACAGTCGTCTATTGGTGAAATATAATTAGTAGAAACTAATGTGCATTTTTTTGTATAAAAAGCTATCTTTTGTATCTATAACTTGATTTATTCACATTATGTGAGCATCAAGTGAATAATAATGAGAATCAGGGTAAAATGTATCCGTGAATCCAACGCATGGATAGCCTTTCGTAATATTTTATAATTTGATCATCACCAAAGTACATAACTATTAACGTGGCCATTATTATATAAGGTCCAAATGCTATCATGGTATAACCTTGATTTTTTTGGATTAATTTGGATTTGAACATACTGATAATGCCGAACAAGCTGCCTAAAACTGATGACAGAGCCAGCGCTATTAGCGTGGCTTTATATCCAAGAAAAGCGCCAATGAATGCTGTTAGTTTTATATCACCACCGCCCATCGCATCACGACCTAGGTATGTCGACGTCAAATAAGCAATGCTGAGCAGAATTCCGGTACTGAGCACAATACCAAAAAATGAATTTGTAATAGTAAATCCATGAAGTCCTTCAAAGAAGCCTTCGTTACTAATTAAATTTGTTGATATAGCCAATGAGATTATTACGCTTAAACAAAAGCCGCAAACTACTCCAAGAAAGTTTAATTCATCAGGGATGATGTAATATCGATAATCGACAATTGTAATTATGAAGAAAATGAATACCATAAACATATAGATTAGGTACATCGCGTTTAATCCATATTTGTTTAAAAATAAGTATAATAGGCCAAATATGGATATTTCAGATACTAAAGATAATATAAAAGATCTTTCATTACATGGTTTTACGAGTGTAAATATCGATATAAAGTCTATTGGACTATGGATGCGTTCGCAGTCTTGACATGGTCCTGATTTATAACTCGGAAAACAATCAACTAACCGATAACAATGCGGTATGGATACTCGTTGTTGGCTAAATAAAACTTCCAGTTGATTTTCTAAGAGTGCCATTCGTGAAAATCTGTGTACAAAATATAAGCCTACACTAGAGCAAACCAGAGCACATATAAAAGTTATAATCATAGTAATTCCATAATTGTTTCACGTGAAACAATCTTAAAAATTAAGAATCTAAATTTTGAATGATTGTACCACCATAAAACTGAATATTGATAGATTCACCTTCACGGTTCAATACGTCTGAATTACTTGGAATAAAACCAATTGAAGTCTTAAAATCACCTGGGGCTATAGCTCGAAATGGAATAGAAAATAAGATTCCGCTATAGCTTTGACTAAGGCCTAAATCTTCCAATAAACTATGACTAATAACAATTTGACCTTGATTTTCAGGATCTGGAGAACTAAGTAAAGTCATAAGGTTTTGTGGTAAAAACTTACGCAATCTTGATTCTATGGGTCCCTCAATTAAAGAATTAGTGTTTGAGTTGAATTGAAACTCCAGAATACTAGGGTCATATTCAATTGTGATGGGAAGGTCATAAATTCCCGTAATCTGTTTTACGTTTACGTTCAATTGAAATGACGAACTATTAAACCCATTTTGTGAGATTGAAAAGTACATAGATTCATTTGGCAAATCTGCATCCACCAAAGTGAATGTGGTATCAGTATCATTTGGTCTTGATTCTTGTCTAATTTTTATGCTCAAACGTTGTGCAGTTTGTTCGGGAGTTTGTCCTTCTGGTAGCTTAAAAATTGGATTATCACTGGGTTTACACCCAACAAATATTATTGATATTAGTAGTATAAGTCTAATCATTAGTAGGGGTACCGTAAGATAGTTCAAGGATATCAAGATCTTTTGTGTTAACAAATCCGTCACCGTTAAAATCCAAAGTACAGTCTCCTTGGTTATTGTCACAAACTCGTTGTCTGATAGCTTTTGCTAAGATAGCAATATCGTAGCCATCAATTAGATTATTATCGGGATAAATCACATTATTTACCAAACTCGTGACATCAAGATCAATAAATTTAACGGTTTTAGGGCTGCTTGGAGTCATTAGAATTCCATCTATCGTCACAGTGATGTAAGCGGTTTTATTGATACTATTTGAATCTGAAGTCAAAAATTGGGAAAAGCTATTATCTAAATTCTTAGTTATTGTTCCTGTAAGGGAACCATGATTTGTTTGAATCAATACTGATGAAGTCGTTGGAAGATTGATACTTTGTCCGTTAGATGCTTTGGGAAAAATATCGATCTTACTAGAAGATTTTCCATTTGCATAAATAATAGGTTGAGAAATTATTATCTGAGTTTTAGTTGGGTCGGCGGAACCAATTAAATCAAAGTTTATTTGTTCAGAAGATAAACTGAGAATATTGTCTACAAAGAAGTTTATCCTAGCAGTGGTACTAAAATTTGAAGATCTAATACTTAATTCATAATCTCCATCTATTACGGTATTTTCTAAGTTTTGATTAAAAAATGATACGTTAGTTGAGCCTGCTGGAAATAAGCTAAATTGGTTAGAATTAATTATGGATGGAGCCTTTTTCAGAAATTCACCAGCCGTAATAGATGCTGTTAATAAGTCGGCATTAAATTCTTTTCCCACCGGGGTATTATCTGGAAACAATGGGGTTACAATTATCGTTGTAATGGCAGTAGCGTCAGCTGGTATAGATGTATCTAATAAATTAATTCGTAATAAATTTGGGTTAGCATTTACAATATTGACTTGACCCTGTTGATTTATTTGCTTAAAACCCGCTGCTTGAATAGTTCCAGAGATAAATGCTAAACCTTCAATATTGCCAGGAGAGTAAGTTGCAGTAAGCATTCCAGATGCCTTAAAACTTGGGTTTATTCCTGGATTAATACTACTGGTAAACTGACCTGTATGATTTTTTAGTATTCCATCAGTAACACTTAAAAAAATCATTTTAGATAAATCAGAATTGATTATAGAGTTGTTGGAAAATCTTGGAATAACTTGAATTTCTTGTGTTTGATTTGACCCTCTAAGCATATACTGCTTTACTGCTTTAATTTCGCATTTAGTTGGGTCTGGAATGTCAAAATTTAAGGTAAGGGTTTGAAACAGTTTGCGGCCAGAAATTTCTAGTCCTATTGTAACGGTTTCGATACTAGAAGTAGCTTCTATTTCTACTTGATAGTAAGGATTTTGATTACTATCATACAGAGGTCCTACAATTGGACTTCTAACAATATCATTTGCCACACTTCCATCTTCTCGTGTCAGTAACAAGTTAAATTGATCAGTTGATATAGGACTAGGAATTATGCTGCCATCAGAAAAAGTGGGTTCTATAGCTACAATTGCTTTAGGCGTTTCGGGTATATCAGGGTGTTTAATATGGATGCGATCAGTATCAAGCCTGATTCGAGAGTTTGTGGATACATTATTAAAACTGATTGAGTTAGATAAAGGTATTTTGATTCCATCTAAATAAAACATAGGACTAACTAAGCCTGGCAATGAATTAGTCATAGATACCTGATATTTATTATTTCCGATGGATTGTAAGGGAAAGGTTGTTATTGTGTTTTCCATCGGTTCGACACTGATACCAGACTCAGGCCAATTGAGTGGCAAGGAGGTGACTATTGTTGTGCCATTTGAAAATTTTGGTAATATTTGAAAGGTAGCTGGTGCTAATCCATCAGCAAATATAGGCCTAGATATTTGTGGTAGGCCATCTTGCTCAAATTTATTTATGTCGGGTATAAATGATATTTCTGTTAAAGATATATTTGCTTTTTCGAATCTTATAGCTACCTCTTTATTTGAAATTTCAGTATCGTCAAATTTTACCTTTAGATTCGCTATGATTAACGATTTATCTCCTGTAAGTTTTGTACTGAAAATTTCTGAAAAATATGAAAATGATCCGTCATTTATAAGCGTGGGTGTAACCATAGTTAAAGCTGATGAAGAACTAAAACTTCCCGTTGAGATAACAAATTGAATTCTACTGCTTAAATCAGTATTAATTTGATTACCAAAGAAGTCTTTTGGTTGGAATCTAACTATCGTTTTTGTATTCCCATTTGCATATAATATTTCGTTATCCACTGTAAGTAAGCTGTTTGCAAGGTCAAGATTTTGATTACTGAGATTAGTTATCATATCTATTTGTTTAATACGATTTCCTGTAGTATCTGAAAGTAATATAGTTGAGGCATTAGTTATACCGGAATCAATTTCATATTGAGATTCTGCAGTTCCATTGTAGAATTCTGGACTAAAGTTTCTAGCTTTTAATAGATAGGTGGCTCGTGTACCAAAAGAGACTTGGTCAAGAAAGCCGAAGTTTTCTTCCAAATTTACTTGTGTATTACCATTTTCGATAGGAAATGGTTCAATATAGATAGTATAGTTTCCAGGAGGTAAGCCATCTATGCGATATTTTCCCTCTAAATTTACACCTGTTGAAGTTATCCCTGATATTGTTGAAACTGACACATTCGGATTACCAATTCTATCCCATGCAATGACATGTGCTCCGGTTATATTATCCGGAAAAAAATCACCAGAGATTATAGATCCCTCTATCACATTTTTATAGATATTGGATGCTGATGGGTATGTAAATGATAAAATGGAAATATCGTCTTGCTCTAACGACCTCTGATCATCACTAAAATATGGGAACATTGTAGACTCAGGTAAGTTAAATATATCAATATTTTTTTGAGCTTGGGGTGAGTGGTCAAATCCTAGAAGATGCCCAAATTCATGAGTCGCTACAGATGACAATACAATTTTATTTTGATCAATATCAGAAGGTCCATTCGCATTGGTTATAAAAGTAAATTCGCCTTGATTAAATTGCATATCAACATCTACGATTTCCTGTGAATCAGCATCTGCGGTTACAAATGTTATTCCTATTACTCCCGGTGGGAAACTTGCATTTCCCACAAACGATACAGTGTTTTTAAAGTCTATAGTAGGTCCAAAGGTGGAAGGTGAGTCAAATGTTGTGATTCTATTAAAACTAATGGATGAATGAGAAACATTTTGCCATTGGTCCATTGCAGTATTTAATTCAGAGAGGACTTCAGCATTTGAAAGGGAAATGCTAGTAGAGGGATTTAGGTATATATCAATCTGGTTACTAGTCCATTTGACGGTTTGCGCATTACCTATGGAATTCTGAAATAGAAAAGGGACACCGGCTTCTATCGATAAACAGTTCATCAAAAATATTATTATTAGTATCAAGAATCTATTCATATGTTTGTATAAGCGATTTCAGGTTTTCGATACTTTGTTTAGCATAAAACTGCTTTAATTTACGTAAACGGGAATTCTTATTTGTAAGTTGAACTTTTAACTGACTTCGTAAAATAGTTGGCACAAAGAGTGAATGATTATTTCTGTCTGAGTTAATCAGCCAGTCTGTGCCCACACGATTAACTTTGAAAGTGCCTTGTGATAATCCAATTATTTGCCATGCATCTTGATTGTTTGCGGCCCATAGAAATAAACAATAACTGTTATTAATATTAAAAAGACGTGTACCAGCTACAGCAGTTATTTGGTTTCCGATTCGACCACCTGGTTGCATTACTTGAATTGTTGAGGGTCCATCGCCTTTTAGAAAGTCATCTACACTAAATATTAATTTAGTCCAAACGTGTCCATTCCATCGTATTGAACTTTTATCTGTTAGTCTTGCTTGTACAACTAAATTTGACTTCACTATTAATTGAGGTAAATCTAGACTTATCATAGAAGTACTCCAATTAAATTTAATAATTGCGAAAAACGTGATAGTGGAATATAGCAATAGACGAAAAGCCATACAAAAACTATCGTACTTTGGCTATTTTTGTTTATTAAATGTGTTAAGAATATGCTGCTTAAAACAAAAAATGTCAATTTAGTAATATTTATGTCGATTCACTCTTTGTGAATAAAAGACTAATTAACGGTTATAGAAGTAAAATTCATCATAGAATTGGATTATTTCTTATAGCATTACCGATTGTGTTTATGGGCTGTAATTCTGGTGATCCATATGTTCCAAGTACAAATGGAACCATGGCTATAGTTAATGTGTCACCTGTAGAAAATGCTTCTAATGTTCCAGTAAATAGCAGCGTCTCAGTAACATTTGAAAAAGGAATTGATATTCGTACCTTGAATAGGGCGACGATTAAACTTAGTTCACTTAATGGAACTTCTATTCCTGGTAATATTGCATATGATCCATCATCAAAAGTTGCCACATATACTCCTATTGTAAATATGCAAGAGGGTACTCACTATGAGTTTACAGTTAGTGAAGTAAAAGGTGCGGATGAAGAATATATCCCTCCTTATGTCTTTCGCTTTGTAACTGCGGAGGAGTTTTTGGTGGATAGAATAAATCCTCGTTCCGACCTCAATGGAGTAAAAGTAGATGGTATAGGAAAACAAGAGATCTTTGCTATTTTTAACCAAAGCATTGATGTCTCAAAAGTATCTACAGCTAATTTTTATGCAATTGAGCAATCCAATTCAACTCTGGATTTCGAGCAAATCATGCCTGCTACGCTAGTGTATGATGATACCTTAAAGCAACTTTCAATAAAGCCTGAACGAGGTAGACTTAAATATTCAACAGAATATTTCGTAACTTTACGTGATGTGCAAAGTGTTAATAATGGAATGATTGGAAGTATAAACTGGATTTTTAACACAGAGCAAATTCGGGTAAATGCAACAGAACCATCTTTAAACTCATTAAATGTAACTACTGGTACCGATGTCAGTATATTCTTTCAAGCTCCAGTTGATAAAACGTCTATAGCTGGAAATATCAAATTAAAAGAAGCTTTTGGGGTTCAACAGGAATTTTTTTTCGTAGGAGAACCTGTATATGACGTTGGTGATACAAAAGTAACATTTAGAACTAAAGTATCCAGTAGTGATATAGGATTAAAAAATAATACTCGTTATGAGATTTTGATAGATGGTGTTGTAACGGTAGAAGGCGAGCGATTTAAAAACTTCCGATCTTTTTTTACAACTGAATAGATTTAATACTATGGGCACATTAAACTGCAATAAGTATGGAATCCGCACATCTATTACTTGATTGGTACCAAACAAATAAACGAGATTTACCTTGGCGAATTAATACAGACCCCTATCGTGTTCTAGTAAGTGAAATCATGCTACAACAAACACGAGTAGAAGCTGTCATTCAAAAATTCAATACATTTGTTTCAAAGTTTCCAACGGTAGATTCTTTGGCATTAGCAGATGAAAATACTGTATTAAAGCATTGGGAAGGTTTAGGTTACTATCGACGGGCAAGGTATCTAAAAGCGACTTGCGAAACTATATATTTCAAACATCATTCTATTTTTCCAGATACAGCAAAAGAACTACGTAATTTACCAGGTATTGGTGACTATACCAGTTGTGCTATTGCATCAATAGCTTTCAAAGAGGCTACACCTGTTGTAGACGGTAACGTAATTAGAGTTATTTGTAGATTTTTTGGCTTGAGAGGCGATCCTTATAAATCTCAAACAAATAAATTAATTAGAGAAAGTTTTAAGAAAGGTTTCTTTGTTGATTCTAATCCTGGAGATTTCAATCAAGCAATGATGGAGTTGGGAGCTACCATTTG
>MDTE01086418.1_pt1 | contig 10151 bp, 3 predicted proteins | sample 811231 | NCBI WGS metagenome assembly MDTE01 (sample SAMN05326651, study PRJNA326480) | marine metagenome | isolation source: seawater | place: Indian Ocean: Red Sea | collected 2010 | reverse complement strand
CTACCGCCATGGCATATATAGCAGCATATGGAGAGATGATGGACGACCTGGAGGCGCGCCAGCCGATGCCATGGAATGAATTTCTAATAAAGCACACTTTTCCCATTATAAAAGCAGTAAAGGGGTGGCCCCAAACAGATCCATCGCTGCTGATAGATGGGTTTGAGTTTCCCATCCGCTGCAGCGCACTCGCCAATTTCTTAAATCGCCAAGGCATTCAATTAGGGCAAGATTTATTAGATCAAGATTTTAATCTTAGAGATTCTTTAGAGCATGCATTTGCACGCACGACTAATCGGTGGGGGCTAATAGCATATCAAGAACAACAAGCAGAACTAGGAACCATATATTCACCTACCCAGATTAATCGAGACTATATCAAGGGCCTTGCGCTAGTTCAGGCATCTCAGAGAATTCAAGTTAATAATGATATCTGGAGAATTTGTGGCCGCGAATTCGATCTTGGATTTATTGATGAGATAAGGGAGTTCCTCGCCCGCGTTAAAGAAGAAGGGCTAAAAGAAATGCTTCTTCAAGCCATTAGAGGAATTATGGGAGGCCTAACATTACAGCAAGCCCTCCCCGCTATTCTTGGAGCGGCTTTAGCGGCCATGTCCATAAAGGCCTATGGAAAGCTGTACAATAGAATGCCCTCCCATAAACGTCTCGATATTGACGCAATTGTAAAGCGCAAGATTGATGAATACAATCGAGAAACAAAGGCAGCACAATCAGGGTTATTTGAACACGAAGGCATGGAAGAAATGTTTCGTGAGAACCAAGGTTCTTCGTGGATGTCGGTAACCGATATAACGGCTGTAAATGCATTAGCAGCTGCAGATACCAATGGGCTTGAATTCTTTCGACCATGGGAATTGTTGGAAGATTTAAAATCACAAGGCAGAGAGATGGTAGCCGGCTCCATGCAATTGCCGGATGTTGATGCAGATACTATGAGCAAGGGCTTTGAATTAAACCCGTCCCAACAAAAAGTTCGAACTTTAGCAAAGAAACTCACCACATCAAAAGGACAGAATTCGGTTGCTGAAAAAGCAAAAGATTCTGCGGCTCTGATGGCCTTCTTTATCGAGGCTACGATCGATTCTTATGCTGGTGCATCTATTTATGACCTATTGGAATTGTTAGATGGCATGCCCGGTTCTCGACTTATAGCGATGTTCCTTAGAGCGCAGGAATTCCCAAGCACCCCCCTATTAAAGGGAGATTTCGTAGATTGGATGAAAGACAGACAGCCCTTATTCAGAGGGGGTCGAAATCTTCGTATGCCTTATTTGCGCAACCCTGCTTATTATAAGGCTAAATTGATGGATTTTACTGCTTTGTTATTTGAAGCAGCTAAATTAGTTATCCAAAAAGCTATTATGGTGGCCATGGCTAAATTGATCGAGAGGGTATGTCAAATTATCAGTTCAGGCAGTCTCGCAGAAGCCATGCAACAACTTCAAAATATCAAACAATGCACAGAGGGGTTTAAAAATAATTTCGAACAAATCATCGATGATGGAATATTGAGATACGCAGGGATAACACAGAGAGATCGGTCACAAAACTTAAGTAATGACGATACCTTGGCATGTACAACATTAGAAATGTTTCAGAAATTTGGAGCCGGCGCAAGTGCTTTATCTAACCCCGATACGGTTTTTGGGTTTATTGAGGATTTGTCCTGTTCTCTCACCCGCGGGGAGATGATGAAGACCTTTTTGGGAGACACGACTCCTGAGACCAATAGGTTAATTGAGTCGTTGGTCGATAACGAATATCCTACTTTGTCGGGAATGTTTGAAAACGCGGGATCCCCGGGCGATTTTTTCAAAGCTATGGGGGACACTTTTCCTCCCGAATTTAGAGATAAGATGCAAGATTTTGTGGATAGGCTTGATGACGTCGATGAGATGCCAGCAAACCCATCTTTGTGTGCGTCCGATGCAGATTTGAGAAACTTTTGCGACTTACGTGCTAGATTATTAGCGGGCCGCTCTTCGCCAGAACAAAGTGGTCAAATGTGCGAAGACGCGACACAAGATGCGCTTCAAGCTTTAAGAGAAGTGGCCGCCGGAATGGAAGATCCGATGGGCCAAGCTATGCCCACATTCATGTCGGACCCGGGTTGCGATAATGGAGTGTTGCCTTTCGAGCCTGAAGAGACAGTAACAGCCACCGGTGTTCTTTTGAGCGGCGAACAAGATAGAATTGCCATTGCATTCGCAGAAGATATGATGAGCGATCGCGGCGATAGTCCTGGATTTTTAAATATGATTTTGAGCGATACGATGGGCAACCCTCTTTCCAAACATTACGATTTGGCAGGAATGAAGCAGGATTATGTAAGTTTTTATATAAAAGGAGAGGGATCTGATCAATATGGCCAACTTCCGTCGACCGTAGCGCCATGGCTGAGAAACCAAATACAGCAGCTTCCCGCCAATGCTATTTTTAACAGCAACAATTCTTTTGGCGATGACAAGATTATTACTAAAACATATGCGCAATTAGGAGTTTCTCTTTTTGGAGGAGTTCAAAAGGTAGATCTTCCCCGTTTTGGCTATAAAACAACTATTCGGATTGATCCCGAGCAACAGGAAGTAGTTTTTAGGCGTAAAGCTCGAAAAAACCAAGCGGATATCAAGCTATCCTTCTCAGACAATAACAATGGACTTTCTGATTTACTCGGGACCAACCCTCAATATGGCTTCGAAATAGATGCTTTTTTCTCGGAGATCGAAATTGAAAAAACCACAGCTACAGATGCATCTGGTGTAGAGCAAGAGATTACTAAATCCTCTAATATATACAGCGACAATGTAAGAATAAAGGTGGTGGATTCTGATTATGCACATAGCCTTCGCTTCCCCTCTAGTATTAAATCGATGGGCGCCGCCGGCGCCGTGTCATGGCTAGCTGTGCAAGGCGCCGGGCCCATGGGTGAGCCACTCCGATCTAGGACTTATGAGTTTTTATCCACCGAGAGCACATTAGATAACATCGATTTGGCGAACTATCCGAATTTTGCACAAGCCTTCGAGTCTAGGACAAGTTATACACCAGCCTTTGTTTTGTTTACAGAGATTATAGAACAGGCCGGCCTCGATAATCAGTCCCGCGATCAGTTGAAAACCGTATATGATCGTGCGCAGCAAGCTATTTACGACTCTGTAAGTAATGTTGTATATAATAATGCAGCAGCTTGGCTTTACGGAGCGCAATATGATCCGCTGAACGAAGATATGGTATCTTACTGTGTGAATAATGGCCAAACTGACTCATCAGGAGGAACGGCTTATGAAGATGCCAAGATTGATGGAGAAAAATTAACTAATGACGATATGGTGTTGGGGGTAAGTTATGATCAGTATTTAAATGGAGACAACGCGCGCGTTCTTTATCTAGATCCAAATCAATATGGTGGAACCTATATGAAGCCTAATCTGTATATTAAGCCTCTTAAAACACAAGGATGGCTTGGATTTTTAGATGTCTTGTTTCCCACTAGCACGGCGTGCACCCCCACTACTACGGATGTCATAAATTTCGAAGATATCACCAAAGAAACAACGGAGGCTTATAAGGACGTCCCAGATGACGATCGAGTGGCTATCGAAGAGTGCACCGTAGAACTTCCTTACAATAAAATATTAACACGCCAAGGTACCGTTCAGGCTCAAGGAACAATCCAATCAGCATGCCGTATTTTTGCAGCCGTTAATCTAATAAAATCTCTGGCGACTGTCACAAAGTTTAAACCTGATTTTGATAATCTTTACAGCCCTTTATATGCTCATTTCGTTACGGAGAACATGGAGCGCGTCTTATCATCTCCAGCCCGCACCTCTCGGATCTTTAAAGGCTTATTTACAGACAATGAGTTTTGGTTTCGATTTTTAGAGCTATCTGTGCAAACTTATGGTCGCTTAGTAGATGACGGCAAGATTGTAGATGTACCCAAGCACGTCTTGGATGCTTTAAATTACTTAAACGATCGACAAGAAGAATATAAATACCCGAGCCGCAAACAGTTTCGTGCCCTCCGCAGAGCAGGAAATCCATTAGCGAAAAGTGTTGTAACCCTTAAGGCATATAGAGAAGCCAAGAAAATAAACTTTATTCGATCGACCGAAACAGAAGCTAAAATAGTTTTAGCTGATATGGTCAGACGCGAACTAGATTATGTAGGAAACTTGCTGACAGAGAATTTGAAATCTCTTGATTTAGAGCCTGATTATGAGAATGCTGCTAATTATTTTTTAACTGAGTTGTGCGTGAGTAATCTCGACTCGGCTTTAAATAAGCCTCTCCAAGCAACCGCTAGAAATCTGCCAACCGATGCCGGCACCACTCACTATACTAATGGTGGAGAATTTATTGTTCCGGATTCATGGCCCAGCCTAGGTATCTCCCCTGGACAAGATTATGTAGGCTACTATCATCTACACGAAAGCCCTTCGGGAATTGTATATATGATGGGAGAAACTCACACAGACGAGCCTCATCCCAGACTCCAACCAGTTTCTGGAGAAATGATAGTGCCCATTGGAGATTTGATTGACTATGAGGGCGCTAACACGGTTACCACCCCTGACGGCGATCGCCCCTTTATTTTAGAAAAATACATATCTATTGACGGTGTTAAATACTCAACAACCGAGGCGCACGATATCATTATGTCAAACAACAAGGCCTTAAACATATCTGATGTTTATCCAGGCACCCTGGCCATAGTTTATCGAACTTCCGCTGTCGAGAAAGGGCAATCGATGCTGGCTGCTCCTGCGTCGACAGAATGGCTCCAGGAGCCGATAGGCCTTAAGGGTGAATTAGGAGTTCGTTATGGTGTGCAAATGTCATTATACACTGAAGGTTCATGGGCCTACACTAAGCCGCCAATAGGCAATTTAGAAATGACCCCACCATCAGATTCCATAGCTAAAGTTCCTTTAGTGCAGGTAGAAATGGATGTTTTAGACAAATCAATTGAACAGTTTGTTCCTCTTGAGGGAGACAGCTATGAATTGCTGTGCATGCTCAATAAGCTGAAAAAAGATGAAAAGTTTAAACTTATAACTGAATATATATTCCCAGTGAAAAAACATATTTCTATTATGGCTATGTATAATAATTTGGGCTTTGTTCCTTCAATTGGGCAGATTACTAATAATCCTCTTGATCCAACCTCGACGCCAGGAGTCAGCGTTTCTGTTGATTCTAACTACAATGTAGAATACTCTGATTCAGATGAGTGGGAGAATTTATTAACTCGGACTTTGAATAGCACCGCAGGCGTCACTAGTTTAGATGAGTGGGATGGAGAAATATACTCTCGCTCTCGGGACGCAATCAAAGAAAGTATGGATCGGGCTTATTATTCGGTGGGAGCAAACTTTCATTCTATGATGGTAAACAACTTTGCCCCATCTTTGGGATCTCGCGGCGGCCCTGATACGAATTTAGATAAAGTTTCTATTTCTCAAGCTGCTCGTCGGGCTCTTCGAAACAAGCTCAAGCCCGAAACCGCAGCAGAGGTTACTGATGTGTTGACTAGATCACAAAAGAGAAGATTAACCAACAATCCTTTCGACGCTGAAGGAACTTTATGTGACAAATCAGCTCGAAAATAAAATTATTTTCTAATTAAATAAGGACTTTACAATGAAAGCAATAAGCGTTAAACTTCCCGTAACTCGAAATAGCTCCGATGGCTTTACTATGATTCGGAGCCTCAGAGACATGTATCGGCAAAATTTAAAGATGCTGATTCTAACCAATCCGGGTGAACGTGTTATGGCGCCAAATTTTGGAGTGGGACTATCTGGGTTTTTGTTTGAACAATATGGAGACGCAGTTCAGGTTCAAATAGAGTCTAAATTGATTTCACAAGTTAGCATTTATATGCCTAATCTTATAATTGATTCAGTAAACTTTGGAGAAAGTAAAGATGCAGGTGTCTTAGCGCTTGAAATTAGATATACCATTACTAATTTAGGATTGCAGGATTTCCTTGCACTTACTATTTAAAATAGGGGATTTTTATGCCAAATAACAGTAAAAAAATCATGCCTATAGATTACACTCATAGAGAGTTTAATACTATACGAGCTGATTTGATGCAAATTGCACAACGATACTATCCAGACAGCTTTCGTGATTTTAGTGAAGCTTCGTTCGGTGCGCTGATGCTCGATGCAGTAGCATATGTAGGAGATCAGCTTAACTTTTATTTAGATTACAATGTTAATGAATGTTTTTTAGATACTGCATATGCGGGCGGTAATATTATGCGCCACGGTCGCGCCCTAGGCTATAGGCAGCCCGGCGCTTCGTCGGTTTATGGTGAGGTAGCGCTGTATGTAATGGTTCCTGCTTCGGCTACCGGTATCGGTCCAGATCCGGCTTATATTCCTATCATGGAGAGAGGCTCTAAGTTTTCGAGCGCCAATGCGATGGGGTTTATTTTAACAAACAATGTAGACTTTAATGACCCGGCAAATCCAGTAGTAGTCGGCCGCGTAGATGACACTACTGGCGCCCCAACTCATTATGCTATTAAGGCGTATGGTCATGTGGTGTCGGGAAAATTCAGCAGTCGCCGCGTCAACGTAGGCGCATATCAGAGATTTAACCGTGTCAAAATATCTTCCAGGCAAGTAGCAGAAGTGCTCCAGGTTTTTGACACGAGAGGAAATCAATATTATGAAGTAGATTATCTCGCGCAAGATATGATTTATAGAGAAATTCCTAACGATAACTACAAAAACGATAATGTGCCATCCGTTTTGAAGCCTATTTTGGTTAGTCGAAAGTTTGTTTTAGAGAGAACGGCAGATGGAACCTTCCTACAGTTCGGAAGCGGAGACGAGGCCGAATCAAATGTCGTGGCAGATCCACAACGTGTCGCTTTAAATTTATTTGGTAAAGATTATGTCACAGATACTACCTTCGATCCTACGCGCCTTAGTATGGATACTAGTTATGGCATTGTGCCGACCAACACCACGTTAAGTGTGGTTTATCGTCTGGATAATCGATTTAACTCTAATCTTGCAGTTGGGTCACTAAATACCGTTCAGACTGCTCGTTTATCTTGGAAAGATCGCGAAACGCTCACCGTATCCAAGATATTAGATGTTCAACAATCTGTTGAGGTTCTCAATGAAACGCCAATAATTGGGGTTAATAGTGTGGGCGGCGTTGGAGAACTCAAGATGAAGATTCTGGATACTTTTCCAACGCAAAATCGCGCCGTTACGCAAGCTGATTATGAGAATGTAGCAATGCGTATGCCAGGAAAATTTGGCTCTGTTAAACGAGTAAGCGTTCAAAGAGATCCGGACTCTCTCAAGAGAAATCTCAATATGTACGTTATCTCCGAGAATCACTTTGGAAAGCTCACTACTACTAATAGCGTTATAAAAGAAAATTTAAAAACATGGCTAAACCAGTATAGAATGATGAATGACACTATTGACATTTTAGATCCTTATATAATTAACGTGGGGATTGAGTTTGTAATTAAGGTGCTCCCAAGCGTAGATCGAAATTTGGTCATCTCTGAAGCCGTTAATCGTATTAAGAAAAGATTTTCACGTGGCTATTTTATTGGAGAACATTTTCAAATTAGTGATATATATAGCGAACTTAAGCGAGCTAGAAATGTTTTAGATGTGGTTAAAGTAAAGGTTATCAACAAATCTGGTGGCCAATATTCTTACATCAATTTTTCGATTGAGGAGAATCTATCTCCCGAAGGTGATTATTTAATGTGCCCCAAAAATGCTATTTTTGAAATTAAATTTCCCTCCGTGGATGTTAAAGGTAAAACTCGGTAATGCTTAGAAGATATACTGCTAGCGCAGACACTACGATTGTCAATGCTTGGCCGATGGACGAGTTGACGACTCGTGCAACCGGCTCTAATACGGGCCGCGCCGATGTTATGGAGATCTTCTCCGTTTACGGACGTTACACCACTAGCTCGCAAGAGTTATCTAGAGCTTTAATTAAATTCCCTATCGATCAGATCTCTTCAGAGCGAACTAGCGGAACTGTTCCTGCTAGCGGAAGTGTGAGTTTTTACTTACGCTTGTATAATGCCCCTATTGCGCGCACTAATCCGCGTGATTATCGTTTGGTAATTCAGCCGATGTTTACGGCATGGCAAGAAGGTGACGGCTTAGATCTATATAGTTATGAGGATATTACAAATGGAAATCCTGGCGCCAACTGGATGAGTGCCTCTGCCACTACTGGATGGAACTCGGTTTCTGGTGGTGGAGACTGGCTCTCCAGTTCGGCAGATTACAGATATGAATCTTATTTTGATCGTGGTACTGAAAACATTGAAGTAGATATCACCCCGCTTGTGGAAAGGTGGATTAAAGGTGCCAGCGGCGGCGGAATTGCGAACTATGGTCTCGGAATTAAATTGTCAGCTAGCTATGAGGCGTATGCAACTGGCGGCGTAGGAACCGATCAGTCTGTTCAGAAAAATCCAAAGGGCGCCACGAAGTCTTATTATACAAAACGTTTCTTTTCTAGAGGTTCTCAATATTGGTTTATGCGCCCGACCATCGAAGCGCGTTGGGATGATGTAGAGCGCGATGATCGCGGAAACTTCTTTTTTAGCAGTTCGCGTGCCCCAGCAGCAGATAATCTAAATACAATTTATTTTTACAACTATATCCGCGGCAGATTGGTAAATTTGCCTGATGTTGGAACTGGCACATTGTTGGTAAGCTTATACTCTGGATCTACCTATGACACACATCCTAACACCACTAAATTGACGCTCTATGATGGGCAGACAAGCATGACCGGAGGCTGGATTGCTACTGGAGTTTATACTTGCTCTATAGGAATCGTTTCCTCCTCCACCAAAACACTCTATGACGTGTGGCACACTGGAGGCACTCAGTATTACACAGGCTCTATTCTGCCACAGTTATTTGGAGGCGGCAATACTAACGCTATTCCTAGCTATATTCTCAATATTAGTAACTTAAAAGATAGATATTTCTCCAACGAGACAGCTAGAATGACTCTATATGTGAGAGAAAAATATTGGAGCCCCACCATATATACGCGAGCAACCGCACCTGCAGCCGTCAGCTCTGTTGTGAGCGCTTCATACCGGGTGTATAGAGTATTGGATGGGTATAGCGCCATTGATTACGGAACTGGATCTGATTTCCACACTGGACTTTCATATGATGTATCCGGAAATTATTTTGATTTAGATATGAGGTTGCTGCAGCCGGGCTATGCTTATGGACTTAAATTTGCGTTTTATGATGCTCGTTTGAAATCATGGGAAGAACAAGATCAGGTATTTAAATTTAGAGTAGAAGATTATGAGTATTAAAAAGCTTTTTGAAGCTGGAAATAAAAATAGAAACTATAGCGATTACAAAACAGAGAAAGAAGAGTATGCCTCTGTTGAATCTGAGCGAAATTTTAAACAGCTTTCTATAAAACAAAATACGTTTATTCCGGATATAAATTATTCTATTCCTTCCAACTTTGTGAAGTTTGGTTCGGCGCACCTATACTATAAAGGAGCACTAGATAGAATCTCTGGTTACTATCCTTACGATGGTTCAGATGCGGAAAAGAACACCTTCTATAATGAACTTTTAGAAGTTGAAAAATATATCTTTAACAATCGTTATCCTCGCACTAATGGATACATTAATCTGAGTTCTGATGGCTGGGGCTCACGCTCATCCACGACATTTGGGTATGGACTTCCAGCTACTTTAGAGTATATCACACTTAAAGGGGGCCCCCTTACATCTTCTGGCACCTCTATGGTGGAGCGAGGGCCTAACCCATATAGCGACAAATTTACGTATTCTAATATTTACGATGAAAATATTTACCAGACAGCCGGCCTACCAGATGATTATGGCGTAGGAACTCGGCTTTCGAATCTCAGATCTAATTTTGATACTGGTGTCACAGTAGAATTTTGGCTAAAGACTGGATCTCTTAATTACACCGCGACAACACAGAAGCAAGTTGTCTTTGATATGTGGAATAATTATTCCGCAGCGACCACTAACTATGGGCGCCTTACGATCGCGGTCCATACCGCTTCGGCCGCATCTCCTTCTACGTCTGCCGGTAATGCGCCGTTT
>MDTE01141964.1_pt1 | contig 10153 bp, 6 predicted proteins | sample 811231 | NCBI WGS metagenome assembly MDTE01 (sample SAMN05326651, study PRJNA326480) | marine metagenome | isolation source: seawater | place: Indian Ocean: Red Sea | collected 2010 | reverse complement strand
CTCGACATCTCACGAGAGACCAAGGCGACCCGGAAGCTCTATGGACTCGACAATCCGACGACCGAGTCCTACGGGCGGCGTTGTCTGATGGCACGCAAGTTGGTCGAGGCCGGCGTACGATTTGTGCAGATCCATCCGAGGCCGTTTCAGCCATGGGACACGCACAGCGGTACACGTTCGAATCTCTCGAATATCTGTGGCCACTGTGATCGCCCGACCGCGGCCCTGGTGACCGACCTGAAGCAACGCGGCCTGCTCGACGACACGATCCTGATCTGGTCGGGAGAGTTTGGACGTCTCCCGGTATCTCAAAATGGCACGGGTCGAGATCACAATCGCAACGCGTTCAGCCTTCTTGTGGGTGGAGGCGGATTCCGCTCCGGTCACGCTCACGGGGCCACTGACGAGGTGGGATACGCAGCTGCGGTCGATCGGGTCAGCGTGGCCGATTTCCATGCGACCGTGCTGCACCAGCTGGGGCTGGATCACGAGTCGCTTGTTTATGAGCACGGAGGACGAGAAGAGACCCTGACGGACCCCTCGCTGACGGGAGCCCGGGTGATCCCCGGTTTGCTGGCGTGAGCGTCTCGGATTCGGCAGCGGGACCTGGGCATCAGCCGCCCATCGAACCGGAGCCGGGTCGGGACCGCGGCATGCCGAGATACGGGCTGCTGGTGGCGGCAGTTGCGATCCTCGTCTACGTGTTCTGGATGAATGGCGACGGCGAAGTCCCGACGGATCCGATCGTCGATGGCGCCGGGCGGACGGTGGCGAATGACTTCATCGGCAGCCGCGCGTGCGCGGAGTGCCATCCGAAGATTGCCAGGCAATACGCGGATCATCCGATGGCCGGGACTCTTGTTCGATTGAGTGACGCAGAGAAGATCGCGGACGACGAAGAGGTTGGTGACGGGACATTTGAGGCGGGACGACGGGAATACCGGGTTGAGCAGGTGGATGGCGAGTGGGTTCATCACGAGGTGATGAGAGATGACGCGGGGCAGGTGATTTACGACCAGGCCGAGACGGTGCAATTCGCCATCGGAGCCGGTCGCAAGGGGCGTAGCTACCTGCTGCACCGCGGCAGCCTGCTCTTCGAATCTCCCATCACCTGGTACAGCCAGTCGAGACGGTGGGAGTTGTCGCCGGGTTATCCCGAAGACCTTCATTACCGGTTTGGACGGCGCGTCGGCGAGGATTGCCTCACGTGTCATTCCGGTCGGCCCGCGCTGCATCCGGCCGGGACCGAAGGCAAGAGCGGGCGGGCAGACCACCTGGTGGCTGAGGCGCCATTTCACGAGACGTCGATTGGTTGCGAGAGATGTCATGGGCCGGGCGGTCGGCATGCGGCTTTGTATGCCGGTGACGACCGGGGTCCTCACGCGGATTCCCTGATCGTCAACCCGTCGGGCCTCGCAGCGGGTTTGCAGGAGGACATCTGCAATCAGTGCCACCTCGAGGGCAAGATTCGCGTCTTGCGGCGCGGCCGACGGTTTGCTGATTTCCGTCCCGGTGAGAGGTTGGGCACAACCTGGACCGTCTACGTCGGGGACTCTCCATTTGATGACGATGGCCGTCCGTTGTTCACCAGCCATGTTGAACAGATGCATGCCAGCCGCTGTTTTCAGGCGTCCGAGGGTTCCATGCGATGCACAAGCTGCCACGACCCGCATCGTGTCCCGTCAGAAGCTGAGAAGGTCGCGTTCTACAAGGAACGCTGCAACCGGTGCCACCAGGACCGTGGGTGTGGGCTTCCGGTGGAGAGCCAGCAGGCGGCCCCGGCTCGCGGTTCGTGCATCGCCTGTCACATGCCCAGTTTGCATTCCCGTGACGTGGCTCACACCACCCAGGCGGACCACCGCGTCGTGCGGCACCGGGAGGTGACCGAGGCCGCTCGCGGCTTGGAACGCGAAGTGGTGGGCGCGCCCTGGCGTCCATTCGGGGACATGGGACGCCTGCTGGATGAGAATGCCCGGCGACGTGCCGATGCGCTGGCTTGGTTCCGACAGGCGGCTGATACGAGGGACGTGTCCCTGCTGGTCCGTGCACGCGACCAGTTTGAACAGATCCTCCGTGAAGACCCCGATGACACCGAGATCCGCGGTCGGCTCGGATTCGCTTTGTTTCGCGCAGGTGATCTCCAAGCGGCTCGCCGAGAACTCGAGCGTGCCCTCCAGGTGAGACCTGATTCGGAGCCTTACCGGACCTACCTCGGCCTGATTGCCTATTCGACCGGGGATGAAACCGGGATCAGGCATTTCGAGCGGCTGATCGAGCTGAACCCACAGGACGGTGAGGCTTACGGCCCATACGCGGACATGCTGGAAACGGCCGGACGGTTGAACGAGGCGATTCGGATGGCCGAGCGTGGCTTGAAGAAGGACCCCACCGTGATTGACATGCGACGATCGTTGGCCCGTTTCCTGAGGAAGGCGGGACGTGAGACCGAGGCGAGACGGCAGGAGCGATGGATCGAGCAGATCGAGAAGCGGTTGCGGTGACTGCCCGCGTCGCGGGCCAGCCAAGCTAGAACAGCTCCGTCAACGGCTCGCCTTCCTCGAGAATCCGGTACGGGCGTCCCTGGCTGTCGATCGCCTCGGGATTCCCCAGTCCCATCGCGTGGTAAACCGTCTTGGCGACATCCTCGGGTGCCACCGGCTTGTCGGCGGGATAGGCCCCGACCTTGTCCGAAGTGCCGTAGGCCTGGCCACCGCGGATTCCGCCACCGGCGAGCAGAATGCTCTGCGCGTGCGTCCAATGGTCGCGGCCCTGTCCGACAACTCCGCCGGACCGCGGGTCACCGATTTTCGGTTTCCGCCCCATCTCGCTGTTGACCATCACGAGCGTCTCGTCGAGAAGACCTCGATCGGACAGATCTTCGAGCAACGCGGCAAATGGCTTGTCGAATCGCGGCAGCAGGTACTTCTCGAGACAGACAAAGTTGTTTCCGTGCGTGTCCCAACCGCCGCCGCTCTTGCAGTTGAGTTTCTTGGCGGCCTCGGCGTCGCCTTTCCAGAAGACCGAGACGAATGGCACGCCCGCCTCGACCAGTCGCCGCGCCATCAACATGCTCATGGCGTTGAGATCGTTGCCGTATCGTTCCCGAACCTCGACAGGCTCCGAGGCGACGTCGAAGGCATCCTTGGCGGCACGCGAGCCGAGGAAGCTGAAGGCTCGTTGCTGGTGAGTGGACCAGTCGAGTGTGGCCAGTGAGCGGTCGAGCCGGCGCGTGGCCGAATCGAGCGTGTTGAGCAGACCTCGTCGGGTCTTGAGCCGGTCGATGGTGATGTCACCGTTGAGCGACAGTGCCGGAGCGGTGAATTTCAGAGGCTTGTCATTCTCGCCATACACGTAGACCGGGTCGTGAATGATCCCAAGGTTGGCGGCAAACTGGCCGGGCCGCGTGTACTGCGGCGCTCCCGGCTTCAGCGGCAGCGAGACCGCCTGAGGCAGGTACGGGTGAGGCGGCATCTGCTGACCCACGACGCTGCCGATGAATGGCCAATCGGTCTTGCGGGGAGTCCGGGCATTGAGCAACTGGCGAAAGCTGTCGTCAGGGGCTCGGCCCGTGAGGTTGTAGTAGTAGCCGGCGTGGTGGTCACCGGTGCCCCGGCGGAAGTGCCCGAGTGAGCGAATGATGGCGCAATGGTGAGCCTGCCTGGCCAGGTGTGGCAGGTGCTCGCTGATCTCGACACCGGGCGCCGACGTGGCGATCGGCTGAAACGGGCCGCGAAACTCGCGGGCGGCCTTGGGCTTCAGGTCAAACGTGTCGATGTGAGATGTGCCGCCCGAGAGCCAGATCAGAATCGTCGAACGGGCCGGGCGGCGTCCGGCGGAAGCCTGCTGAGTGGTGCCGGAAGCGGCCTGGAGTGCCGCCGCGTCGAGGCCATAGAGCCCGGTGGCGCCGGCAACCAGCATGGTGCGGCGCGAGAGGGCCTGGGCGATCGGGGAGTGCGGGTCAACGTGAGACATCAGGCCCCCTGTCTCAGTTCGACAATCGGCTCGCCGTAGTAAATCTGGTGCGGCCGATCGAGCTTGTCGTGCCACGCCGCGGTACGCGGGATGCCGAGATGCTCATAGATCGTCGCCGCCATGTTTTCGGGCTTGTACGTGTTGGCGATCGGGTAGCCACCGATCTTGTCGGTCGCTCCGACCACCGTGCCACCCCGGACATCGCCACCGGCGAAGAAGACCGTCTGGACGGGACCCCAGTGGTCTCGACCTGGTGTCTTGGTGCGGCTCGACGGGACAATCTTGGGCGTGCGGCCGAATTCACCGGCCATCACGATCAAGGTGTCCTCGAGCAGGCCTCGCTCGTCGAGGTCCTCGATGAGGGTCGCCACGGCGCGGTCGGTTGGAGGCAGGAGATATTCTCGCATGTTGCGGAAGCACTCCTCGTGTGTGTCCCACGATTCGTCGTTGCCAAGATTGACCTGGATCAGGCTCACGCCGGCTTCCACCAGCTGCCTCGCCATCAGACAGCTCCAGCCGAAGCTGTTTTTGCCGTAGCGTTGCTGGATGTCGTCGGGAGCTGCGTGCACGTCAAGAGCCCGGTGCACTCCACCGTCGAGCAGCAATGAGACCGCTTCCTGCCGGTAGCGATCAAAGCCTCCAACGGCCACCGTGCGGTCGAGATGCTTGCGCTGAGCGTCGATGGTGTTGAGCAGGCCGACGCGATCCCTGAAGCGTGGTTTCAGGATTCCGGGCGGCAGAGAAAAACTGGGCGCTGCATACCTGTAATTCTCGGGCGTGTACGCACCTGTCGTCCGATGGAACCCGTACTCGGGGAAGGCACCGTGGTAGTAGCTGCTGGAACGGAACTGGCTGGCCTCGATGAACCACGGATCGTGCTCCGAGCCCATCATGCCGGCAAACTGCCCGGGGATCACTCGCCCGGTCACATGTACCAGCTTCTCGGGAAGTACGACCGCGGGAGGCAGGTTGTTGACACGAGGCATCTGCGTGCCGACGACGCTGGCGATGCAGGGGTAATCGGTGGCCTGGGGCTTGTTGCCGCTGAAACCACGACCTCGCGGCGTCATTCCCGTCAGCATCGCAGCGTGACCCTGCGAGTGCTCGTTGTAGGGGTGTGTCAGAGACCGGAGCAGAGCCCACTTGTCGGCGATCCTGGCCAGCCGGGGCAGGTGCTCGCAAACACGGATGTCCGGGACGGATGTGTCGATCGGGACGAACTCACCCCGGATCCGATCCGGGGCGTCCGGCTTCATGTCGAAACTCTCGTGCTGCGCCAACCCGCCCGACAGGAACAGGTAGATCACCGACTTGTGACGTCGGCGCGATGACGCCTCACCACCCTCCGCCTGCAACGCACGCAGGTGGTTGGTACCGAGGCCCAGCAGTCCAATCGCCCCCGCCTGGATGGCGGTCCGCCTGGAAAACTGGGGGTGAGATGCCGGGAGAGGTGAACGGTGGAGAGTCATCGGAAACATCCCACATGCAGTGAGGAGACCAACAGACAGAAACCGGTAGAGTCGCCTATTCCATCCATCGGGTCCGCTTGATAGGTCAGTTTATCCTTTCGTCCCGAGTGGACTCAACACCGGGACAACCCACCGCGTTACCACTTTTACTTCGACCCATTCATACCTTGGGCAATTCGTAACCCTTGCGGTAGTCCTTCGTCAGCAGTGCATTGGCATCCGGGGCATCGACAAACGTCTCGGTCTTGGGGTCAAAGTCGAGCTGTCCCCGTGTGCGGTAGGCGACCTCGCCGAGGTGGACGAGGCTGCAGGACAGGTGAGCAATCTCGGGATTGGCCCGTGTGTCAAAGTTCCGGGCGCGAACGCACTCGAGAAAATTGGCCATGTGAGGCGAATAGCCCCGTTGGGTGCGGGTTCCCTTCGGCTCGGTCGGTCCCGGTTTGCCCTTGGGTCCGAGAAACGTGCTGAAAGCCCCACGCCGAGAGAAGATCATGAAACCGTCGGTGCCGTAAAAGGCGTTGCCGCTGTCGTAACCGTGCATCCCGTAGGGGGTAAACAGCCGGTCCTCGTAAATCAGCACGCGACCGTCAGCGTACTCGTAGTTGACCATCATGTTGTCCGGGTACTCGCGGTCACCTTGGTTCTTGCCGCGGTAGACCGAGTGGCTCCCGTGTGCGGTGACGCGGATTGGCTGCACGGTCGTCCCCAAGCCCCAGCGGGCCATGTCGAGATCATGGATGCCGTCGTCTCCGATGTCTCCGTTGCCGTAGTCCCGGTAGACACGCCAGTTGCTGTGGAATCGATTGACGTTGAACTTGCGAACAGGTGCGGGTCCCAACCAGCGGTCGTAGTCGACGTCGCTTGGCGGATTGGTGTCCGGTACAACCTTTCGAGTTCCACGGCGCTGGACGTTCCACGCCTTGGTGATGCGGACCTCGCCGATCATCCCGCTGGCGAGAATCTTGCCGGCCGCCTCGGTGACGGCACTCGACCGCATCTGCGACCCATGCTGCACGACCCGCTTGTACTTCCGGGCGGCCGCGACAATCGCCGGACCCTCTTTGAACACATGTGACATCGGTTTCTCGACATACACGTCTTTCCCCGCGGCCAATGCCATCAGCGTGATCCGGGCGTGCCAGTGGTGAGGCGTGCCGATAACGACCAGATCGACGTCTTGGTCCTCGACCACGTCCTCGAACCGACCGGTGCGGCGAGGGGCCTGCCTCTGGTACTGAGCCACCTTCCGGGCGATGTGGTTCATGTGGCCGGGGTCGACGTCACAGAGCCAGGAAATGTGAATACCCGAGGCGAAGTGGCTGAGGTTGGCGGCGTGGGCATTCATGATCCCACCGCAGCCAATCAATCCGATCCGAAGCGTCTCGGCCGCCGACGCCCGCGCACCAAGCCCCGAACTGGTCGCCAATGCAGCTGCACCAGCTCCCGCCAGAAATCCACGCCGCGATTCCCGCCCACTCATCACTCACTCCGTCGTCGTTACTGGGGTCAGAGCTTGAATAGTGAATAGTGGGACCAAGCTGGTCAATGTGAGCAAGCTGGGCAAGCCCCCTGTTCACTATTCAAGCTCTGATTCTACGTCTTCATGCGGGTGATGGTGTTCAAATTCGGCGTCGATGATGTTGGGGTCGTTGTGGGGAGGAGGGTTGGAAGGTGGTGGCCAATGGTTGGCCTGGAATTGGAAGCGGGTGTTGAAGCGACGGGTAAGCCGGGACTTCGCGACCTGGCGGAACTGGGGGACCAGGAGCAGCAGCCCGATGGCGTCGGTGATCAGTCCGGGGGTGATGAGCACGGCGCTGGCCAGCAGAATGAGGACTCCGTCGAGCATGGCGTCCCCGGGTGGAACGCCTCGTGCGAGTTCCGACTGGAATCTCCGCCAGGCGGCCAGCCCCTGCTGCCGGGCGAGCGAGGCGCCGACGAGGCCGGTGAGCACGACGAGTGCGACGGCGGAAAAAAACCGTCGGCTGTCGCCTCCTGAGAAATGCAGGAGCAGGGCGAGATCGACCAGCGGCAGGACAACGAACAGGGCGAGCAGCCTGAGCAGCATGGCCCCTGTTTCCTGGTTCGTCCTGTCGTGGCGGTCAGGCGAACAGCCCGTGCACGACTTCGCCATGCACATCGGTCAAGCGGAAATCGCGGCCGGCAAACGGATAGGTCAGCCGGGTGTGGTTGATACCGAGCGCGTGCAGGATGGTGGCGTGCAGGTCGTGCATGTGGACCGGTTTCTCGACGGCCTGGTACCCGAATTCGTCGGTCTCGCCCCATGCCTGTCCGCCGCGTATGCCACCACCAGCAAGCCACACCGTGAATCCTCTCGGGTTGTGGTCTCGCCCGTTCCGTCCTTGCGCGAAGGGTGTCCGGCCAAATTCTCCGCCCCACCAGACGAGGGTGTCCTCGAGGAGCCCTCGCTGCTTGAGATCGGCGAGCAGTCCGGCGACCGGCTTGTCGGTGTTGCGAGCGTGGACCGCGTGCTCGGGCAGGTTACTGTGCTGGTCCCACTTCGGGGTATTCTTGGTGTCGGAGTAGCTCACCTGGATAAACCGGGCCCCGGCCTCGGCGAACCGCCGGGCGAGCAGGCACTGGCGTCCGAAGTCATCGGTGTGCTCCTCGCCGATTCCGTACATCTTTTGCGTGGCCCGGGTCTCGGTGTTCAGATCCATCACTGCCGGCGCGGTCGACTGCATGCGGTAGGCGAGTTCGTATGAGTTAATGACGGCCTCGAGCTCGAGATCGCGAGCCTGTTTTACGGTTGCGTTGTCGAGCTGTGCCCGGTTGAGCCGTCTCAGGAGTTCAAACTGTTGTCTCTGCAGCGCGCCGGAGATCTGGTTGTTCCGCAGGTTGGGAATCCTGGCCTTGGGAATCGGCGTGCCACCACGTCCGATCGTGGTGCCCTGGAACACCGAGGGGAGAAACGCATTCGAGTAATTCCTGGGTCCTCCCTTGGTCGGAGGCGGGCTGATCGTGACGAAGCCGGGCAGCGACTGATTTTCGGTCCCCAGCCCGTAGCTGATCCACGCGCCAACACTGGGTCGGATGAGGTTGGTGGCTCCGGTGTGGAGGAACAGGGTGGCCGGTCCGTGGGCCACCCCCTCGGTGTGCATGCTACGGACGACACAGTAGTCATCGACGTGCCGGGCCATGTGTGGGAACAGTTCCGAGACCCATTGCCCGCACTCGCCGTATTGCCGGAAGGACCACGGCGACTGGAACACCCGTTCGGGGGTGATCTTCCGGGTCCTCGCCACGTCAAAGTCGACCTTCTGCCCATCGTGCCGTGCGAGGGCCGGCTTGTAGTCGTAGGAGTCGACCTGGCTGGGACCACCCTGCATGAACACGAAGATCACTCTCTTGGCGGTTGCCGGGTGATGACCCGCGCGTGGTGAGAGTGGCGCAGCGGCGTCGAACGGGACGGAGCCGGTGGACGCATGTCCTCGGTTCTCGTGGCACAGCCCGGTCAGCGCGAGCGAGCCGAAGCCGCACGCCGAGCGAGCCAGGAGTTGTCGACGGGAAAGGGGTGTCATGGGACTACTGGAGGTATCGGAAATCGAGGCACGAGAAGACCACCTGGACAGCAGCGGCCCAGGCCTGCGGATTCTCGGACTTCATGGTGTCATCAAAAAACGCACCAAGCAACCGCTGTTCCGTCTCGCTGGGTGCTCGCCCGAGGACCAGCCGAGTCAGCCGGTCGATCCGCTCGGGTGTCGTCTTCGCCTCGTCCATCACCCGCTGCGCGGTCGCCCTGGTCCTCGCAATCACCCAGGGATTGTTCATCATGACCAGGGCCTGTGTGGGCAGTGTGCTGGACGCACGGTCACCGGCCACGACATTCGGGTCCGACACGTCGAACACAGCCAGCAGGTGGTTGAGTCGATTGCGAAAAACCGGGGTGTAGATGCTGCGGCGGCGGTCATCGAACTCGTAGCCGAATTCGCTCTTGGTGCCGGCCTTGATGGTGGGTCCGCCGTCGAAAGGCTCGAGTTCACCGCTGACAGCTAACAGCGCGTCGCGGATCGACTCGGCATCGAGTCTCCGACGCCTCTGGTGGCTGAGCCACTTGTTGCCGGCATCTCGTGCTCGGGCGGTTTCGGTCGGTCGGCTGGTGAGGCGATAGGTCCTGGAGAGGACGATGTGCCTGATGGTCTTCTTGAGGCTCCAGCGGTTGTCGACGAGGTGACGGGCGAGGTGATCAAGCAGGCGGGGGTGCGATGGTGGCGTGCCGGTGGTTCCGAAGTTCGTGGTCGTGGGGACCAGGCCTCGGCCAAACAGGTGCGCCCAGCATCTGTTGGCTGCGACACGAGCGGTCAACGGTGCGGCGGGCCCTGTGAGCCACCGGGCCAGCTGCAGGCGTCCGCTTTGGCCGTCGGGGAGGCTGGTGCGTGATCCGGGCAGCGCCGACAGAAAGCCACGTGGCACGACATCACCAGGGCTGTGAACGTCTCCGGAGAGGGCAATCGGAATGTCAGCGGTCTGCTTGTCGTCTTCGACGGCCATCGCCATGCCGACAGCGGGAGGCGCGGTTTTCTTCAGCTCCGACAACCTGGTTCTCAGCGGCTTGAGCCGTGCTGTCAGGTCCTTGATCTTCTTGGTGTTGGCTTGGGATGCCCCGCCGTTCTTCCTGCCGGGGGCCGGCTTTTTGGCGGTTGTTCCCGCGGCGGGCAGCCACTGCACGCTGTCGGCAATCACGACTCCGTCGG
>MDTE01079929.1_pt1 | contig 10153 bp, 10 predicted proteins | sample 811231 | NCBI WGS metagenome assembly MDTE01 (sample SAMN05326651, study PRJNA326480) | marine metagenome | isolation source: seawater | place: Indian Ocean: Red Sea | collected 2010 | reverse complement strand
GTTTTTTTAAGAAATTATTATTCAAATTAATAAAAAATAAACTAGAAAATCAAACTTCAAAAGTAGATTTATTATTTTCTGGTTCACCTAGATTTAATCGCTCAGATTATTATAGACAAAAACTTATTAGTTTATTAATTAAAAAAGATGTAAAAGTTTTAGTATGTTCTCCAAAAAAGCTATGGAAAAAATCTAATTTTGAAATAGATAGTAGATTTGAACATAATCTATTATTTTCAAAAAACAATTACTGGGCCACAAAAGAAATGTATTATAATGCAAAATTTGTTTTAGACTTACCATGGCTTGATACTATTATACCGGAGTTAGAAAAGAATTTAAATCCACAATTTGCACTAGGCTGGAATATATTTCGAGCGGGATTTCATGGTTCTAATATTTTAACATACGACTGTAATATGAATAGGGACATTGGATTGAATGAAAAAAATTGTAATTTTTATAAATCTAATATAAATGATCTAAATATACTTACAGATGAAATAAAGTATAAAATTCAAAAAATTGATAAAAACAAAATTGAGTACTTAAAAAAAAATATCAAAATCCTTTTTGAAGATAAACATACTTATTTTCAAAGGTGGAAATTTATTATAAATAAAATAGATAAACAATGAGAGAAACAAAGAAAATAAATTTACTAATAAAAAAAATCATACTCTTCTAAAAGATTACGAGTAAATTAATTATGGTAAAAAAACTTAAAATTGCAGTATGGTCGTGCGCTAGAGTTTCTAGTAAAAGATGTCCTAAAAAAATGATAAAAAATTTTTGTGGAACAACTTTAACTGATATTTTTTTAAGCAAACTAGCAAAACTAAAAAAAAAAAATATAGATGTTTTTTTTGCGGGATTTGAAAAAATTTTTAAAACAAAATGTGAAAAACATGGTGTGAGATTTGTACAAAGAACAAAAAAATCTGCCAATATTGATGAACCCGCATCAGAAATTTATAATTTTTTAAATAATCAAAATTATGACTATTTTCTTCAAGTTAATGCTTGCATGCCTCTTTTAAAAATAGAGATGATAATAGATTTTTTAAAAAAATGTAAAAAGTTAGAAAAACCTTGTTTTGCTGTTTACGAAACTAATAACTATTTTTTAAGTTCAAAAAATAATCCATATAATTTTAAAAATAACCTTAAAACAATTAATACCAAAAACGTTAAAACTGTAAAAGAATTTGCGCATGTGTTTTATTTTTTTCAGAAAAAATATTTTGTTAAAAATAAATGGTATTGGGACTGGAGAAAAGTAAAATATATTACTATACCAAAATCTGAACAAACTTTTGATATAGATACAAAAAAAGATTTTGAATTTGCTAAAATCTTATATTCTAGTAAAAAGAAAATATAAAATGAAAGAATTTATTATTTTAGGAGCTGGTCCTTGTGGTTTGGCTACTGGTTTTGGTCTTTCCAATAATGGATTAAATGTCAGCATTTTTGAAGGCAGAGATGTAGTCGGAGGATTAGGTGGTAGCGAAGTGGTAGATGGTATGACTTTTGACTACGGACCTCATATTTATCATACACATGATAGTGAAATGAAAGAGTTTTGGAAAAAAAACTTTGGAGATTTGCTGCTAGAGAAAGAATTTTTTTCAAAAAACCATAAAGGTGGTGTTTTATATGATTATCCACTTTCATATGAAAGTATTGAAAAATTTCCTGAAGAAATTAAAAAAAAAGTTAAAAAAGAATTATCTGAATTAAATCCAGAAAATGTAATGAGAGCACAAAACTTTAAAGAAGTTGTAACTGCAATTGTTGGTCCTACACTTCAAGATCTTTTTTTTGAAACTTACTCAAAAAAATTGTGGGGTATACCAACATCCCAAATGTCTGCAAGATGGGCTCCAAAAAGGATAGAAATTAGAAAAACTCATACATCATTTTGGCACAAACAATACTCGGCGGCAGGAAAATACGGCTCTGGTGCAATTATGAATCGTATGGCTGATAAAATTAGAGAAAAAGGAAATAAAATTTTTTTAAATTATCAGGTCTCTGGTTTTAAATATGAAAATAATAAGATTAAAAAAATCATATTTTCTAATGGAACAGAAGTTGATGCAGAAAACAAAACTATAATTTCTACTTTGCCAATCTCAAAAACAGCAGAATTTTTAGGTTTTAAAAGTAATTTAGAATTTAATGCATATATTCTTGCTTATGCAATTGTAAATAAGTCAGAAATACTTCCTAAAAATGCTCAATCAATTTATTTTGCACACGATGAAAACTATTTTCATAGAGTAACCGAGCAAAAAAAATATTCAGATGAAGGGTATCCGAAAGATAAAACACTTCTATGCTTTGAAATTTCTTATAGAACAAAACCACATTTGATAAAAATGGAGCCGGAGGAATTGTCACGAGAAGTTTTTAAACAGTTCTGTAAAATGGGATTTAGTGAAGAAAAATATTTTGTTAAGGGATTTACAAGAGTATTTCCGTGTATTAATCCAATAATGAAATTAGGATTTGAGAAAGATTTAGCAGAAACAGTTTCCCATGTGAACCAATATGAAAACTTATATAACGTTGGAGGATCGGCCGAGTTCTCATATGGTGATATGCAAGTAATGTTTTCAAAAGCGAAAGACACCTCTGAGCTTTTCACATCTAGTCATTATAAAATTAATAGAAATATTAAAGTTACTAGACCATTCAAATTTAATGAAGAGATTTCAATTGGTAATAAAGTAATAGGAAAAAATAATCCAACATTATTAATAGCAGAAATAGGAATTAATCATCAAGGAAGCCAAGAAATATTGTTTGAAATGATGGATAAAGTAAAGGAATCTGGATGTGATTATGCAAAAATACAAACATACATGCCCAATAGCAGAGTTTCACAATTATCTAAATCAGCAAAATATGCAGACAAAACTTTAGCAATGGAGGAAACGCTTAATGAAATGTTTGAAAGACTGAGATTAGACGAAAAAGTACATGATAAGGTTTTTGAATGGTCCAAAAAAAACAAAATGCCACTTATATCTACCGCATTTGATGAAAAATCAGTTGATTTAATTATGAAGTATGATCCTGATGTTTTTAAAATAGCTTCATTTGACGCAGTGAATTTACCATTAATAAAATACGTTGCTTCTAAGAAAAAACCAATAATTCTGTCTACAGGAATGTGTGGTATTAGCGAGATCGAGGATGCAATAGAGACAGTTGCATCTCAAGATAACAAAAACTTAATATTATTACATTGTGTTTCAGTTTATCCAACAGACTATAAAGATGTTAATCTTAAAGCCATGGATACAATGAAAAAAACTTTTAACATTCCAGTAGGTTACTCAGATCATACAGTTGGAAATATTATCTCAACAGCAGCAATAGCTATGGGCGCACATGTTGTTGAAAAACATTTTACTCTTAACAAAAATTTTGAGGGCACAGACCACGCTTTGTCAGCTGATTTTGAAGACTTAAAAGAAATAGTTGAGAATAGAGACAGAATATGTTCAGCATTAGGATCTGGCATTAAAAAGCCCGCATTAGTAGAAAGTAATGCTGTAAACGCTCAAAGAAAAAGTATTTTTACGAAAAAAGAAATCAAAAGAGGAGAAAAACTAAGCTTAGAAAATATTACTATTAAGGGACCCGGACATGGTTTGTTACCTAAATATCTTGATATAATTTTAGGTAAAAAAGTTACAAGAAATATCAATAACGACAATCCTATTACTTGGGACGATGTGCTAGATAAGTGATCATTAAAAAAATATTAAAAAAGAAAATAAAATTTTATAATCAAAAAATTTTAAAAAATTATCCAAATCAGCTTTATCCAATGTTTAGTTGGTTAAAAAAACTAAATTTAAAAAATCCTATAATAATAGATGTAGGGTCAAATGTTGGACTTTATTCTCTTTGTTATTCTAAAATATACAAAGGCTCTAAAATTTATTCATTTGAACCTGAAAAAAATAATTTTAATTTTTTAAAAAAAAATATTCATCTTAACAAAGGTAAAGATATTTTTATTTTTAATTATGGAATATCAGATAAAAAAGAAACAAAAACAATTTCTATCCCTATACCTAGTCAGCACCATAGGTATAACAAAAATATCAATTCTGGGCTTTTTAGCTTTTTTGGAAAAGGAAAATATAAATCAAATTGTAAATTAATAAAGCTAGATACGTTTATTAAAAAAAAAAAGTTCAAAAATATTGACTTTATCAAAATTGATGTTGAGGGTTATGAATTAAAGGTTTTAAATGGTGCAAAAAAATTAATTAAAAAATTTAAACCAATCATTCAAGTTGAACTTAACGACATAACCCAAACTTTTGGCAATGTGAACTTTAAAAGTTTTTCTAATCTTGCAAAATTATATAATTACTCAATATTCTATTTAGTAAAAAATTATAAACTAAAAAGGAAAATCTCAAAAAAAGCTTGGTATTCTGATATTATTTTAATTCCAAAAAATTCTACTATTAATATTTAAAATGAATAAAGTTCATCTTCTTGGTCTAAATTCTACTTGGGTTTTAAAGCAAGAATTTATTAGTTTAAAAAGAATTTTGATTGAAAATAATTATAGTATTAAAAGTTCAAAATTTGCTTATAACTCTGTGGTTTATTTATCAAGCAAGTACGGTCTATCAAAATCTTTCTACCACTTATTTAATAACAAAGTTGTGTTTGATTATTTTCATGGAAATCCAAATAAAGATAAGATGTTTTTAGAAAGTTATAATAATTTATTTAAATTTAGCCAAAGATTCCACAGAATAAGAGTTACTCACAATGAAATTTTTGAATTACTTAACAAAGATCAATTGTTTGGAAAAGTTTATAAAATACCACTTGGTATTAGTATAAAAAATTTTAATGAATGCGACCTCGAAAAAAAAATTTTTTTAAGAAAAAAGTTCAACCTTCCAACAGATGCTTTTATTATTGGATCTTTTCAAAAGGATGGATCTGGATGGGGTCAAGGTTTTCAGCCAAAAAAAGTTAAAGGACCTGATATTCTAATTGACACTTTAAAGATTTTGAATAAAGAAATTAAAAATCTCTTTGTATTGCTGTTAGGTCCATCAAGAGGGTATGTTACAAAAAATCTTAAAGAAAATAAAATTGATTTTTTTCATTATCAATTAAGTGAAAACAATTATGAAAAAATAGTTAATTTTTATAATTGTTTGGATGCATATTTAATTACATCAAGACAAGAAGGTGGTCCAAAAGGATTATTAGAGTCAATGGCCTGCAAGATTCCAGTAGTAAGCACTAATGTTGGACAGGCCCAAGACATACTAATTGATAATAAGAATGGATTTAAAACAAACTCATTTGAAGCAGAAGAGCTTGCCGATAAAATGACTTATTTGTATAATAATAAAGATAAGGTTAATATAATTGTTAAAAATGCAAGAGATACAGCTAAAATTCATGATTATAACAATCAAATAAATTTGTGGGCTGATTTTTTTAATTTCTAATGATATTAAAACTTAAGGATAAAATCTAAAATATTTAATGCTTAATAATAAAACTATATTAATAACTGGTGGGACAGGATCTTTTGGTCAGTATTTTATCAAAAATGTTTTAAAAAAATTTAAAATAAAAAAAATAATAGTTTATAGCAGAGATGAATTTAAACAACTTCAACTAAGAGAAAATCTTAATCAAAATTTTTTAATAAAAAATAAACTAAGGTTTTTTATTGGAGATGTTAGAGATAAAGAAAGATTATCTTTTGCTTTAAAAGATGTAGATATTGCAATCCATGCAGCCGCATTAAAACAAGTCCCTGCTACAGAGTACAATCCATTTGAAGCAGTTAAAACTAATATAATAGGAGCGCAAAATATAATTGATGGATGTTTAGAAAATAATGTAAAACAATTAGTTGCATTAAGTACTGATAAAGCAGCTTCTCCAATAAATTTATATGGAGCTACAAAGTTAGCTTCAGACAAAATAATTATTGCATCAAATAATGTTAAAGGAAAAAAAAATTATAGAGCATCAGTTGTAAGATACGGAAATGTTATGGGGAGCAGGGGATCTGTAGTCCCATATTTTTTAAAAAATAAATATAAAAAAAATCTTGAGATAACGCACAATGAAATGACAAGATTTAATATAACACTTCAACAAGGTGTAGATTTTGTTTTATTTTGTTTATCTAAAATGTCTGGTGGTGAGATTTTTGTACCTAAAATACCTTCTATTAAAGTAACAGATTTGGCAAAAGTTATTGCTCCAAAAGCGAGGCATAAAATTATTGGTATTAGACCTGGAGAAAAATTACATGAAGAAATGATAACTGAGTCAGATTCTATAAATACATTAAATTGTAAAAAATATTTTATAATTATGCCGCATTCTGAATTTACAAATTTAAGATCAAAAATTTTGGCAAAGAACAAGGGATCAATGTGCAAGTATCCCTTTTCATATAATTCAAAAAATAATGTTTATTTAAAAACTAAAGAAATTTCTAAATTAATAAATAATCTTTAAATTATTTTTTTAATTTTAGAAGCTTTAAAATTTTCTTTGGTATTGGCTTAAACTTTTCAATATTTATTGGACATTTTTTATTTAAAATTTTATTAAAATATTTTGGTTCAAGACCATTATATGGTCTAATGCTTTTAATATTTTTTTTTGTAAAATTATCGCCTTTTTTAATATCTTTAATTGCAAAAATTGATCTTCTAAATATTTTAGACTTATTTTCGGATTTGTTTCTAAAAAAATATTTCTTACCGAGTAAATTATAATTAAATTCAATCACTTCTTTATAATTCTTTATTTCACTTCCTTTTAGAGAAAATTTTAAATCTAAACCTTTTTTTTGATTTTCTAAAGCTATGTGTTTTTCAAAAACCTCAGCTCCAGCAGCAACCGCTGCAGCAGCAATTCTGTTATCCTTAGAATGATCTGATAATCCAACTGTACACTTAAAATTATTTTTAAGAATTCTTATGTTATTTAAATTAAAATCAGATATTTTTGAAGGATAGTTACTAACACAATATAGAAGAATTATATTTTCTCTTTTATTAAATTTTGTAGCAACTTTAAAAGTATTTTCTATTTCGTTTAGATTGGCCATACCAGTAGAAATAATTATTTTTTTTTTAGTTTTTGATATCTTTTCTATTAAAGGTATGTCTGTCATTTCGAATGATGCAACTTTATAAAAAGGACAATTAAGTTTTTCTAAAAAATCAACAGCATTATTATCAAAAGGTGTGCTAAATATTTTAATTCCAACTTTCTTTGCATAAGAAAATAAATTTTTGTGCCACTCCAAAGGAGTATGAGCCTCATCATATAGATCCCATAATGAATATCCTTTCCAAATTCCTTCTTTTATTTTAAAAATTTTTTTTTTTGAGTTTACAGTCATGCTACTAGCTTCGTAGGTTTGTAATTTGACTGCATCGGCTCCATTTTTTTTTGCACACTTAATCAATTTTTTAGCAATATTTATATCACCACAATGATTAGAAGATATTTCTGCAATTAAAAAAGGTAATTTAATCATTACCTTTTGTTTATTTTAGATAATTTTTTTACAAGTTTTGAAATTTCTTTATCTTCAAAATATACTTGAGACATAATTTTAGAAGTTTTTTTTGGATCATGCTTAAGAGCTACCCTTAAAAGATTCATCCAGTTAATATTATTTTTTGATCTTATTTTTTCAATTTTTTTAATTATTTTTAAATTAAGTTTATGTTTTTTATTTTTTTGCATTTTTAAACTACCTTATCTTATATTCAATTTTATCACCTTTTTTAATTAAATAATTAAATATCATCAATGTCTTTTTTGTTTTAAAATTGTGAATTTTATAATTTTTTTTACTAAGCTCTTTCCATTTATATATTTCATAAAATTCTTTCTTTTTTTTATTACAAAAAAGTAATGAGTGAACTTTTTTTTGTTTAATTATTTTTGAATTAAGTTTCATAATTTTTTTAGTTATTGAGCTTTTTCTATATTTTTTTTTTACTATTAAAGTATCAAATAAATAATATTTTTTTTTTATGTTATTTATATGACAAGTATAATCCCTCAACATTGTGTAAGCTGAAATTTCATTATTAATCTTAATTATGTTGTGTATAAAACTTTTTTTAACATTTTTTTTAAACCATATTTTTTGTGAACGTATTCCAAATTTCCAAAAAGTATTTTTTAAATTACAAATTTGTTGAATTTCAATTTGCTTAAGACTCGCCGTTTTTTTTGATATAACAAATAATTTCATTAATATATTAAATTAAAATAATATTTTTCTTTTACTAGAAAGTTCAATAGTTTAAATACTACTTTAATATATTAAATTAAATGAATATAAATAAATTATCAATTGTAATTCTTTGTTATAACAATCAAAGAGATGATAATTTAAATAGTTTAAGAGGTAAAAATAAATAAATAAATGAATTTATTTATAACAGGAGCTTCAGGATTTATTGGAAAAAATTTGTTAAATAATCACAAATTTTTAAAAAGGTGTAAAAAAATATATTGTTTAAGCAGAAAAAAAAATAAATCCTTAAATACAAAAATCGAGTGGATCAAAGGTGATCTTAATTCAAATTTACATAAATATTTTTTAAAAAGTGATTGCTTGCTTCATATGGCTTCTCATAGCACAAATAGACCTTATGACAATCTAGAAAATTGTTTAAAGTGGAATTGCAAAGTACCAAAAAAATTTATTAGCAAAGCTTATAAGGCAGGAATTAAAAAATTTGTTATTTTAGGAACTTACCATGAGTACGGTATGGCCGGTAATATTTACAAAAATAAAAAAACGCCAGTTTTAAGTTCCCTTATGCCAATATCAACTTATGCTATATCTAAAGCAATTTTTTTTCAGAATATATTTTTTTGGTCAATAAATAAAAAAGTTGGAATTAGATACCTAAGGTTGCCCCACATATATGGTATTGGGGAAAAAAAAACAAGATTATGGCCTAAACTAAAATCAAAGAAAATTAAGAAAATAATAATTTTTAACCCAAATTTTAAAACAAGCTTTTTGAGTATAGAAAAATTAGTTTTACAATTAAATAACTATATTAATATAAAAAAAATAAAGGTAAACTTTTTTGAGATAATAAATATTGTAGGAAAAAACATGAAGCTAATAGAATTTGCTAAAATTCAAAAGAAAAAATTGTCTTCAAAAACAATTTTAATCAAATTAAAAAATGGAAAAAATAATTGGAAGTATTTGATTCCAAAAAAAGATAAAGCATTAATAAAAATTAAATGAATATAAAAAAACTATCAATCATAATTCCTTGTTATAATGAACAAGACACAATTTTAAATATTTTGGAAGAGGTAGGAAAATTTAATGATTTTGAAAAAGAAATTATAATCATAGATGACGGTTCAACAGACAAAACAAAAGAAATATTAAAATCTTTAGATGATGATTCTATCAAAAAAATCTTTTCAGAAAAAAATTACGGAAAGGGAAGAGCAATAAGAACAGGAATAAAGGAGTCCAGTGGTGATATTGTTTTAATTCAAGATGCGGACTTAGAATACAGTCCTCAAGATTATCCAAATTTATTAAGACCTTTTTATGAGGCTGGAGCCGATGTTGTTTATGGTTCTAGGTTTCTTGGAGGAACTGGATATGTAAGGCTTCACTATTATTTACACTATATAGCTAATAAAATTTTAACTCATTTTTGCAATATTTTTACAAATTTAAATATGACTGATATGGAGACAGGTTATAAAGTTTTTAGATCAGATGTAATTAAATCGATAAATTTAAAAGAAAACTCATTTGGGATCGAACCTGAAATTACAGTTAAATTAGCAAAAAAAAAATTCAAATTTTACGAAGTTGGTATTAGTTATAAAGGTCGATCATATTCAGAGGGTAAAAAAATTACGTTTAAAGACGCAATTATTGCTTTTTTTTGTATAATTAAATATCGTTTTTTTGATTAGCGTAATTATTCTCATTTACTTTTTGTCAAATTTTGTTAAATATCTCCTGCCTGGTGATTATTGCGAAAGTGTAATACCCGATCCCATTCCGAACTCGGAAGTCAAGCCTTTCTGCGCCGATGGTACTTTGTCTTAAGACATG
>MDTE01195390.1_pt1 | contig 10154 bp, 4 predicted proteins | sample 811231 | NCBI WGS metagenome assembly MDTE01 (sample SAMN05326651, study PRJNA326480) | marine metagenome | isolation source: seawater | place: Indian Ocean: Red Sea | collected 2010 | reverse complement strand
CTGGAACCGCCACGGCTGGAACCGCCACGGCTGGAACCGCCACGGCTGGAACCACCGCGGCTGGAACCGCCACGGCTGGAACCGCCACGAGTTGACCCTGTCCGTCCACCGAATCCGCCACTGCCACCACGCCCCCGCATCTGCATGAACTGCTGCATCCGCGCGGCCTGGCTGCTGCCCGTGCTGCCCGAACGGCCACCACGACTGCTGGATCGGCTGCTGGGCCCGAAACCGGACGGACGATTCGCCCCGGCTCCGGTACTGACGCTCGCCTTGGGCAACAAGGCCGAAACGGCCTGCTGAATGGCAGACGAGTTGGTGTTTTCCAGGGTCACGATCTTCACGGTCCGCTTGGCGTCCATGGCCGCAGCATCAAGCGTCGCGACCAGGTTTTCCACCTGCTTGAACAGCGAATCGCTGGCCGAGACAATCAGGGCACTGGTGCGGCTGTCGACGCCGAGGGTCATCTTGACCCCGCTACGACCGCCACTGTTGCCACCCCGGCTGTTGCCTCCGCCGCCGCCCATAAACATCGCAAACGGGTTCGAACTGCTACCGCCACGGCTACCGCCGCGACTGCTGCCGCCGCGGCTGCTGCCGCCGCCGGAACGACCACTCGAGGCGAGTTCTTCCTTGTAAACGTCCCGGACAATCTGGGCCACCTCGTTGACGTCAGCATGCTCAACATTGATGTAACGGGGCGCCCGTGCGCGGAGTTGGGCGGGAAGTTCGGCGGCGTCGAGAATCTTCAGGACACTCTCGACGTCGGCGATCTGGTCGGGAGGGCCGGAAACGAACAGGGCGTTGGCGCGAGTTTCGGGAATGATCCGCAACGCGTTCGGGCCGGTTCCCAGCGAATTGATCCCGGTCATGTCCATCAGGCTGCTGCCCAGCGACGAGATGCCTCCGGAGATTTCCCCAAAGAGACTGCTGCCGGAACTGCTCGCGGTGGCTGTCACCGAACTCTGCGGGAAGAGCCGCTCGAGCATCAGGGCGGCCTCGGTCGCATCAGCTGACCGCAGGTAGAAAATCGTCCAGGTCGTCTTGGGCGTCATGTGCGTCATCAGGGTCTGCAGCCGATTCTCGAGCTCGTCCAGGGCCTTTTCATCCTCGGACATCAACACCAGGTTTCCGTCCCGAACTTCAATGACAATCTCGGGCAACTTGGAATCACCGGCAGCAGCCGGCTTGGGCTGACTCTCGGCATCGGGACGCAGTGGCGGACGAGCTGCGGCAGCCTTTGGCTGAGGATTCGCCCTGGGGGCATCACCGGATGCCTTCGAGGCCGGCTCCTCTTCCGGAACCGCCAACTGGACAAACGCCTTGGTGAAGGCAGCCTTGTCAGCCGGCAACTGCAATTCCACTTTTCGCTCTTCGAAGAGGGCCCGCGTCCGCTTGCTGGTGGACCATTCCTCGGCCGTCAGTTTTCCGTCCTTGTCAGCGTCCAGGTTCTGGAAGACGAACTGTGCCAACCGTCGGTGCCGTTGCACTTCGTCCACGGCCGGAGGCTGCTGCGGTTCATCACTTGCCGGAGCCGCTTCATCCTGGCTGGCCACCTGGGCCGCCGGGGGAAGGCTGAAATTGGCCTGTCCACGATTGGTTGCAGCAGCCCCTCCACCACGGGTCGCACCGGTCGGAGCGGCAGGCCGCACGTCGGGTTGGTCGGCCGAGGGAACTCGCTGTTCGCGGATCGGCCCCCGGTCACTCGCCGGGGTGCTGATACGAATCGGGTTGCGACTGACCGACTGCAGCATTCTCAGCAGCGAGTTCACATCGCGACCGCCCAGCGGGATACTGCGAATCGGGCCACCACCGGTAGCCATCGATGCCCCCATGGCCCCTTCGAGTTGAGTGACCATCTGCTTGATCTCAACGATCTGTTCGGCACTTCCCCGAACGACGAGGTAACCCGGGTTGGCAATCACCGACGGGGCACTCTCGATATCCTTGGAATAGAGTCCCTGCAGGGTGGTGGTCAGGGTGGTGGGATCCTGCCGGATCGGGATGATCGCGGTCGTCTGGGTTCCCCCCTGTCCATCAAGCTTGCGGATCATCCGCGCGACTTCCTCGTGCTCGGACCTGGACGCCATCACGTGGATCCTGCGAGACCGACCGTCCTCATTGACCACGGTACCGGGAAAGAGCACGTTGAGCGTCTTGGTGACTTCCATCGTGTCGGACGAGTTGACCCGGTAGACCTCCAGGTACGGCTCGTTGTTCCGCTGCTCATTGGCGAACGGGTTCGGCGCGTCACCGGTCGGCACATCGATGGTCTCGATCGCCTTGCGGATCACGCTCAATTGTTCTGGAGAGGCCATCGCCAACAGCATGTTGGTCCGCTCGTCGACCGTGACGGACACGGAGGTGTTCGACGAACCACGAGACGACTGGCGGCCCCTGGAGGAATCTCCTCCACGGCTGCTGCCACCACGCCGCTGCTGCATCATGGCTGCAAAACCGCCGAATCCGCCTCGGCTGCTGCCACGACTGCTGCCACGACTGCTGCCACGACTGCTGCCACGACTGCTGCCACGACTGCTACCGCCGCTGGCCCCACTGACATTTTGCACGCCGCGGGGTTGGAGACCGAACAGATCACGGATCATCTCCTCGGCTGAAACCGCGGAGACGTTCTTCAGCACGAAGGACTCGTATTCCACGTCCTTCTCTTCCTCGGGGATATAACTCTTAAGAGCCGCGTAGATTTCCGAGAGATTCTTGGCCAGGCCGGTGACGACCAGCGAATTGGCAACCGAAAGGGCCACGGCCTTGCCCTGGGGACCGAGCAGATCGGCAACCTCTTCGGCCGCCTTGCCAGCATCTTTCTCTTCCAGCGGCATCACGACCCGAATCAGTTCGTTACTGGCCCGATCAGAGATTTCGGTGGGAACAACCGTCGGCACCAGGTTCGGCGGCACGGGGTTGTCGACATTCAGCACCACCGCGAAGCGGTCCCGACGCACCAGGATGAAGCCCTTCTGCAACATGGCTCCGTTGAGCACATTGAGGGCCTCGGTCGGGGTGTATTCCTTGCTGTCGAAGTAGGTGAACGTTCCCGGCGGAACCAGTTCACGGTCCCAGGTCAGCGCCGCGGCGTCGGTGAACAACTTGAGCACGTCCGCCCACGGAGCCTGCACAAAATTGAATTTCAGGGTCTTGGCGGGAGTGGATCCCTTGGCAACCGCCTGGGAACCAAACGACGCCACGACCGCCGGCGCTGCTGCCGGCTCGCCGTCGTTGCCAACGACCTTCGCACCGCGATCGGCGGGAGCCGGTGTGGCGGCCGACTTGGTCGCTGCCGGCTTCGCCTCGGTAGCAGCCGACTTGGTCGTGGCTGCCGGCTTCGCCTCAGCGGTTGCCGACACACCCGAAAGGGACTGGAACTGCGTCTTCTGCTCGGCCGTCAGCGCCCCCAGGATCGCCTGGTCCCGCTTCTGACCGAGTTCCTCTCGCTGGGCCTCCAGCGCCTGGAACTTCTTGTCGCGTTCGTCACGGGACAGGTCCCGGTTCCGGAACAACGCCGACCGGGATTCGGACAGCGTTTGCTGCTGCTGATCGTACCCGGAGACTGCCGTTTCAAGCTTCTTCTTCTGGTCATCGGTCAACTTCAATTCCACGCTGACCCACTCGGCCCGGATCCCCGCCACGCCACGCCGCTTGAGTTGGTGCACTTGCAGGGCACGGAACTGCTCGGCCGAAATGAGCTTTGCCAGGTCAGCCTCGGACGCCTTTCGAAGGACTGCCACAGCGGCTGTTCTTTCGGCTTCGATCTTGGTCCGCTCGGCATCGTCGTCCTTGGCCGCCTCGATCCGATCATTGAACGATTGATACTTTTCGATCATCCCGGTGCGGGACTTGTCGCGGAGTTCGCTGACCGATTCGGCCTGCTCGTCGGTGAACTTCAACTCCGCGGCAATGTCGCGGTCCCGGGCCAGGTCCATCAGACCGTCCCGACTGCGACCACGGCGGCGGCTTCGTTGAGCCTGCGAGGTGTCCGTATCGGCCCAGGTGATGGCCAGGACCAGTGAGGCGACAGTGAATCGTGACAGCAGGGAGAAAGTCGATGTCTTCATGATCGTTACTTCCATTCCGCGTGCATGAGAGCCCCCTGCGAGCGCCGACCGCTTGCTACAGGAGGGATCGTCAAATGAATTTTGTCTCAGTTCAGTCCGAAAATCATGTCTTCCGCAGTCTAGGTCGCAAAAAGCGATGAGGTCGATGAATACCGCATGTCGGAGTCAGAAGAACACGAGAAACTGTGGGGACTCTCGTCAAATCTTCCGATTACTCGGATTATCGGACCAACAGGATATTTCCCACCGGACGATTTACGTGGTATAGTATAGGAACAAACACCGTGGAACGGTGTTCAGGCTGGAGAAAATGGGAGATTTCTGATGTTGATCAACTCTCGCAACGCTTCAGCGGCCACCTGTTCCGGCCGGTTCGTTTTGCTTCTGATCGCGATGGTGGCCATGACAGCGTGGCCGACCGCGTCCCAGGCCCAGTTCGGTCGAAGCCGTGGCGGGAGCCGTGGTGGAAGTGACGGAGGGGACCGGGCCGAGCGGATGCGGGCGTTCTTCTCCCAGATGAGGGAGTCTCGGGGCGGAGACCGTGGGGGTTCTTCGGACGACCGGCGTGCCCGGATGCAGCAGTTCTTCTCCCAGTTGAGAGGGTCTCGAGGCGGTGACCGAAGCAGCAGCCGCGGCGGTTCTCGAGGCGGCGGACGCGAGGGGTCTCGAGGGGGAAGTGACCGAGGGGGACGCGGTGGTTCTTCGGGCAAACGAGCCGAACCGAAGCCGAAGCCGAGAATGACGCTTGACCTGCCTGCAGAATACGCTGACCGGGACCTCGACAAGGATGGCCAGTTGGGCCTCTACGAGTGGAAACTTTCGGAGATCGCCGACTTTCGGAGCTTCGACGCCAATGCCGATGGCTTCCTGACCCCACGCGAGTTGCTGACAGGTGGCCCGGCGGAAACGACCGAGTCAACGGATTCGGGCGATGACGGCGGTTCCTCGAGGAATTCGGACACAAAGGACTCCGGCTCCTCAACGACGAAGACAGCTTCGACCAAGTCCGCCGCATCGGGGGACAAGCCGGCTTCAACGCGGGACGCAAAGACCGTGCGATACGCCAAGCTCACCTTCAAGGGACTCGACAAGGACAAGGACGGGAAGCTGACGCTTGAGGAGTGGGGCCAGAGCGCCCGGACGCGGGCCCGCTTCACCAAGGCGAAGGTAAAATTGAAGTTGCCGATCGACGAAGCGGGTTTCATTGCCGTCTACCCGGCGAGCCGTTAGGGATCGCTGCCGGTCAGTCGTCTCGCCCGGTCCAACACATCGGGCATCACCCTGCCCCAGCCGGTGGTATCGGGTGACGACGCGGTGGCCTTGATCAGCCGGCTGTATCGAGCGAGTGTCCGTTCGGCCTGCTCACGGTCCCCGCTCTCGACATCCAGCACCAGGGCAGCCCGTGACCAGATCGGAGCCACCGCCCCCTGCTCCGCCTCCGGCAATTCTCTCAGGCGGTCGACCAGGTCCGCAGCGTCGCCCGACCGGCCCTGCTCGAAAAGCCAACAGGCGTGCCGCAGCACGGTCACCGCAGCCGGCGCGACCTCTGGACAAGCCGCCAGTGCCTGGGCGTATGCCTTCCAGGCGTCCTCCCATTGACCGAAGTCCATCGCACGATTTCCGGCCCGGGCAAACTCGATCCAGGAAACCGGTTGAACTTCGGCATCGAGTCGTTGTCGTCGAGCCCAGTTTTCCAGCCACTCGACTCGCCGGGCCCCGTTGGAAAAGAACACCGGCCCGAGCCGACGGAAATGACGGCGGCGATTGAGCCGCACGCGGGCGGCCGTCGCCGCGGCAGACAGTTCCAGCCAGCCGCCTCGCCCAATCTCTTCAACCAACAGTTCGGCGATCCTCTGGTGGCCTCTCAGCGTGGGATGAACGTGGTCCACGTACCAGTCGGATCCCGGCAGCCCGTCGTCACTGTCGGCCTCGATCGCTCCGGCCGCGTCAACCAGCGGCGTGCCGCTTTGACTGGCCACGCGTTGCAGCGACTTGTCGAGCCGCGTGATCATTCTCAGCGGGCAGACATCCAGGTCGCGTGCCCGCCGGTAGGCGGTCGCAGCTTCTTCGGGACGACCAAGCCGGTCCAGCGTGCGGGCGATCCTCCACGCAACCAGGGCGAACTGGTCGTCGATCTCCTCGGCCTCACGAAACGCCGTCAGGGCCTGATCGAAACGTCGCTCGTCGGTCGCCGCCACACCCGCGTCCATCGCCGCCTGCCAGGTGGACAGTTCCGCGGGCGCGATCCCGTCGCGATGCTCGGACTTGAACGGCGGGCAATCTCTGAGATTCGAACCCAGCCTGACCAGCACCAGTGGTACCTCGGCCCGGCGACAAGCGGCAATCATCGCCTTCAGCGACTCCACGTACTGGCTCACCACCTCGTCCTGCCACGCCGCGTCGCGGAAATACGAGGCAAAACCGCGTTGCTCGTCCAACCGGGCCTGCACCTCCTCGGGTCCCTCCGACTGTTTCTCGGGCTCATCGGACTGCAGCCACCTGCGGCACCATGTCACTGTCCGCAACGACATCGCCCGATCTTCCAGCCAGGCCACCGCCGCGTTGCGGTCCTTCAGTCCTCGATAACTGCGATCTTCCAGGAACTCGTTGTGGCCGGTAGCGACCACGATCAGGTCCGGGCGGTACCTCAGCACCTCGGCCACGATCGGCCTCAGACGGTAACTGGCATACGACAGCCCTCCACAATTGACCGCTTCGATGGTGCGACCCTCGGAACGATCGGCCAACTCCAGGTCCAACCAGCGCGTGAACGACGATTCGGTCGTGAACGGCCGCCCGCGAACCGTCGACCCGCCCAGGCAGAAGACGCGGAACCCGTCTTCCGGTTTTTCGGCGGCAAATTCCTGGTCACCGAAGAACAGCCCCCGTGCCGTCGCCGTCCGATAAACTTCGTCTCGCTGGTCGAGTTCAAACAACCGACCCGACTGGCTGAATCCCGAGAGAGGATCGTCAGCCAACGAGGGATTGGCGACATCCAGGATCACCAATGCCAGTTCGAGGGCCAGGAACGGGAGCAGTGCCAGAAACATCGCCAGAAGCCGGAACACTCGACGACGCGAGCGTGGGTTCGGCGGACTGGCCTTTCCTGGAGCAACAGGGGGAGCGGGGGAAAGTGCGTTCATCAAACAGGCGGTGACATGGGATTGTCAATCGGCCGGGGGTTGGGTTATATCGGCGGCCGAGGAACCAGATCGCGGAGACTAGCATGACCGAGCCGAACGGTAAAGAATCCTCTCCCGCCCCCGCCCCACGTGACCTCTGGACTCGTCTGACCCGGGTGGGAACAGCCGGATTGGCGGTGTTGCTGACGGTCAACGCCTGTCTCACCTCATGGCACCTCCAACACCGGTCCGACAATTCGAGAGAACATCTTTTTTGGTCAATCTGTCACGACGGGGGAACTCCCGAAAGTCGACGGGACGCGTTCCTGTCCCTGGTCGCCGACGGAAACTCCGTCTGGACTGCGGCACGACTCAACAAGCTTGATCTCGACGGAGTCGATCTCGCCGGCGCCTATCTCGCTGGCACCATGTTCGACGGCAGCCGGCTTGTCGGTGCCCAGTTGATGCGAACCGACCTGCTGGGCGCCAGCCTGAAGACGGTTGACCTCAGCCAGGCCTCCCTGCAAAAGGCACAGATGGAGGAGATTCTGGCACTGAGAGCAAAGTTCGACGAGGCGACGTTCTACGAGGCCAACCTTCAGTCGGCAACACTCGAACAGGTCCACGCCCACAAGGCCAATTTCGTCAAGGCGGACCTCACGGGAGCCTACCTCTACATGGCGGACTTCACCGGCTCGAGTTTCACCGGCGCCAATCTCACCGATGCCAATCTCGAGGCGGCCATCTTCCGCGACGCGGATCTGTCGCTGGCCCTCATGCAGGGTGCCCAATTGATCGACACCGATTTCAGCGGTGCCAACTGGTGGCGAGCCCAGGGGCTGACCAAGGCGCAGATCGACGAACTCTCGGCCAAGTTCGCTCCCGACGAAGACGTCCCGGCCTCGCGACGCGACGACTACCAGAGGTGGCAGACAAGCCGCAGCAGCAAGAAGTCACCCTAGCGGGTCCGCCGCTCGCGAGCGGGTGATTCCCCCGCATCCCGCCGCTCCTCGCGCCGCCGACGGACCTCTTGAACACCTCGACCGATGGCCGCCCCCAGCAACTTCAGGAAGCCCTCCTCGACCTTCAACTGCATTCTCATGCCGTTTTCGGATGGTCGAACGTCTACCTGCAACCGGTCCTTGCCACCCTGAAAGGCCTGGCGAACCAACTGGGTGAATGGCCGGTCGGCATCCAGCTTTTCGATCCAGGGCGCCATGTTGAACACGAACTGGAAGGGAGCGCCGCGCTGGCGGTTGCCAACCTTCGCCCGCTCGGCGGCCAGGTTGTCGATCGCCGTCTTGGTGGCATCCAGCGAACCGCTGTCACCCAGCGAGAACCAGACCACGTTCGGACCGGTGCCGAGATAGACCGAAGGGTTTCCGCCGTAGATCCGCTGATTGGCCGCGCTCACCGATTCGGCACGGCTCCCCAGTCGGTGGAACGAGACGCCCTTGTGGGAATCAATATCGAGTTCCATCTCGGCCACTTCGGGGTTTCGCTGAAGTTCGGAGAGGATCGAGCGGACAGCGGTGGTCAGTTGCTTGCCCTCCTCGACCTTCAGACCCCCGAAAAGGGCCATCCGCTCGGGGGGCACAACCTTGTACTGGAAGAAGGCGTCGGCGTGGCCGGTGACGGCCGTCTTGTTCAAAGCAGCGAAGAGGTTGTGGACGGCCGGGGCAACCGGTTCGAGTTGGGAAGCAATCTGCGGCTCGAGAATTCTCAGGAAGTCGGTCGTGTTCTCCTGTTCCCGTTTGTCCATTTTCCAGGAGAGCGAGAAACTCAATGGAGCCTTCTCGTCGATCAGCGGGGCGAAATAGCTGGGCCGTGAATCGATCTTCTTGAGGGCCTTGGCCCACTTGCCGCTGGCCTTGGCTTCGAACAGCACTTCCAGGATCGCGTTCTTGTTCTCCTTCGAAGCGTTGATCCCGATGGTGACCCGGTCACCCTCGGCAATCAGCAACTCAAGAAATTCCAGCGTGTTCTCTTCGTTGTTCCGCCGCAACTTGTAGGGGCCGTCCTCCTCGTCGTCCCGCTGCTGCATGTTGGCATTGAACTGCGCTCGCAGCGTGCCCAGCAGCGTCGTCTTGATCACCTCGGGCACCGTGTTCAGCCGCAGCGTGATGGCCAGGTCGTGACGGGCCGAAAGCCCCTTGGTCAGCTTGGCCGGGTCGAGAAATTCCTGGTCGAGGTTCCCGACGTCCTGGCTGATGAACGCGTAACCGCCCCGCAGCACGATCTGCTGTTCGTTTCCGTTCTGGCTGACCAGTTCGAAGCGGTCCGTCTCTCCCTCGACGCGTCGCAACACCGTGTTGCCACCGCCACCGATGGTCTGGATCAGATCCTCGATGTTGGCAACAGGCACGTAGGAGACCAGATACGGCGTCGGCGGCAGCCCCGGAGCCAGGAACAGCATGGCGCCCATCGGCTTGGTCCGCTGCAACCCCTTGAGGTTGTTGGCCCCGGCCAGGCCGTTGTCGATCATCTCGTTGATCTGTGCCTGTCCCGAGGCCTGGAAGAGATACCGAACATCGCCAATCAGGCGGTCAACGCTGGCAACGTTGAAAATCACCAGTGGCTGGGATGCCGGCTTGATTTCGGGCTTGTCCGCATCTTTGTCCTGCGCCCCGGAGACCGCAGGAACGCCCATCGCGATCAGCCCAACAACCAACAGGGCCAACACTCGCTGCCACGTCTGGAAACGAAACGACATGTTTCCTCACTCACACTGGAAATCTGGTGATTGCTCGTCCGAACAGGCATCCCGCCTGCTGGAAAACAGTCGTCCGACTTGCGAGCCAATCCCTGGCCCGCAAGTCGGACGGAACTTCAGCTTTCGTTCAACTCGTCTCGAATCGCAACAGAAACCGGTCGTTCAGGCTTCGTTGCGCTTCTTGGCTCCACCGGGACGCTGGGGACGCTTGCGTCCGTTCTGTCCCTTTCGGCTGCCGCCCCGGTT
>MDTE01130309.1_pt1 | contig 10154 bp, 7 predicted proteins | sample 811231 | NCBI WGS metagenome assembly MDTE01 (sample SAMN05326651, study PRJNA326480) | marine metagenome | isolation source: seawater | place: Indian Ocean: Red Sea | collected 2010 | reverse complement strand
GGAAACATCCATCGTCCTCAGAAAATTTGCTCGCGTTGTATCGAGATATTGTCCTTTTAATTCATCCTTATCAGAGTAAGCTACCGCATGAATCAGAAAATCTATATTACTCCACTTAGAAGCCACAACAGTAATTACCCGATCTAAATCTTCCGCACATTCAACATCGCAGGGTTCAATAATTTCAGCCCCAACAGATTCAGCAAGGGGGCGTACACGTTTTTCTATCGCAGGTCCTTGATATGTAAATGCAAGATCGGCACCGTGGTGTGCCAATACTTCGGCAATACCCCATGCAATTGACTTATTATTTGCGACTCCAATAATCAGTCCCTTTTTACCACGCATAAGTCTACCTTCAACTAAAGTTTCTAAGGCCGATGTTTGTTGATAATTAATAGTCATTTATTTCAACTCTAAAATAAGATTATTCATAGATCGTGGCGTTTAAAAGCAAGTGTCGCATTCGTTCCCCCAAAGCCAAAGCTATTCGACATGACGCAGTTTAGGGAAATACCAGTCATGAGTTCCGTAATTATCGGCATGTCATGCAAGGTTGGGTCAGGATCCGTTACGTTAGCGGAAGCCGAAATAAAACCTTTTTCCATCATTATGAGGCTGTAAATAACTTCTTGAACGCCTGCGGCTCCTAACGAATGCCCCGTCAAAGATTTAGTTGACGTAAAATTTGGCACACGATTTCTATCAGCAAAAACCTCTCGGATTGCCTCTAACTCCTTTTGATCTCCAACTGGGGTCGAAGTTCCATGGGTATTAATATAATCTATAGGCACATCCAAATTACGCATTGCCATTCGCATACAGCGCACAGCTCCTTCGCCAGAAGGCTGAACCATATCAAAGCCATCAGATGTTGCTCCATAACCAGCAACTTCAGCATAAATCTTTGCTCCTCTTGCTTTTGCATGCTCATATTCCTCAAGAACAACAACACCGCCACCACCCGAAATAACAAATCCATCACGCATTGAATCAAATGGGCGCGATGCTTGCTCTGGCGTATCGTTAAAACCAGATGAAAGCGCAGGCATAGCATCAAAAAGCACTGATAACGTCCAATGCAATTCTTCTCCCCCACCCGCAAATACAATGTCTTGCTTTCCAAGCTGGATTAACTCCGCGCCATTCCCAATGCAATGGGCGCTTGTTGAACAAGCAGAACTAATTGAGTAGCTTAGCCCTTTGATTTTAAAGGCTGTTGCTAAAGTCGCAGAATTTGTAGACGACATTGTCCTTGGGACCATAAAAGGTCCTACCCGTTTTGGCCCCTTATTTTGAGCTAGATCTGCCGCCTCCACCTGGTTTGACGTCGAAGGCCCTCCGGACCCCATTATTAAAGCCGTCCTTTCATTTGAAACCTCTGATTCAGTTAAACCTGAATCTCCGATAGCTTCTTTCATCGCAACAAAATTGTATGCTGCTCCATCGCCCATAAAGCGTCGCCAACGCCTATCCACATGGTTATCAAGGTTTGTTTTAGGTGTGCCATGCACGTGGCTGCGAAACCCCATTTCTTTATACTCTTCAGAAAACACGATACCTGATCGACCCTCGTGAAGGGATTTTGTTACCGATTCCTTATTCCCGCCAATACTAGAAACAATCCCAATACCAGTAATAACCACGCGTTTCATGGCTGCCTCATTAATTATTGTCTTCGCTTTTAAACAACGTAACCCGCAAGTCAGACGCTTCATATGCTAAACGACCATCAACCAGCATAGTTCCATTTGCAATGCCAAGCGTAATTTGTCGACTTATTATTCGTTTTATGTCAATTTTATAAGATACTAACTTTGCATCAGGTTTAACCTGGTCAGAAAATTTCACTGCGCCAACACCTAAAGCACGCCCATAACCCGGTGCTCCCACCCAACCAAGAAAAAATCCAACTAACTGCCACAAAGCATCTAGCCCTAAACATCCAGGCATCACCGGATCTCCATCAAAGTGACAACTAAAAAACCAAAGGTCCGGCGATATATCAAACTCTGCCTCCGCAGTTCCCTTTCCAAAACTCCCCCCTTGATCTGCAATGTTGGTAATACGGTTAAACATAAGCATCGGTGGCAATGGCAATTGTGCGTTCCCTGCGCCAAAGAGCTCACCCTTCCCACACCGAATTAAGTCATCGTAGGTGAAACTATTTTTCGGCTTCAAATTGCAACTCCGCTTTTCTTACGCAGTAATGATTGTTATATCCTATTGCCATTATAAGACACGCAACCATTCAAAAACACAAAATATTATAACAAAACAATGTTATTAGATTTAGATAGAATATGGTACCCAAAAACTCATCTTAATTTATCGATTTTTGACTAAAAATAAATGTTGCATACATTATTTCCTTTTCGCAGTTATTTCTCACGTGATATGTCATTTCCAGTTGTCTGATCAACAGCACGCATTGACAATTTCACCTTACCACGATCATCTATCCCTATAAGTTTTACCTTAACTTCATTGCCCTCTTGAATTACATCTGTAACTTTATCAACCCGACCATCAGTTAACTCTGATATATGAACGAGACCATCTTTAGACCCCATAAAATTTACAAATGCACCAAAATCTACAATTTTAACCACCTTTCCAGTATAAATTACACCTACCTCTGGTTCAGCAACTATCTCATTAATCCAGTCAATTGCCTTGTTAGCTGATTCCTGGTCAACAGCTGCAACCTTTATACTTCCGTCGTCTTCAATATCTATCTTTGCCCCTGTAACTTCACATATTTCACGGATCACTTTTCCTCCTGCTCCTATCACATCTCGTATTTTTTCGGGTTTAATATTTAACTGGGTGATTTGTGGTGCATTATTGCTTACTTGATCCCGCGCATTAGAAATTGACTTTGACATCTCACCTAAAATATGCAAGCGGCCATCCCGGGCCTGCGTTAATGCCTTTTCCATGATTTCGCTAGTAATTGAGGTGATTTTAATATCCATTTGAAGGGAAGTAATACCACCTTCTGTTCCTGCAACTTTAAAATCCATATCACCTAAGTGATCCTCGTCCCCAATTATATCAGATAAAACTGCAAATTTATCACCCTCCTTTATTAAGCCCATAGCAATCCCGGCAATCGGATGCGGCAAAGGAACCCCTGCGTCCATTAAAGCTAACGATGCCCCACAAACTGTCGCCATAGAAGACGAGCCATTAGACTCAGTTATTTCTGAAACAATTCTGACAGTATAAGGAAATTCTTCTTTTGACGGCATGAGAGGATGGATGGCACGCCATGCTAACTTACCGTGACCAACTTCACGGCGACCAGTAAAACCCACACGCCCTACCTCGCCAACAGAGTATGGAGGGAAATTGTAATGCAGCATAAAATGTTCACGGTAACTTTCCGTTAATCCGTCAACTAGTTGTTCGTCCTGGCCAGTTCCAAGAGTCGCCGTGACCAGACTCTGGGTTTCTCCACGAGTGAATAAAGCGCTGCCGTGAGCACGCGGAAGGACCCCAACTTCAACCGCTATCGGACGAACAGTTTTCGTATCCCGCCCATCAATCCTCTTTCCTGTTTCAAGAATATCTTTCCGAACAATATTCTTTTCTATAGATTTGAAGGCTGAGTCTAAAACATTGACTATTAAAGATTCTTCGTATTCTCCTGAATCAATTAATCGCTGTTCTGCGTCATTCTTCGTTGCTGCTATAGCTTCCTGACGCTTAACTTTACTAGTAATGCTATACGCTGTACGGAGCTGAGGTTCGGCTATTTCCTTTATCCTCAGGGAGATATCATCAACCTCCTTTGGCTTTTCCACTATTTCAAGCGGATCCTTCGCACATGCTTCCGCCAACTCTATGATCGCCGATATAACGGCCTGAAAGCTATTGTGGCCGAATGTCACCGCATCCAACATTTCTTTTTCAGAAAATTCCTTTGCTTCAGATTCAACCATCAATACACCATCAGCTGTTCCAGCAACAATTAAGTCTAGATCACTTGATAGCATTGCATTTATTGTTGGATTGAGAACATATTCGCCATCGCAACGACCAACCCGGCAACCGGCAACTGGCCCTAAAAATGGAAGTCCTGATATAGTCAACGCAGCAGATGCACCTAACATGGCAACTATATCAGGATCATTTTCAAGATCGTGCGAAAGAACCGTGCAGATTATTTGGGTTTCGTTCCTAAAGCCCTCTGCAAACAAAGGGCGGATTGGACGGTCAATAAGCCTGGAAACCAATGTTTCTTTTTCGCTAGGCCGACCCTCTCGTTTAAAAAATCCACTTGGAATTTTTCCTGCAGCATAGGTTCGCTCTTGATAATTAACGGAAAGAGGAAAAAAGTCTACCCCTTCCCGTGGGAGTTTCTCCCCAACTACTGTACACAAGACTTTTGTTTCGCCATACGTAACTAATACAGCGCCATCGGCTTGACGTGCCATTTTTCCGGTTTCAAAAACGAGCTTACGTCCTCCCCAGTCCAATTCCTTCCTATATTCTTGAAACATAATAAATCTTTCCCTTAACTTCCATGCAACACCTGCACCCCATGTACAGATGTTTTGATCGATTGCTTGATGTTTGTCTCAGAAAAAGTGAGCCACTTTTTCTAACCAATACTAAACTGTTAAGATTAACGCCGAAGACCAAGACGCTTGATTAGGCCCTCATAGTGTTCAAAGTTTTTCTTCTTTACATAATCCAACAAACGACGCCGCTGACCAACCATCATTAAAAGCCCCCTGCGCGAATGAAAGTCCTTAGGGTGCTTTTTTTGATGGTCAGTAAGTTTTGTTATCCGGTCAGACAAAATAGCCACCTGAACATCTGGCGACCCTGTATCTTCTGGACTTCGTGCAAAATCTTTTATTATTTCTTGTTTCCGTTCAGATGTTATTGACATCTTTTTTCTCCATATTTTAGATACTCAAAACGCGAAATGGGTGTATATGCCCACTATTTATCTTCCCCAGAGCGATAAGTCGGCCACCATACATGGCACTGATTACTCTTCCTGAGCTAAAATCAAGCGACTCAGATCGTCTCGCTATCGGGTCAAACAACACGCTCTGTCCTGACAAGATTTTTTGAGCCTCACGTTCGGTTAATACTACACGCAGAGCGTCCCCGAGAACAGCTTCTACTGGCTTCAGCAAATTTTTTACAAATGAGCCCTTGTCGTGCATTTCTTCTTTCAAAAGTCCATACTCTAGTGAGTTGTCCTTGTTAAAGTGTCCAATCGAAATCCGATCTAGGCGCCTTATATGCCCATATGTACCTAGTTTCAAGGCAAGATCCCTACCTAGTGCCCGAACATACATCCCTTTACCTGAAACAACTTCAAATTCAGCATTATTATCATCTAATATAGAAACTAAATTTAACCTGGAAATACAGATAGTACGTGGTTTTAAAAGTATTGGTTTTCCTTCCCGCGCGAGCTTATACGCACGTTTTCCCTCGATCTTTATAGCCGAGTATTTTGGCGGGGTCTGAAGCGTTTCGCCTACAAACATTTTTATTGCTGTTTCAATATGAGCTTTACTTGGCCTGACATCTGACTTTTTGGAAACTGAGCCCTCTGAGTCATCCGTATCTGTAGATATGCCCCATCGAACAATAAATTTGTATGTTTTGGATAGTTCCATTGCATAAGGAACCGTTTTTGTCGCTGCACCTAGTGCAACCAGAATTATACCAGAAGCTAATGGGTCAAGCGTGCCTGCATGCCCTACCTTATGCGCCCCGGTCAACCTTTTGACAGTCGCAACCACAGCTGCAGAGGCTATCCCGACTGGCTTGATAATGGGCAACCACCCATGAATAAAGTTTTTTTGTTTTTTTGTTCCCACAATTAACTACCGTTCATGATCATTTATCGTACGTGGCGATTCTATCTTGCTAAGAAGCTCGTCAATGTGTCTTGCTTGATCAAAGGATGAATCTAAAACAAAGGTAAGTTTCGGCAACGACTTCAAACGCAACTGAGAGGATATTTTGTGCAACAAAAATGGGGCTGCTCTGTTTAAAGCTAAAATAAGGGGGTCGGAGCCCTCACCACCAAGCGGCAAGACAAAAACCTTGGCATTTTTCAAGTCCGAACTTAAACGAACTTCTGTGACGGTTAGCGATCGCCCGGCTATTTCAGGATCATAAACAATATCCCGCTTAAAAACCCAAGATAATGCATGACGTATCGTCTCCGAAATACGCAACTGGCGTTGTGTAGGTTCTTTTTTTTTTGTGTACTTCATAATCAATATTTAGCTATTTCTTTAAATGCAAAGCTTTTTAAAGACTGCGACCTGTTGCTTCTACTTCAAAACATTCAATTATATCGCCCACTTGAATGTCCTGGTAATTTAAAAAGGCCATACCACACTCTAAACCTTCCTTAACTTCTCTCGCGTCATCCTTAAATCTCTTTAATTGACTGAGGTCCCCCTCGTGGATCACTAATTCATCTCGAACTAACCGGACCCTTGATCCCCTTTTAACTATTCCATCTGTCACCATGCAACCCGCAATTCGACCAACCTTAGAAACCATGAACACTTCTCTTATTTCAGCATACCCCAAAAAGGTTTCTGTCAAGTCAGGAGACAACAACCCAGATAAAAGGTTTTTCAGATCGTCTGTCAAATTATAGATAACAGAATAGTAACGAATATCTACGGCATCACGTTTTGCTAGTTCACGAGCCTGAGGATTTGCCCGAACATTGAAACCTAAAACGACAGCCTCGGAGGCACGAGCCAGAGTTACATCTGATTCATTAATACCCCCAACACCAGAGTGAAGGATCTGGACTTCAACTTCATCTGTTTTCAATTGACCCAACGCCCCAGAAATCGCTTCAACAGAGCCGTGAACATCGGCCTTCACCACAACGGCAACCGATTTAGTTTTTCCATCTTTAATTCGCTCAAACATTTGTTCCATCGTTCCTCGACCTGCAGCTGCAGCCCGGGTTTGACGGTCTACACGTTGACGATATGCCACAATCTCTCGAGCACGAGCCTCATTATCTACCACAATCATCGTATCGCCAGACGCTGGCATACCGTTCAATCCAAGAACTTCCACTGGCATTGTTGGCGGAGCAGAGGCGGTCTGAACTCCATAGGAATCAAACATAGCACGAACCCGCCCCCATTCCGTACCCGCAACAAAAATGTCGCCTGCGCTCAGCGTACCCCGTTGGATTAATAAAGTGGCAACAATACCTTTTCCTTGCTCCATCTTTGCCTCAATGACAACCCCTTCCCCAGCGCGGTTTGGGTTTGCCTTTAAATCCATCAATTCGGCCTGTAAAAGAATTGCTTCATTTAATTTATCAAGGTTTTTCTTTTTTGCCGCTGAAATTGGTACGCAAAGAATTTCTCCTCCGGTATCCTCTACCTGGATATCATGTTTCAGAAGCTCCGTTTTTATAAAATCTGGGTTAGCATTAGGTAAGTCGACTTTATTTATGGCAATAATAATCGGCGCCTCAGCCGCTTTGGCATGGTCAAACGCCTCTATAGTCTGAGGCATAATACCATCATCAGCTGCTATCACAATAATAACTATATCCGTCACTCGTGCCCCGCGCGCGCGCATTTCGGTAAAAGCAGCATGCCCTGGGGTATCAATAAATGTTATTTTCTCACCTGAATTAAGAGTGACTTGGTATGCTCCAATATGCTGTGTAATGCCACCCGCCTCATGATTAACTATATCTGTTTCACGGATCGCATCTAATAAAGAAGTTTTTCCATGGTCCACGTGTCCCATAACAGTAACGACCGGGGCACGCAGTTCTAATTGACTATCGTCATCATCGATCCCCTTAAGACCAACTTCAACATCTGCTTCACTAACTCTTTTTACATTGTGTCCAAATTCACCAACAACAAGTTCTGCTGTATCTGCATCAACCGGCTGATTAATAGTTGCCATAATTCCTGATTTCATTAACACTTTTACGACGTCCGCTCCACGCTCCGCCATCCTATTCGCTAATTCTTGTACAGTGATAGTCTCTGGAATTACGACCTCCCTAATCACTTTCACCCCTTCTGTGAGCCGTTCTCTCTGCTTTTCTCTTTCTCGTTCCAATTTACGTTTGAACGATGTTACACTCCGTGTTCTTTCTTCGATTTCCTCAAAACTTTCTGCTTCCGCTATCGTCAATTTTCCCGAACGACGGCGAGTCTCTGCCCGCCTTAGACCTGCTGGTAGTTTTTCAGTTTTTGGTTTTGCTATTTTGCGGTTTCGCCCTCGACCCTCCTCCTCCAACAGCGCCAATTCTATTTCATCAGGGGTATTTACAACTGTGGGTTTAAGCTTGGATTTTTCGGGTTTTTTCGGTTCCGCCATTGGGGCAATTAAAGATTCTTCAGGGTTTTTTGCATCTTTTGTTGGTTCATGAACTGCCGCTGGGTTGGCATTAGATTCCTCTAGAGCTCTAATGCGTGTTTCTTTTTCCTCCGTCGTTAATACAGATTCTTTATCCAAAGTCGCAGGTGCCTGCTTTGTATCAGAAGAAACCGGCTCTGGATGCTCTTTAGTTTTGGCAACGGGAACAAATGTGCGCTTCTTTCTTACTTCAACTGTCACCATCTTTGACCGGCCATGAGAAAAGTTTTGCCGAACTTTCCCCGTCTCAATCGTTTTCTTCAGTTGAAGCTTTTCAGGCTTAGCAAGCGCTAGACGGTTTGCGTCTTTCTTATTGTTTTTATCCATACCTTTAATCCAAACGGTTATTTATCAACTCGAAACACCCTAAATTTACTCTAAACAGGCCTAGTCTCCCTCATATGGATTGGTACTCTACGCCCAAAACTAGAGAAATGCACGAATTGTTAGCCTTTAAAAGCTTTCTTTGTTAGTGTCTCTTCTTATTGCAAAAAGCTAAGGTTTTTGCCTAAAATTGTTTTAACTATTAAGCTCCCCATCAGGTTCAGAAAAAACTTCTGCATTTTTGTCCTCATTTACCTCAGGTGCTTCATTGTCAGCAAACCAGTGAGCTCTTGCTTGCATGATAACTTCGTCAGCACCCGACGGTGTAATAGTCCCTTCCGGGATAACTTCAAGGAGTTCGTCCCCGGCCAAGTCAGCTAGGTCATCACGTGTTTTTATTCCAGATTCCCCTAAGGCAATTAGCAGGTTTGGAGACATACTCTCTAAATCTGCCAAATCATCCTGAATACCCAGTTCACGGCGGCGAGACTCAAAACTTTTTTCTTGTTGATCAATAAAATTTTCTGCGCGACCCCTTAATTCGGTCGCAACATCAATATCGAAACCTTCAATAGCAACAAGGTCATCAATAGGAACATATGCAACTTCCTCAACAGATGAAAAACCTTCCGTAACAAGTAAATGTGCAATTACGTCATCAACATCTAAATTATCAACAAACATTTTAGAACGCTCTTGAAATTCTGTAGTACGACGTTCTGATTCATCTGCTTCTGTAAGGATATCAATATCCCACCCCGATAATTGCGAAGCAAGACGAACATTTTGACCCCTTCGCCCAATTGCAAGACTCAATTGATCGTCTGGAACAACAACTTCAATTTTATTCTTTTCTTCATCCACAACAACCTTTGAAACTTCAGCGGGTGCTAACGCATTTACAATAAAGGTAGCGTCATCGGTTGACCATTGAATAATGTCAATTTTTTCTCCCTGCAACTCTCCGACAACCGCCTGCACACGCGATCCTCGCATTCCTATGCATGGGCCTACCGGGTCAATACTTGAATCATGAGACACTACCGCAATCTTTGCTCGGGACCCAGGATCTCGTGCTACAGATTTTATCTCTATGATACCATCATAAATCTCAGGAACTTCCTGAGTGAATAGACGTGCCATGAAATCGGGATGTGTCCGCGTTAAAAAAATTTGTGGCCCGCGTGATTCTTTCCGAACATCAAGAATAAATGCCCGTATACGGTCCCCATTATTAAAATGCTCCCGCGGTATTGCCTCATCTCGCCTAAGCATTGCTTCTGCACGGCCAAGATCAACGACAATGTTTCCATATTCCATTCTTTTAACGATGCCATTGACAACCTCACCAACTCGCTCCTTATATTCCTCAAAATGTCGTTCCCTCTCTGCTTCCCGAACCCGTTGGACAATTACTTGTTTTGCTGTCT
>MDTE01093529.1_pt1 | contig 10154 bp, 6 predicted proteins | sample 811231 | NCBI WGS metagenome assembly MDTE01 (sample SAMN05326651, study PRJNA326480) | marine metagenome | isolation source: seawater | place: Indian Ocean: Red Sea | collected 2010 | reverse complement strand
TTGCTTAAATTAAAAAAAATAGATCATATCAGACTTCAAAATATTGAAGATGCAAAGTTATTTTTGAATGATAAAGAATACTATATTTTTTTAATTGGCACTTCAGAAAATAGAAAAAGTTTAGGTTTAGATCTAATTAGATTAGGAAATAGAAGAAAAATAAAAACTGTAGGAATCGTTGATATGTTTATAAATTACGCGGATAGATTTAAGGGAGAATCAAATTATTCTTTGCAATTCAAACCAGATTTTTTATTCGTTACTGATACTGAAACTAGATCTGGTTTTGTTAAATTAGGTTTTGAAAAAAATAATATTTTTGTATGTAAGCATCCTCAACAAGAAAGATTGAGTAAAGTAAAAGCTATTTTTACAAAAAAATTTCCAATAAAAAATAAACGCAAGAAGCGTTGGCTTTTCGTATCTGAAAATATAGATCTTTTAAATCCATCTGAAAGTCTACTTTCAGATGATTATTCTTTCCTTGGAAGAGGAGGATCAAAATGGAGAACAGCCATTATTTTAGAAGAGGTGATAGATGTCTTAAAGTCTTATTGTCCTGATATAAAATTAGAAGTTAGGCTTCATCCAAAAAATAAGAAAGAGCAATTTGATATTTGGAAGAATGAAATTATTTTTGACAAAATTGTTGATCCTTTAGAAAGTATTTGGAAAGCCGATTTTGTTTTAGGAATGTCATCTAATTTATTAGTTGAAGCTATGCTACTTGAAAAAAATGTTCTATCAATATTACCAAGGTTGAAAGAAAAAGAATGGCTTTACGAATTAAAGATGGATATGATTCCTACAGTTTTTAATACTTTTGATCTCAAAAATAAAATCAAATATTTTTCTAATAGTGATACTAACTCCTCTAAGAGAAAATATTTAAATGACAAAAGAAAGTCAATTAATGAATTAATTATGTCATTGTATTTAAATTAATTTAAAAGACATTTTAAATTTTATATTTAAAGAATTTTATAAATATTTTTGTTGTTAGTCTATTCAATAAATAAATGTTAAAGTAAAAAATAAATACCATAGTTTTAATAATTCTAAGTTTAAATAAAAAAACTTATGTTCAAAAAGTATTTTATATCTTTTAAAAATCTTGTTACCACAAGTCATGCTTATATTGAAAATAATTTTTCATTTTTTTGGAACTATTTTTATCAAAAGAAGATATATAAAAAACTTAATTCGTTAATTAATTACTCAGGAGAAATTAATTTTGGAAAAAATTTTTTGGTAGATGGTCATTTTTATAATTATGGATACTTCTATAGACTCCAACTAATTCGCAAAGCAATAAGATCTTATAAATATAATGAAATAGGTATTGTTTGGAACTATAACCGAAGAAAATGTTCTTCTTTTTTGAAAAACGTTGGTATAAAAAATATAAAAAAAATTAATAATGAAATTTCTAGTGATCTTTTACATAAATCTGAGTTGATATACAGTAAATTATCGAGGGCAGAAGATATTTTAGATCTTGAATTTCCTTTTGGAGTTCCTTCAGAACAGTTTTATGACTACATTTTAAAAAAACAAATGCTGGCAAAGGTAGATATTCATGATCCGAATATTAGCTTTTACATTGCGGAATATCTAAACTCTATAAGATTTGCAGAAAAACTTATAGATGAATTTAACCCCGAAAAAGTATTTATGAGTCATGCAATTTCAGTACCATGTACTCCTTTATGCTGGATAGCCCCACAAAAAGGTATTCAAGTATTTACCTTATTCGGGCAATTTGGTGTTCCAAGATTTATTAAGTTCAAAAAACCTGAAGATATTAATATTGGAATAGATAGCCCAATGCCTGAACAAATAGATAAATTAAATAAAAACCAAAATGACTTCCTTTATAGTTTAGGTGATAAATATTTATCCGAAAGGATTTTAGGGAGAACTAATGATATTTCAGGAAATCTTGCTTTTGGCTCATCCTTTGAAGATTTTAGTGATCATATAAAAAATAAAAATAATAAACAAATTATTGCAGTCTATTCAAGTAATTGGTTTGATTGCCCTCATGCATTTGGGATGAAGAGATTTAGAGATTTTGAAGATTGGATTATAACTACTTATAAAGCAGCTTTAGAGAATACAAATTATATATGGATTTTCAGGCCACACCCAGGAGAGGAATGGTATGGAGGTGTTGAGCTTAAAGATATTCTTCCAGAAAAACTACCTGATAATATATTTATTTTGCCTAAAAATTTCTCAGGAAATTCTATTATGAAGTTGGCAGATGGATTAGTGACCTATCACGGAACAGGTGGAATTGAATATGCTGCATGTGGAAAGCCTGTATTAGTAGCAGATAAAGGATGGTACCACGAGAATGGATTTGTAATTTATCCAAATTCTAGATCTGATTATATAGATATCCTTCGATCAAACTGGACTGAGAATATTGAAAGAGAAAAAATTTCAAGAACTGCAAAAATATTTTCTGGATTATACTTTTGTATACCACAATGGCAGAAAAATTTAATTATGCCTGATGATTGTTATAACAAAGAGCTTGAAAAAATGATAATAGATAATTTAGAAAAAAAAGATGCTTGTTTTAATACTGAAATTGAATGCTTAAGGAATTGGATTGATTCAGATTATTCTGGATACCATACTTACAAAATGCTTAATGAAGAAAATTATTCCTTATCAAATGTTATTTAGTTTACATAAGTTTTTTGTTTAATTTATTTTCTGAATTTCTAAAAGTAAAATTCTTTTGAACATATTAATATGTCTTCTCTACTATTACCAAAAGGTAAATTACTATTTTGTTCATAAATATAGGCATTTAGATTTTTACTTCTAATATAGCTAACCATTTTCAAAATTAATTTGTCATCTATGTCTACGAATTTATGACCCTTTGAGATATATTTTTCTACTTTAGTAAAATTAATACCACTTTCTTTTTTTCTCTCTTGCCATCTTTTAATGAAAATTTTACCTCTTTCTGATTCTTTGAATCTATTCAATTTATCTTTATTAGGTATATCACCAATTAATGCCCTACCACTTGAACTTATTATTTGAATTATCTTATCTAAGAAATCAAATATTTCATCTTCCTTGCTTAAGCATTGTATTACTGAGTAGCTTAAGATCTTATCGAATTTATTGTCTCCAAAATCAGCATCAAAAAAATTTATAGGATAAAAATTAAAATTATTTTTTAAATATATTTGTTTTATCCTCTCTATAGATTTTTTATTATCACATAAACTCGTACTGCTAACTAATTTAGAAATACCATATGAAATGTCTCCTGATCCGCAACCAATATCTAAAAACCTATCGGACTTTTGTGGAAGAAGTTTTTCAATTATATCCTTTAATATGTATCGTTCTTCTTCCTCTTGAAATTCATATCTGCCATTTATAAGCGTGGGTTTTATTTCACTCTCAGCAACTTTTCCATAAGCATCAAAGATATGCATAAATTAATTATTATCTTTTTTAAAAGTTAAACATTAAATACGTGAAATTAATAAATTATTTAAAATTTTTAAATATTTCTAATGTTGATTTATTAGCAACCTCCAATGAAAAGTGTTTTTCGGCTGTTTTTCTTGCTTCGGTACAAATTTTTTTATACAGGGTAGGGTCATTTTCCAATTTATTTATTCCGTCTTCAATCTCTTTCTCATTATGAGGATTAACTAAAATACAATTTTTTAAATGCTTAAAAACTTTCGGAGCCCACAATCCTTTTGTTAAAGTTAAAATTACAGGCTTCCCACAAGCCATAGCCTGAAGAGTAACACTATATCCACTTGGTTGGAAAACATTTTTTAAAGGTACTACTATCAGAAATGAATTTTGATAAAGTTTTCTAATCTCTAAATCTGAAAATGAACTTTTATACTTTTGATATGTACCATTTGTTATTTTTAACTTTTTATGATTTTTAGGATCAAGTAAGTTTGTATGTATATGAATCTTTTTCTTTGTTTTTACTCTTAGTAGTGTATTGAAGTCTCTCGAAGGATCTTGTCCAATCGAAAAAATGTAATTTGATGCGAAATTATCTTTTTTTGTTGGTTTCCAAAAAAGAGTATCAACTCCAAATTTTATAGTATAAGTTTTTCTGGGATCTAATTTAAAATATTCAATTGAATTTAATTTATCGGCCTCTCCATAAAAAATTAAGTAATCTAATCTTCTTAAAATAATTAAAAAAGTTCTATAGTAAAATTTTTTTAAAAAAGTTGGCAATTTATTATCAAAGTCTGAAAGTTTATGAAATGCACCGGCTAACTTTATTTTATTTCTTTTATCGAAAAAAGAATAGTAAAATCCAAGGCTTAGACTAAATCCGTCGGTTAAACTAACAACGTACTGAGATTTATTAATTTTCTTTCTATATTGATAAACTGAAATTGGTCTTATTCCTACATCAGAATATTTACAAAAAAGTTCCTCTATTAATCTGAATATTTGAAAGAATAAGTTTTTTTTGTAATTTATTGAAGAAGAAAAATGATCGATATCAAAATTTTTTGATCTTAAAAAGTCAATACTCTGAAAGAAGTCTTTTGGTGCTTTATTAGCCTTTATTAAATTAATTCTTTCTTGACGACCTCCCTTATCAAATATTAAAACTTTTGGCATTTTTATTTTCAAAAATTATCTTTATACCAATTTATCATCAAATTTAGAATAGAATCTATTTTTAATAAGTATTATTTTTCATCAAAAGTGTGATTTGTCTTTAATAGAATTTAAATTTTTAATTAATATCATTTGTTGTTAATTTAGCTAATGATTGAAATGAAGAACTCTTCATTTTAAGACTTTCAAAAGTACCCTGATCTTTAATCATTCCATTTTCTAAAAAGAAAATACAATCGCTGTTTTTTATCGTTGAAAACCTGTGCGCAATAGATATTATTGTCAATTTATTTTTTAAATTTTTAATCATCTTTTGAATTATCTCCTCTGTACTATTGTCAAGTGAGCTTGTTGCTTCATCTAGTACAAGAATTTCAGTCTTCTGATAAAGAGCTCTAGCTATGGCTACCCTCTGTTTTTGACCTCCCGAAAGCTTAATCCCTCTGTTTCCTAAAGTAGTATAGATACCCTTTTCCAAATTATTAGAAACTTCCAAAAGATGAGCTTGCTTAAGACAATAATTTATTCTTTCGTTATCTATTAATTTTTCTGGGACTCCGAAAGCAATATTTTCTCTCAAGGAAAGATCACTTATTAAAGGTTCTTGAGGCACATAACTTATCTTTTTCTGCCAATTTCTTGTTCCAATTTCTTTTAGATCGTATTGATCAACTAGGATCTTCCCACTTGTCGGTTCTAATAGTCCAAGAAATAAATCAATCGTAGTAGATTTACCTGATCCTGATGATCCAACAAAAGCGTAATGAAGACCTTTATGAATTTCAATATTTAATTTTTTTAAAACTGGTTTCGAAGACTTTAAATAACTAAATTCAACATCTAAAAATCGAACTTTCGACCAAGTCAATATCTTTTTATATCGATCTTTAGTCTCTATATTTATTCTTTTTAACTTTTCCTTTCCCAAGGATTCACTAGTATGAGAAAGTTTATCGATAAAATCACTGTAGTTAGATATATTTGTAAAAGTAGCACCTAACTTATTAAATAACGGAATAGTTCTAGAAAAAACTAGTACTATAATTGCCATTATTGAAGCAAGTTCTCCACCTTTTACTCCAGTAAGAAATAATGCTGCAGAAGTTATTAAGATACTTATCTGTCCAAAAATAATAACAAAAAAGCTTGGCAAAGAATTCCAATTACTAGCTGAGGAAAAATTCTTGATAATTATATGGTTTATATTTGCAAATATTTTGATAAAGTTCTCTTCATTTGATGAAAGCTTTATATCTTTTATTCCTGATAAAGATTCAGTAACGAATATGTTAATTAAGGACTGATTTTGACTATTTTTTTTCATTAAAATGTTAGATTTTTTTCTAATGAATTTGAGTAATATTGATAGTGAAAATCCTGAAATTAAAAATAATGCTAAACCAAGTTTTGGAGTTGCAAAAATAATTGTTATTAATGCCAATATTATGCCTGCGAATTGACCTGATAATGATGGAATTACTTTAATAATGCTTCTATTCCAGATATTAATATTTGTGAGGATTATTGTTCTGAGTGCATTTGGATTATTTGATAAGTGCCATTTATAAGGCGCATAAATTAAATCCCTATAGAATTCTTTAGCTAATCTTTCTTCCGCAGAACTTGAATCTCTTGTTGAAAATAATTCCGAAATTAAATTGAATAAGACGGATATTACCAAAATTGCAGATGCAAAAATAGAGAGAATAACTACAAATTGGTTTTCAGTTGGATTACCCAAAAAGCCCCAAATATTGTATATATATTTATTCTTTTCTATTAATTCAGGCTCAACAATTACACTTACTAATGGGTAAACTGTCGTAACCGATATTATTTCAAAAATTCCTGAGAAGAATGATAGGGCAACGTTTCTTTTTAATTGAGTTCTTTCTTTTTTATTAAGGAATTTATAAGAAAAAATTAGTGCGGCTTTTATTGGATTTTTATCACTTTTCTTAGAATTTCTTTCCATTACTTTATATATTTAAAACATTTAGAATTTATAGTTATTAATTTAGTATATTTATATATATGTTTTTTTTAAATAGAATTGAAAATTGCGATTGGATTTGAAATAAAAAAAAATTCTTGGGGAGGTGGGAATCAATTCGCAAAATCATTAGTAAAGGAGTCAATCAAAAATGGTCATGAAATCACCTATTCCCTTCAAGATAAAGATATAGATATCATTCTTTTTACTGATCCAAGGTCATATAATCGAGGAATTAATTTTGGTTCCTTTGAAATACTAAGTTACTTATTTTTTAAAAATAAAAATGCAATAGTTGTTCACAGAATTAATGAATGCGATGAAAGAAAACAAACAAGTTATATGAATAAATTTTTACGTTGGTCTAATTATTGTGCAGATTACACAATTTTCATTTCAAACTGGCTTAAAACATTAAATATTTATCAAAAAAATAAGGAATCAAAAGTAATTTTAAATGGAGGAGATAGCGAAGTATTTAACGATAATAAATTTGAATCATGGGATGGTAAGAGTCGATTGAAAATTATTACTCATCATTGGAGTCCTAATTTAATGAAAGGTTTTGATGTATATAAAAATCTTGATGAACTACTTACTAAATCAGAATGGGAAGCATTAATTGAATTTACATATATTGGAAACTTACCCAGAGGATTCTCCTTTAAAAAAGCTAATCATTTAAAGCCAATGTCTGGGAAAAAATTAGGTTCAGAGCTTTCCAAACACCATTTATATTTAACTGCTTCAATTAATGAACCGGCGGGAATGCATCACATAGAAGGTTTACTTTGTGGGTTGCCAATAATCTATAGAGAAAGTGGGGCATTGCCTGAATACTGTAAAAATTATGGTGTCTCTTTCAAGAGTAATAAATATTTACCCGCACTTAAGAAAATTATGAGAAATTATACAGAATATAAACAAAAAGTTTATGAGTACCCAAATAATTCAATTAAAATGTCAAATGAATATTTAAACTTATTTGAGGAATTACTAAATAAGAGAGAGTCTATTGTTAAAAAAAGGAATTTATTAGCGTCTCCTATTTTATTATTGAAAAACTTTTTATTTCTTTTCCTAAAAATAAAGAGTGTAGTAAGATTTTTAGGTAATAGAGAATGAAAAAATTTTTTTAATGAATTTATTTTTCTTATTAGTAAGAGAATTAAAACTATGGCTCGAATTTTTGGTTGGGAATATTCCAGGTAAATCTGGATATTTTCTGAGGAGTTTTTATTATGGAAAAAGATTAAAAAAAAATTTTAGAAAAATTCGTTTTGAACCTGGTCTTTTAGTTGAATATCCAAGAAATATTGATCTGGGATCAGGCTCTTATTTTGGTTTGAATTTTAAATTATATGCTTCAGAGTTCAGTATGATAAGAATAGGTTTTAATGCATCATTTAATGCAAATGTGATGATTAATGCAAGAGGAAAAGGAAAAATTTTTATTGGTAATAATGTTTTAATTGGACCTAATGTAGTTTTGAGATCTAGCAATCACGCATTTGAGTCACTTGAAACACCGGTTATAGATCAGGGGATGAAAGATGGCCAAATAATTATTGGTGATGATGTTTGGATTGGGTCAAATGCTGTTATTTTACCAAATTGTAAAATTGGTAAAGGGGCAATAGTAGCTGCTGGAGCGGTTGTAACAAGAAATGTAGATTCATACACTGTAGTAGGGGGAGTTCCTGCTAAATTAATAAAAAAAAGAATTAATTCTTAAAATATAATAATTTTAAGAATATTTTCTTGATACTCCATTATGAATATAAAAATAGATAATTTTAGATTACATTTGCTGGATTTACCAAGATATAAAAAGTTAATTGTTTCATTGATAGTAGACTCTTTTTTGTGCTTTTTTACTGTATGGATATCTTTTTACTTAAGACTAGGAAGGTTTGTACCATTTGGAAATTCTTTAATTTTTCCTTCTTTGTTGTCAATATTTTTTGCTATTCCAGTTTTTTATTTAAGTGGTTTATATAGAACAATATTTAGATACTCAGGTTGGCCTGCAATGCTAACAGTTTCAAAATCAATAATTATATATGGTTTTTTATTCTCTACTTTTATTACTTTTATAAGTTTTCGTGATGTACCAAGAACAGTAGGAATAATTCAGCCATTATTATTATTTTTTAGTGTCGGCGGATCTAGAGCCTTAATAAGATATTGGATAGGTAATTTGTATAGAATTAGAATTAAAAAATCTAATTTACCAAGAGCTGTAATTTATGGAGCAGGTAATGCCGGCAGAGAATTAATATCAGCTTTAGAAAATAACAATGAATTCATTGTATCTTGTTTTTTAGATGATGATAAAGAAAAGCAAGGTAGAGTTTTGTCAGGAAAGAAAATTTATTCTCCAGGGTCGCTAGAATATCTCGTTAAAAATAAAAATATATCCTATTTATTATTGGCCCTACCAACAATTAGTTATTCACAAAGGATAAAAATAATCAAAAATGTGAGTAAATTTAATCTTTCCGTTAGGACTCTTCCAAATTTAGCTGAAATTACTAAAGGTAATCTATCGTCTAATTTAATGGAACTTGAAATTGATGAACTTCTTGGCAGGGAGAAAGTTGATCCTTATAAAATTTTGCTAGAGAAAAACATTATAAATCAAACTATTATTGTTACTGGTGCTGGTGGCTCTATTGGAAGTCAACTATGTAGGGAGATTCTGCGAATTAAACCTAAGAAACTTTTAATCCTAGACTCTAATGAATATTCACTTTATAAAATACTTAATGAATTAAATACTATAGATAAATTAGATCATATTGAAATTATTCCAATTATTTGTTCAATTCAGGATAAGAAAAATATAAATTTAATTTTTAAAACATGGCGCCCAAATACTGTTTATCATGCTGCAGCATATAAACATGTCCCAATTGTTGAATATAATCTCTCTGAGGGTTTAAAAAATAATGTTTATGGTACTTTAAACTTAGCTGAGGCTTCGCTGAAAACAAAGGTCAAAAACTTTGTTTTTATATCTACTGATAAGGCTGTTCGTCCTACTAATGTAATGGGCGCTTCCAAAAGACTTGGCGAATTATGTCTTCAAGCCCTATTCGCTAACCAATCAGAGAAAATCACTAAATTTTCTATGGTTAGATTTGGAAATGTTTTAGACTCTTCAGGCTCAGTTATTCCAAGATTTAGAAAGCAGATTAAAGAAAGAAGCCCTATTACCCTTACTCATCCTGAAATAAGTAGGTTTTTTATGACTATTGAAGAGGCAGCTGAGCTTGTTATTCAAGCAGGAGCTATGTCAGAGGGTGGAGATGTCTTTTTGTTAGATATGGGAAAGTCAGTTAAGATTTACGATCTTGCAATTAAGATGATTCAATTTTCAGGGTTGCAATTAAAGGATAAAGATAATCCAGATGGAGATATTGAAATAAAGATAACTGGATTAAGACCAGGAGAAAAATTATACGAGGAACTTCTTATAGAAGATAATTCATTGCCTACTAAACATCCTAAAATT
>MDTE01049137.1_pt1 | contig 10154 bp, 7 predicted proteins | sample 811231 | NCBI WGS metagenome assembly MDTE01 (sample SAMN05326651, study PRJNA326480) | marine metagenome | isolation source: seawater | place: Indian Ocean: Red Sea | collected 2010 | reverse complement strand
TATCCATGTTTGTAAGTTCTGTTCCAGTTGAAAATCTATTTGAGTAATAGAATCTTATTGCTTGTGAAAATTTTTCATGCGCATCTTTGAAGAGTTCTTCATTATACAAGACTTGTGCTTCGTTGAGCATCTCACGTGTCAAATCAACATAGTTGATTGTATATTGATCATTTTTGATGACAATTGGAATCTTTGCAAGTGGTTTTATGTTTCCTTTTGATTTTCTTTTAGATGCAATTACTGCAAGTATACCAAGTCCAACAACAACAGGAATTATCCAAAGGAATGAAGATTCCAATTCTTCAGTAGAACTTTCGAGTCTTACATTTTGAATCTGGCCATTTCGAAATTCAGCAGAGATGCTTGCAGATTCATCATCGTTTTCATATGGGACTGAAACAGAAATCTCTTCTTCAGAGATATCAAATTGGGCAGGCTGTTGGATTAACCCGTCATTTGATAATTGTTCATCAAAAGCTTGAAAATCTGGATTTTGTTGTAACAATTGCATTGCGGCTTCTTCTATTTGCATCTGTTGTGCAATCTCTTCTCTAATTTGTTCAGTATTTTGTTCAACTAGAAATGGTCGTTCTGTTGGATTAACAGCAGCATTTTGAAGATGTGCTGCCATCTGATAATCTCGTAATAATTCATCAGCATATTGAAGGATTTGTTCTTCATTTGGTGTCAAGTTTGCTTCAGATGGTTGTGAAGGGTGTTGTCCGCTTTGTTGTGAAGATTGTTGTCCGCTTTGTTGTGAAGATTGTTGTCCACTTTGTTGAATAGTTGGTTTGCTAAATGAAGTATCCATTCCAAGACTATCATCAAATGCATATTCATATCTAGGATTCATTGTAACGTAAACATCATCACATGAAAAGTCAATTGATGTTGTGAAACCACCATCACTTCCATCGCCAAGTAGTAATCCTTGCGTGTCAAAGAAGATTTTAGTTTTTTCTGATGTGTCAGGATCAGTAAATTCAGCTAGAGCAGGAAGCATGAGATAACGTCCAATATCAGATGTGTTAATGACAGAATATGGTATTACTAAGATATGATTTGTGAATAGTTGGTTGGTTTCACATACATTATTAATTTTTTGGAATTGAGCACTCTCATAACTTGAGACTGCAACATCAATCATGGAACCTGAATCATTGATCAAGATGTGTTGCATGTATACAATATTTCCACTATCATCGAACTCTTGAATAACATATTCTGTGTCTGTGGTTAGTGTATGAAATGTTTGTGCAGGGCCAAAAGCACCTCCACCAAATACAGATGTGCTAAATAGTGGTACAATTACAAACATGAATGCAACGATACCTAAAGTAGTTCTCAATAGTTAGATCACTATTTTATATTTACCATAAACAATGTAAATATTTACTGCAAGTACTACTGCTGCCGCAACAAAAAAGTAGTCTTTGATACTTATTTGTTCAACTTCCCTGTCAATGTCATCGCTTATATCTTCAAAAATTTCGTTTAGACTGTTATCATCAACAGACTTGTAGTATTTTCCATTAGCCGCAGTTGCAATTGCAATCAATTCTGCTTCATTTAATTCTGCATACAATGGATTTCCGTAAATGTTTGTTCCAAGTAATACGGGTTCGTCAGAGCCCATACCTATAGTATGAATTTGGATTTTTTTCTGCAATGCGTATTGAACAGCCTCACTTGGTGTAACGACGCCTGCGTTATGATCACCGTCGCTGAGCAAGATTACCACTTTTTTCTTGTTTGGAATGGAATTTGCCATATCTACTCCTAAAACAAGACCATCACCGATAGCTGTAGCACCATCTCGCTGCCTAATTGCTTGTAAATCATCTATTGTCTTTTCTTTGAAGGGAGTCAGATAGGAAACAGTAGTTGCGCCTGATTCAAAAAGAACAATTCCCGCATGATCATTTGGCTCTAAACTGTCAACTAGAATTTCTGCAGCATTTTTTGCAGATTCAAGTCTTGTAGGCGAATAATCAGTTGCAGCCATACTGCCAGAACCGTCCAAGACAAGAACAATGTTTACACCTTCTTTTAGATTTTCCAACGGCATCCGAGGATCCGCAAGTCCAAATATGATTAATGCAACAGCCACTAAAATCAGTATGAATGGGAGATGTTTTCGTATCTGCGATTGTTTCGAAAGTGAGCTTTTTACAAGTTGCAGATTGCTGAATTTAAGAGAGTTTGATTTCTTAGATTTTGTATAAAATCTATACAGATAAAAAAATCCTGGAAGAATAAGCAGAGCAAATAAAACGTACCAGTAACCAAACTCGTATTCCATTATCGAAACCTCATCCGTTGATTGAAGAATTTTCTCAGTGCTTTATCAAATGGTATTTGTTCAGAAACATTTACCATTTCAACTTTTAATTTTGTAATGTCATTTTTGATTTTTTCAGAGTTTTCTTTGGAATTTTTTGTAAAAGCTTCACGGAAGTTAGCATCAGAAGTATTTACCAAGAGTTGTTCACCAGATTCAATGTCTTCTAGCATTGTATAACCAATATCTGGCAGTTCAGACTCTCGGACATCGGATAGATTAACAAGAATTACATCATGTCTGTTTTTTAGGAATTTTAATGGTCGCAAGAAGCTTGACGAGATGTAATCAGAGATGATGAAGATTATACTATGTTGACCAAGTATTCTGTGAAGTTGTAATAGTGATGTTTCAATATCAGTTTTTTTGCTCTTTGTCCTATGGTTAAGCAAATTTCTTAGAAGAATCAAACTATGTTTTCGTCCTTTTCTTGCAGGAATAAACTGCTCCAATGTATCGGTAAAAATTCCCAGCCCTACACTGTCGTTGTTTTTCATTGCAGAAAAGATGATAGATGCTGCAACTTCATGACCAAGTGATTTCTTACTTTTTGTGAAGCCAAATTCATTGCTTGCAGAATAATCAAAGATCACATACACACGCAAATCACGCTCTTCAACAAACTCCTTTACGTGTAGTTTGTTCGTACGTGCAGTAACGTTCCAGTCAATGTGTCTGATGTCATCACCTACTACGTATTCCCTGACTTCTGAAAATTCTATTCCACGTCCACGTATTTTTGATTTGTAGCTTCCAGCCATAACTCCATCCACCAAACCTTTAGTTTTGATTTCCAGTTCACGAATACGTTTTAGAAGTTCTTTAATTTCTGACAATTCCAATCAGGGAGCACGAATTTTTTCGAGTATTTGATCAATTAGACCATCAGATGTGTGACCTTCAGCTTCTGCTTCAAATGTAAGAATGATTCTATGCCTCATTACATCGTGAGCTACAGATTTTACGTCTTCAGGAATTACAAAGCCTCTACCAGAAAGCAATGCGCTTGCCTTTGCTGCAAGAATTAACCAAATTGATGCACGCGGGGATACACCAAACTCAACTACACCATCCAGATCTAGACCATAATTTTTAGGATTTCGTGTTGCATCTACAATGCTTGATACATATTCTTCGATTTTTTCATCTGCATAGATTTTTTGTACAAATTTTTGTATCTCAATGATGGTTTCTTTTGAGATGATGTTGTTTGCAGATGGTTTATTTTCTTGGGTGTTGCGTTGTATGATTAGTTTTTCATTATCTTTTGAAGGATAGTCAATAATTAGTTTAAGTGCAAATCTATCAATTTGTGCTTCAGGTAGTCGGTAAGTTCCCTCACTTTCAATTGGGTTTTGTGTTGCAAGAACTAGAAATGGTTTCTCCAGTTCATAGGTGTCTCCGTGAATGCTAACTTGTCGCTCTTGCATAGCTTCAAGTAATGCAGATTGAACTTTTGGAGGGGCACGATTGATTTCATCAGCTAAGATTAGATTACTAAAGACAGGACCCTTTTCTGTGACAAATTTTTCATTTTTGTTATCATAAATTTTAGTACCAACGATATCAGCTGGAAGTAAGTCAGGAGTAAATTGAATTCGACAAAAGTTTGCACCAAGTGTTTTAGAAATGGTGTCAACCATTTTTGTTTTAGCTAACCCTGGTACTCCTTCTAACAGAACATGTCCGTCAGCCATCAGTGCAATTACTAATTTTTTTATTACGTCTTCTTGACCTACAATTACTTTCTGAACTTCATCAACAATCGACATTATCTCATCAGCGTATTTTTTTGATTGTTCGGTTAGGGACTGTATCTCAGGATTTGATGAATGATATGAGGATTCTACTGTCATTTCTGTTCATTGTCTTATTTTTGAATATAATAATGATCATAGAAAAACTATGGTTGTACTATATTGTAAAATGAATAACCGATGAGAAGACGGAGAGATTCTTCACATAGATGTTACTGTATAAAACGTATTTTCAGTAGAATATTATCTATATAGAATATGGAATGATCGCATTTTCATAGGTAAATTCAATATCTATATCTGAAAATATTTTTTGATAAATACATGCATGGTGAAAAAAAGAAGGGATTACCGGTAATAGATTCTTCAGAGATTCCACAGTCACTTGATTGTACAACATGTCTGTTGCCAATGCAATATCAAAAAAAGATGGATGGAAAATTCATCTGGCAGTGTTTCAGATGTGGAAAGAGATATTTCGTTTTTACTAAAGACGGCAAGACAATAATAGAAGAGACGTGGGGGCCACCAAGATAACTTCATGTATAGTGAATAACAAAGAAGCGTAATGAAAGAATCAGAGACGTTTGGTGCAGAAAAAGGAAAGGGAGAAGAATTAATTCAGTGGATGAATAATGAGGCTAAAAAAAACAAATCAAAGTTTGAAGCAAGACTTTACAATTATGAAATCAAGACAGAAAATTTTGGATCGTTTGAGATGTTTTCGTGGATGGGCGATGTAAAAATTGCAAGAAATTTGATCACAAAGGCTAGTAAAAAATTCAGAGTAAAAGTGATAGAAGGAGGATACAAAGCAAAAGAGAAGATTTACAGTACAAAGAAAGCAGATTTTGCAATGGTCAGAAAAGGCGACAGGGTGATAGGACACCTAAAGTTTACAGCCCCAAGATTTGGAAATGGAGATTGGGAGTTAGTAGAAGAAGAGAGACGATGACAAGTATTGGAATTGTTGGAACAGGAATGTTAGGGGAGGCAGTTGGACTGCATCTTCTTGATGCAGGGCATGAGATTACAGTTTTTAACAGAACTAAAAACAAAACACAAAAACTTGAAGCAAAAGGTGCAAAAGTAGTTGAATCTCCAAGACAAGTTGCAGAAAATTCTGAATTGATAATTACAGTGGTAAAAGATGCCGATGCAGTAAATGATGTTATTTTTGGTGAGTCTGGAATAATTTTTGGAAAACATGATGGAATGTGCATTGCAGATATGAGTACAGTAAATCCAAATTCAACAAAAGAGATCTCAAAAAGAGTTTATTCAGAAGGTGTGGATTATATCGAAGTGCCAGTCATGGGAGGCCCAAATGTTGCCATAAATGGGAAACTAGTCGTGATGGCATCAGGCAAAAAGGAAGTTTTTGAAAGGTACAAACAAGTTTTAGAAAATATTGGGGAGCAGACGTTTTATTTGGGAGAGACAGGAACTGCACATTCAATCAAACTTGCAATGAATTTACAGATTGCAATGCTTGCATTATCACTCTCAGAAGGAATCACTTTAACAAAAAATGCAGGTTTTGATCCAGAAGTATTCCTAAGGATACTAAACTCAACTTATTTCAAGACAGGGATGAGCGAGAACAAAGCATTCAAAATGATTAAAGAAAACTACGAGCCAACATTCAGTCTTGCAAATTTAAAAAAAGATCTTGATATAATTAACGATACAGCAGATTCATTAGAAACAAAATTACCTATGGCGGAAATTGCAAGAAAGGTCTACGATGATGCAGTTAAGGCAGGATTTAGCGATATTGATTATACTGGAATCATCGCACATATTAGGAAATTATCAGAGAAAGTCTAGTTCTCATTAGTTATTGATGAGAGTATTCTTTTGTCTTTGTATTTGATGACATGAGATTGTCCATGTTTTGGGAACACACCGTAGATAAGACGTGCTTTTTCGACAACAGAGTCCTTGAGTGAGACCATGATGAATTGACTTCCTTCGGAACGTTCTTTGATAATGTTTGATAGTTTTTCTGCGTTTGGTGCATCAAGGTGTGCATCAACTTCATCAAACATGTAAAATGGTGATGGATTTAATTTTTGAAGAGCTAATACAAAGACGGTTGCTGCAAGTGTTTTTTCGCCACCGCTGATAGATGTTGATTCTCTCTTTGGTTTGCCGGCGAATTGAATTATGTAATTTAAGCCAGAATTAAATATGTCATCTTCATTTTCAAGTTCAAGCCAAGCCGTACCTCCAGTCATTTTTGAGAATGCATCTTTTACCTGGGTGTCAACAACATCAAATGCATCAAGGAATGTTTGTCTCTTATCTTTTTCTACAGATTCTATGAATGCAACAATAGTGTTACGTTCTTTCTCAAGCATGTTCTTTTTTGCTGAAGATGACTTGTAACCAGTTGAGATTTGAACATATTGTAAAGGCGCTCCTGCATTAAGGGAGTTTTTGATGCGATTTTGTTCTGATTCTAGCGAAGAAATGGTAGATTCTACGTCAAAGACCTCAATATTTTCATCAAAACCAAAAGTAGTAAGAAGTGATGTTATCTTTGATTCTTTTTGGCGCAGTTCTGTTAGATCGCGATTAAGAGAGTCAGTTGTTCTTTCACGTGTGGAAATTTCTTTTGTATGATCACGTTCTTTTGAGTTAAGACCCTCAAGACTGCCATCAAATTCTTGCATTTTATCCACAGAAGTTCCAGAAGTCTCAATGAGTTTTTGTTCCTCATCTCGAAGTTTGACTAGCTCGGCTTCTGCAGTTTCTTTTTCTTTAGTTGATCGGCGAATGTCAACTTCCAAGTGATATTTTTCTTGATTCATAGAGGATACTGTATGTTGAAGATTTTTTTTCTCACCAGTTATTTTGGTGTCATGAGCCATTAATTCTGCAAGATGTGATTGCTTTTTCTTCAGATCATTTTGAATTGGCTCCAGTTTCTTGTCTTGCTCGACAATTTGCTCATTTACAAGTTTTATTTCATTTGCAATACGGTCCATTTGAGGTTCTGCATAATTATCCCGAACCAGCATAAGTTGAGATTCAAGAGATTCCAAATGGGATTTTCGATTGGTCAGTTCACGATAAATTCTGTCTTGAGTTCTTTGTAGTTGATTAATTCGGGATTCAAAGGATTTTTTATTTTGCGAGATTTGAGAAATTTTTGATTTCAAATCAGCAAGACTGTTGATAGTAACTGTCATACCACTTTCAGATAAGGAGAGTCGTTTTTCATAATTTTTTACAAGAGAATCGAGTTTTTTGGAACGATTCTTTTTCTTGTTGACAGTCTGTCTTAGTGCAGCAATCATTTGTTGAAGGCCCTCAACAGAATCACTCATGTTAATGATTTTTGTTAATTTTGAGATTTTTGAATTAATATCAATTACAACAGAGGTGGCTTTTGCTTCAAAATATTCACCAGAAAGTGTGATTGTCTTAAATCCAGATTTTGATAATTCAATGGCAGTTTTTCTTGATTCAACCAAGATTACATTTCCAAATAGAAAATTCTTCAGCGGTAGGAATTTCGGGTCACACTTGACATAATCAGATAATACGCCTAAAATGCCAGATTGTTTTGGAGATTCCACATTAATTTCAGGAATTGCTTGGAGGGGAATGATTTTGAGTTTTGGGAGTTTTTTGTCTGTAACAAATTCAGCAAGTGAGATTAATGATTCAAAGTCTTTTACAACAACAGCCTTTATCCAGTCAGAGCAAACTGCAAGTGATGCTCTTTCATATTTTTTATCCCATGAAAGTATTTCGTAGACCAGTCCTTCTATTCCAAAGTCTTGCGTACTGTGTTTTAGTTTTGAGATAGAGTAATCCTCGTGCATTATTCCTTTTGCAAATTTAATTTTTGTTTCGTACTTGTTTGCACCTTTAGATGACGCATCAATTACTTCAGTGAGCTCATGAAGATCTTGTTCGGATTTAGTTTTCTCGTCTGTGAATTTTTTTATTCTTTGATTTATTTCAAAAATAGAATGTTTATGATTTTGGATTACACGATCTAGTTTTAGTTTTTGTCTTTCTAATATCTCAAGACTGTGACTTAGTGCATTAAGTTTTTCTTGATTTGATGTGATTTTTTCGTGACCGTTAGAATGTTCTGCTTCGAATTGACCAACTGCGAGTTTTGTTGCAGTGATTTTAGAAGTTAGTTTTTCAATTTTTTGATCAACATCATGTTTTTGTGAAATTACTTGTGATTGTTTGCTTAGTGCTTCATTTTTTTGTTGGCGCAGATTTTTTGTTCTATCGTCAAATGATCTTTCATGTTCACGAAGTTTTCTTATTTCTTCTTTAAAATATGATAATTGTGATTCAGAAAATGATTTTTGGATTTGGAGATTAGCAAGTATTTCTTTATCTTGTGGAAGATTGTTATCAATTTCTGTTAGACGGTTAGTGCTTGTTTTAATTTGACTGTCAGAGTCATCATATTTTCTGCGCTCATAACTTAATTTGGTTTCAATCTCTGACTTTGATTTGTTAAATGCGTTAACTTCGTCTAAAAATTCGGTCTTTTGTTTTCTTATCTCAGAGATTTCTTTTCTAATTATTCCGCGTTCTTCTTCAAGATGCTTGATTTCTGAATTTAGTGAATTGAGAGTCTTATCTTTTGATTCTTTTTCTGACTGAATGGTCTTCAGGTTTGACGCTGCAGAGATAGCCCGATACCGATTTAGTTCACGTTCAAGTAGGTCATAACGAAGTTTTTTGTTGCGTTCTTCTTCTAATTCATCTATTCTTTTTTTGACCTCACCCATCTTTGCCATAGCAATCTCTAATTTGTGGTCTGCATCAGTCAGTTGCTTTTCTGCTTCTTTTTTCTTCTCATCAAACGCAGAAAGTCCAATCAAATCTTCTATAACAATTCTTTTTTCCTCGGATGTCATTTCAGATATTCTTGTAACGGTACCCTGCTGGACATTATTGATTTGATTTAGACCAGCATTTGCAATTTCCATAAGATCAAGAATTTTAGAGCGGAGAACTTTCTTCTTGTTTAGATAATAGATGTTGTCACCCTTGTCATTCATCTCTCTGGTAATTGTTACAAGATCAGAGTCGACTGGAATTTTTCTGTCAGTGTTATCAAAGTGAACGCTGGTTCTTGCCATTTTTGGTCCACGTCTTGCAGCTCCTTCAACATCATGCATCAACCCACGAAGATTTGGTGCACGCATTACTTTTGGTCTATTTTCTCCAAGAGCGAATGTGATTGCATCTAAGATGTTACTTTTTCCAGATCCGTTCGGACCAGATATTGACACTAAGCCAGGTTCAAAATCTACAATAGTGTTTTTAAAACCAAATGATTTGAATCCAAAGATCTCAACTTTTTTTACATGAACCAATACTCATTATGCAATTTTTCAATTGCATAATTAATGCGAACAAGTAATGTTGACTTTGGAAACAAACTTTGTAGTGTTACGAATTAGATTGTAGTGCCTAGTCGTCATTCACAAATGCTTCAATTTTGCTTTTTGCTACAGGATCAGTCATTTGTTCGATTGGATGCTTCATTAGATAAGCAGAGGCAGGTATGATTGGCCCACCCATTCCTCGATCTAGTGCAATTTTCGCTAGGCGAATAGCATCAATCACTATTCCTGCAGAGTTTGCTTTGTCATCAACTTCTAGGCGTACTTCCATGTTGTATGGAATGTTTGCCCATTGTCTGCCTTCAATTCTCATGAACATGAGTTTTGTATTTCCTAAGAAAGGAATAAAGTCTGAAGGACCGACGTAAATATTGTCATCGTCTAATCTGTCTGTTAATTGACTTTGAACACTCTCAGTTTTTGATATCCTTTTACTGACAAGGCGTTCTTGCTCTTTCATGTTTAAAAAGTCAGTATTCCCGCCTACGTTGATCTGGTATGTTTTTTCAATCTTGGTTCCACGCTCATCACACAGTCGTGCAAGAGTACGGTGGACAATGGTAGCGCCAACTTGGCCTTTAATGTCATCACCAATAATTGGGATGTTTTTATCAGTAAACTTTTGTGCCCACTCTTTATCAGATGCAATAAATGCAGGCATGC
>MDTE01040491.1_pt1 | contig 10154 bp, 7 predicted proteins | sample 811231 | NCBI WGS metagenome assembly MDTE01 (sample SAMN05326651, study PRJNA326480) | marine metagenome | isolation source: seawater | place: Indian Ocean: Red Sea | collected 2010 | reverse complement strand
GTACCCGAGAGAAGTCTAGGATTCGTCAAAACCGTTTCGTAACCTTGTTCTTCAAGCAAAAGAGCAAGCTCTTCTCCATCCACAGCAAAAAACAGCTCAAACTCCGGAACTTCCTTTTGCAGACGATCCGCCGTATGAAGAATGAGAGCTTTCCCGTTAATCTCGGCCAACAACTTTTTTGGAAAACGAACCGAAGCAAGACGAGCAGGTACGATAATGGTGGGTTGGCTCTGATCGCTCATCGTTTAAAATCAATGGAATTCACTCTGGTATGTTTTCTTGGGTTGTCGCAAGCAAATCTGATCAATAGGATGAAATTTTCCATTATATTTCCAATGAGCAAAAGCACCTTTGAAAACAAATCTGAAACCGATCGGTTTTCCTTACCTGATGAAAGAGGTAGGTTCGGTCCTTACGGCGGTTCATTCGTTCCGGAAACTCTCGCTCATCCTTTGAGCGAATTAAATGAGGCTTACCTTGAAGCCCAAAAAGACAAAAATTTTCATGAGGAGCTCAAATATTTGCTTCGAACCTTTGCCGGTCGTCCAACCGAACTTTATCATGCCAAGAGATTAAGCGACAAATTTGGTGGAGCTCAAATTTTCCTCAAACGCGAGGATTTGCTCCATACGGGCGCTCACAAAATCAACAACGCCCTTGGACAAGCTTTACTTGCAAAACGGATGGGAAAGAAAAGAATCATTGCTGAAACGGGTGCTGGGCAGCATGGCATTGCAACCGCATCAGTCTGTGCCAGATTTGGGTTCGAATGCGTGATCTACATGGGTGCCGAAGATATGAGACGGCAAGCCTTGAACGTTTTTCGGATGAGGTTGAGCGGTGCCGAGGTTCGAGGGGTGGAGGCTGGAAGCAAAACCTTGAAGGAAGCCATAAACGAAGCCATGAGAGATTGGGTTACGAACGTCAGAAACACCCATTACATTTTGGGATCGGCTTTGGGGGCTCACCCCTACCCTAAAATCGTTCGAGACTTTCACAGGGTGATTGGCGAGGAAACCAAAGAACAGTTTATCCGTTTGCATGGGAAACTCCCCGACGAACTGATTGCTTGCGTCGGGGGCGGCAGCAATGCCATTGGCTTCTTTTTCGAATTCCTAGAAGAACCTGAGGTTAGATTGATCGGTGTTGAAGCTGGGGGACGTTCTTTGGAGGAAGGCGACCATGCGGTGAGATTCGAGGGTGGGAAAGTTGGAGTTCTACAGGGATGCAAGACTTGGATTCTGCAAAACGAAGATGGGCAAATCAATCCTACGCATTCGGTTTCCGCAGGCCTTGATTATGCCGCCATCGGCCCCGAACATGCTTTCTACAATGATCGCAAGAGAATAGAGTTCGCTCACGCCGGGGACGAGGAAGCGCTCGATGCCTTCAAATTGCTTTCTTCCGAAGAGGGAATACTTCCCGCTCTGGAAACCTCCCATGGGCTCGCCTTCGCTTTCAAACGAGCGAAGCAGATGTCCAAGGATAAGATGATTTGCATCAATCTCAGTGGTCGGGGCGACAAAGATGCCATGGAAGCCGCTCGGTTGATGGGTGTTAAGAATTTGCCTACCTTGAAATTGCAATGAATAGCATGACCGGATATGGGCGAGCCAAAGTCGAATTGCCTGTCCATTTGGTTTCCATAGAGATTTCTTCGGTTAACAAACGTAACCTTGAGGTGGTTTTTGCCGGACCCAAGGAATGGCAAACCTTCGAGCAACATGCCATTCAACTTCTGCGCAAACACCTTGATAGAGGCCGAATCAGAATTTCATTGAACCTGGAACAGAAGTCCAAAACCGCCAATGAAAGTCCATTTGATGAGAAATCTCTCGAATTGGACTTGGATACCATTCGTTCATACATGGAAAAAAGAGGGCAAAAGTTCGCCCTCACACCTGATCTCATAGTCCAAGTCGCGAACTTAAGGAAAAAAGAACTTGGCATCCCCAGCTACGACGAAGCATTTCCATTTCTTGAAACTGCGCTTTTACATGCTTTGAAGGAAATGAAGGAGATGCGTGTTGCTGAGGGCATCATTTTGTCACAAGATTTAAAGAACCGAACTGAAATTCTTGCAAAGCTCTCTGAAAAAATGAAATCAGAATGTTTTGGAATGGCCCAAGATTCAAAAGACAAGCTTTTGGAAAGACTTCGTAAGTCCGACTTGGAATTGGACCAGGATGATGACCGTGTCTTGAAGGAAATCGCGCTCTACGCGGAAAAATGCGATGTCTCGGAAGAAATCACTAGGCTTGACAGTCACCTCGAACAAATTTCCGAGACCGTTGGTTCAAAATCCAGCGTGGGCAGAAAAATTGAGTTCCTTCTCCAAGAGGTTAGCCGAGAACTGAATACTCTATGCTCAAAATCAACCAGAACCTCTTGTACGAATCTTGCGCTAGAAGCCAGAGCTGAGGTCGAAAAGATGAGAGAACAGGCTATGAACGTGGAATGATTGATCTTCAGCGAGAAATTGACTGCCCGCCTTCCTCCCGAGTTTCTTTTTCCTTTTCTCTTTTTGATTCGAACGCTCCCCAAATCACATAGGAAATCGCTCCTACGAAGATTCCCGAATCGGCAATGTTGAAGATAGGATAATCATAATTGATCAAAGGGATGAAGGTATCAATGAAGTCCACGACCTCGGCGGGTTCACGGAACAATCGATCGGACAAGTTGCCGCAAATGCCTCCACAGATTAAGCCGAACATAATTTGTTGTGGAATAAGGTGAAGCTCCAATTGCTTCCTAAACCAATACATCGCTACCAAGGCAAAGACTGCGAGAAGAGTCAGATATTGCGGGTAGTCGGAAAACATGCTCCAAGCAGCACCAGGATTTGTAACATAGGTAAATTCCAGCAATGCCTCATCCCCTTCGATAAGATCGATGATCTGCATGGGGTTTCGTCTTAATTCAAGAGAATTGTCAACGACCCATGCTTTAGTTGCCAAGTCAAATCCGTAAAGACCTACGAAGAAAATCCAAAATCGCGCGTACTTACCCAAAGGACCAAAGGGAAAGAAAGACTATTCCTCGACTCCCATCGTAGAGTCGGAGATCGTTGCAAACGCTCCGGATCCGGAATCCTGCTCCTTGGTTTTGCGCTGCTCGAATTGATTCTGTCCTTCGAGAGAAAAACGAGTGAAAGGAACAACCTTTAGCCTAGTTTTCTTGATGGGTTTTTTCGTTTCCTGACATATGCCGTAGCTGCCGTCAAAAATTCTGTCAATCGCATCTTCCACCTCCTCCAAAGCCTCCTTCTCACTGGCAACCATGGACAAAGCTACGTCACGATCAAAAGTTTCCGTTCCCGCATCCGATGAATTAAGGGACAGTTCACCGGATGCTTCTCGAGCGGACGCCCCTATCGTCTCGCTGGACCGCTCGCCCAAGGCTCCTTTTAAGGATGCCCGAAGTGACATTAAGTCCTTGTAAAAAGTTTTCCACGCGTTCGGCACTTTGGATTCGTCTCTAATGGGACGCGTTGGTCCGAGAGAAACCCCAAAGCCCAGAATGTCGTCAACCGAAGCGGTTTGAAGCTTTTTCACCTTGGTTGATTTCTTTTTCGGGGCGGGAGGCGCCTTTGTATCCGTTTTTGGGGACACGACTTTCTTTTTCCCGGTGTTAGAAAGCTTTTCCTTCTTATCCGTTTTAGTCTTAAGGATTTGACGAACGTCATTGAGCGAAAAGCCGCGACTCTCTACTTTTTCCTCCTCCTTTAGTGATAAGTTTTTCGAAACGATCTCACGAACTCGTTTCTCTCCTTCCGCGGATTCGACTTTGGATTTCGCAAGTTTGGGTGGATTTGATGTTCTGGTTTTGTTTACTTTGGCCGAGGCAGTTTTAGAGCCTTTTCCAGAACTAGTCTTGGAAACGATTTTTTTTGCAGGAACTTTCGAAACCTTCTTTCCAACTGCTTTGGAGACGGGACTTGCCGCAGTTTTTCCACGGGTGCTTGGGGCTTTCCGCTTAGTTACTGAAACCTTCTTTGCTTGGGATTGTTTTGCAACACTTGTTTTTGAAGCAGTCTTTTTAGCGGTAGTCTTAGTTGGCTTCGGTTTGGCCGAGGGTTTTGATTTTTTGTTTTCCTTGGCTGCCTTATTCGAAATGGATTTCGGTACGGTTTTTTTCTTAGTCATGATACTTCGGAGTGGAAAAATACAACTTAGTCAAAGCTTTGCAAGAACTTCAGCGCAACGAGGCGAAACTTCTCCCCATGGCTCTACCGCTACGAGTTTGGGAACCCACCTCCAACTTCTTGGGCATCGAACGCCACCAGCGTGTCTTGCGGACACGGAAAGTGGGTTACCTTGGTCCAATTCGATTATTTGTACGCCTGATACGATAAAGAGCTCCGGCAGCAATTCCGCGCGGCGTTTTATCGGCTCGAATAATGGATCATCCATTGCAACTTCGATTTCCACTTCTGCATCCAGAGATTGACCAATTTTCTTTTGCGCACGGAGATTTTCCAACACTTCGTTGATTTTTGATTCCTTCAGCTCCAACAGCAATTCCGCATCTTTCACGAGCTCGTCACCCAACCATTCGTCATCGAAGGTCGGCCAGTCCTCCAAGCAAAGCAAATCACCACCGCAGGATTTCCCGGATTTATGAAAGGACCATGCTTCGTCCGCGGTAAAGGGCATAATTGGACCAAGCAAGCGAACGAGAGTCTCAAAAATCAATTGAACCCCAGTTTGAGTGGATCTTCTTTTGTGATCGTTAGGGTGCAGGGTGTAGAGCCTGTCCTTGATAATGTCATGATAAGTCGATGACAGCACACCGGAGCAATATCGATTAATCAATTGAACGACTTTGTGAAATTCATAGGCTTCGAAGGCTTTGGTTACCTCATCCACCAATTCGGCGGATTGAGCCAAAGCCCATCGATCAATCATATCCATTTCAGAGATTTCGACTCGGTTCTCACCCCAAGAAAAGTCATCCAATGTCCCCAGTTGAAACCTGATCGTATTTCGCAGGGTTCGGTAAGATCTGACAACTTGACCAAGGATTTCATCAGAAAGAGGAATATCCCTTCGAAAATCTTCGGAACAAACCCATAAACGCAGGACATCCGCTCCATATTTTGCGACATATGAGTCAGCAGTTTGAGGTTTACCGTCACTTTTGGAAATTTTACGCCCATCACCATCTACAACAAAACCGTGAGTCAAAATTCTTCGATAAGGAGCATCTCCAAAGGAAACCATAGCCGTCCAAAGAGAACTCTGAAACCAACCGCGATGCTGATCACTTCCTTCCAAATACAAATCCGCAGGCCAAGTGACCTCAGCATTTTCTTTTAGAACCGATCGATGACTGCACCCAGAATCGATCCACACGTCTAAAGTGTCAGTCCCTTTTTTCAGTACTTTGTCTTTCCACTCCGCCGGCAATTCAAAACCACTCAGTAACTCCTCCTCAGACGTCGAAAACCAGTAATCAGTGCCTTGCTGCTCTATCTTATCGGAAAGAAAGAGTATCAAATCGTGATCCAAGAGCGGTTCACCGTCTTGGTCATAAAAGACCGGTATGGGTACTCCCCAAGCGCGTTGCCTTGAAATGCACCAATCTGGTCTGGATTCGAGAAAACCTCTAATCCGATTTTGCCCCCAATCGGGGGTGAAAGAAACACCTGCGACTGCCTCCATGCTCCGATCACGCAATCCATCTTTGTCCAAAGCGACAAACCACTGATCCATGGCCCTGAATACAACTGGAGTCTTACTTCTCCAACAATGAGGATATTGATGATGATGATCATGGATTGCCAATAAGTGCCCGTTTGCAGAGAGGATTGAAAGCACCTTCTGATTAGCGGGACAACCATTGGCTTTCTCCAATACTGAAACACCGACCAAATCATCGGGAATTTGACCATCATCCGAATAACAGCCGTGATCATCCAAGGGACAATAAATATCCAAATTATTGGCAATGCCAGTGAGATAATCTTCCAAGCCGTGTCCGGGCGCAGTGTGCACGCATCCAGTCCCCGCATCCATGGTTACGTAATCCGCCGATAAAACCGGGCTTTTCCTATCAATGAAGGGGTGTTGAGTCGCAGATCCGACTAACTCCTCGCCCAACACCTCATTACCGCGGACGACTTCCTTCATTTCGCAGGCTTCAATTACCTTTTCCGCCAAGCTTGAACCAACCCAATAACTCAAGTCACCAATCCTCAACTCTTGGTACTTTTCCTTTGGGTGAACTGAAACAGCCAAATTGGCGGGCAAGGTCCAAGGCGTTGTTGTCCAAATAATCAAATAAGATTCACGCTCGACTCCAATTATACGAAAACGAACGAAAATCGAAGGGCTGAGATGATCTTGGTATTCAATCTCAGCCTCCGCCAGAGCAGTTCTGCACGGGATGGACCAATAAACGGGTTTTTTACTGCGATATACCAAACCTTTTTCAACGAATTTGGCAAAGGTCCTTAGAATTTCCGCTTCGTAGTTTGGGTTCATGGTGCGGTATTCCTTTTCCCAATCCGCCAAAACGCCCAACCTTTGAAACTGCTTACGTTGTGTGGCAATGAACGATTCGGAGAACTCGGCGCAAGCCTGACGAATTGAAAGTGAATCAAAATCAGCTTTTTCCTTTTGCAGGCTTTTCGTCACCTTGTGCTCGATAGGCAATCCATGACAATCCCATCCTGGCAAATAGGGGGTTCTAAAACCTCGAGAATTTTTGTACCTCAGAATCGTATCTTTGAGAATTTTATTCAAAGCAGTTCCGACATGCACGTCTCCGTTGGTAAACGGAGGTCCGTCATGAAGCACAAATGCCTCTTTCGTGGAATTCTTCGCTTGCATACGACCGTAAGCCTCGCTCCTGTCCCAATGCTTGATTCTTTCAGGCTCTCTCTCCACCGCGTTGGCTCGCATCGGAAAGTCAGTTTTGGGAAGATTCAAGGTGTCCTTGAGCTTTTCTGCTTGGTTCATCGAATACTTTAACAATACAAAGGGAAGCGTAGGAAAGATGTGCGATTGAGTCTCCACGTCAAGGGTCTAAATTAACCTCAGACTTTCTCCTTGCCTTCTACTAGCCTCAAAGCACTCTAGCGGATTTGCTGAATCATGTATCAATTTCTTGAGTCCATCTTACCATATTTTGGTTCTGAAGATTCTTTGGGATGCTGGTTTTTGTTCGGAATAAGCGCAGTGCTTGGATTCTATCTTTTGACAAAAGGGGGCGATTGGTTAAGTGATCATTGTTCTAACCTGGCATCCTCTCTGGGTGTGCCTAGCGTGGTAATTGGTCTTACTATCGTATCGATTGCCACTTCGGCCCCGGAACTCTTCACCTCCATCGCAGCCTTAAGAAATAACTCGACTGGGATGATTCTTGGGAACGTCATCGGTTCCAACATCGCAAATATCGGTCTTATTCTAGGAATTTCGTTATTGATCAAGCCTATTGATACAAAAGACGTCATTCCCAGAAGTCAGATCTTTCTTCTCCTAGTTCTCACGCTTTTCTTTTCCATTTGCCTATTTATTCGAGGCTCAAGTGGCATTGGATGGATAATCGGTTCGATTTTATTAGCCTACACCTTAGCTTACCTCTTTTTCATAACCCTCGGTGCAATGGGGTCTTCCTCATCACCTCCTAGTAAAAAGGAGGAGAAGGATCCGTGCTTCGCTGTGAGCCTTTCTCTTTTGATGATACTCTTGGCTACCGTTTCTCTTTGGGTCGGTTCGGATGCATTGGTCTTCGGGGCTAAAAATTTTGCTCTTTCAGCAGGAATTCCCGAAGAACTTATCGGTTTCACACTGATTGCCATAGGCACTAGCCTGCCTGAATTAGCCGCATCGCTTGCATTGTTGAAAAAAGGGGAAAGCGGAATGCTGTTGGGTAACGTATTGGGATCAAACATGTTCAATATCGGACTTGTGGGAGGGGTTGCCGGAATTTTGGGCCCAATCCGTTCATACACTCCGCATCCTTGGATAGACTATCTTTTTATGATACTATTGACCGCTTTCTTTTGCTTTTGGCTTAGAGGGTCAAAGATACAAAAAAAAGAGGGATATATTCTTCTCATGACATACCTTGTCGCAACCTTAGCGACTTGGATGCTTAATGGTTAGATTCCTGCGATGCAGCAAAACCGCTGCGAAGAAATCCCTTTTTAGGAGTCTTCTCCCACCTGAAATCGAATAAAACGTTCGACACCTATTTCAGTGCCGATTTCATTACCGAGAGAAGACAGCAAGTCCCTGATTACATGGTCAGGATCCTTTACGAAAGGTTGCTCCAGCAAACAGGATGTGGAGAAATATTTTTCCAGTTTACCTTGAACGATTTTTTCAATCGCCTGTGCCGGTTTCCCCTCCGCTTGGGCTAAGGCGATTTCTTTTTCCTTTTCAACCAATTCCGATGGTATGTCATCCCTGGAGACACAGACCGGAGATGTCGCAGCAATGTGCATGCATAAATCCTTGGCAAGCGAAAGAACCTTGGAGTTCGATCCCTCACTCAACACAGATTCGGTGGAAATTGCGATAAGCACGGCAACCTTGGCTCCCGTGTGAACATAAGACTCCACAACTCCATTTCCACTTGGGGCAAGGCTCTCTGATCTTGAAATTCTTATATTTTCACCAATTTTAGCAACTTGCTCGGTTCGCTTTGATTCCAAATCGATCTCGGGGTTACCTAAGAGGTCTTGTGCAACTTCGCGGGAAAATGCGATGAAATCTTCGTTTTTGGCAACAAAATCGGTTTCGCAATTCACCTCAACAAGAATCCCCTTGGAACGATCGGCGTTTAAGTGTTGGGAAATTATACCCTCACCAGCGTCTCGCCCTGCCTTTTTAGCTGCGGAAGCAACTCCTTTCTTACGAAGGAGTGAGATAGCCTCTTCCATGTCGCCATTGCTATCTGCAAGGGCTCGTTTACAGTCGATCAACCCGGCTCCAGTTTTTTCACGCAGGTTAACAACGTCTTCTTTTGTTATGGATGACATGATAAATAATTACTTCTAATGTATATTGGTTATGCCTTTTCCTCTTCTTGCTGAGAATCTTCAGGAGATGACTCTTCCGAGTCATCAGAGGTTTCCGTTACGGACGCTGGCTGTGTTTCTTCATTTTGGTCAGAGGAATTTTCGGATGAACTTTCACTATCCGCACTCTCTTCCGTGTCATCGGAGGTCTTCTTTCGATCATCAAAATCCATTTCATCATAACCCTCGGGGAGAGTAACTTCGGGCTCATCTTCCTGATCCACAAAATCAGGCTCTTGGGCTATCGGGGTGATATCTTTGCGACGGGTGGGAGCTTCAACCCTACGGACTGCTCCGCTTTGGATCGCATCCAAGATAACGTCCACGATAATTCGAATCGATTTTGTCGAATCATCGTTGCCTGGAATTGGGTGGCTGAGCAAGGAAGGATCGGAATTACTGTCAACCAAAGCAATAACAGGGATCTTAAGACGATTCGCTTCAGCAACTGCAATTGATTCATTATGAGAATCAATGACGAAAAGAGCGCCGGGTAAACCTTGGAGGTTCAGCAATCCTTCGAAGTTTCTCTGCATACGAGACATTTGACGCTTGATCGCAGCCCCTTCTTTTCCAGGAAGTTTGTCCAAACTACCGTCGTCTTCCATGCGCAGAAATTTCTTGTATTTGGCTAAGCTCGCAGAAACAGTTTCGAAATTGGTAAGAGTTCCACCCATCCAGCGATTTACGCTAAAAGGCATGTTGGTCGCTGCCGCCAATTCACGAATAGGCTCCTGCGCCTGTCTCTTCGTGCCAACTAGCAATACTTGTTTGCCTTGAGAAACCACTTCTTCGACTGCTTTGGAGGCTTTTTCCAAAAGATCGTAGGTTTTTTCCAAATCAATAATGGAAATTCCGTGTCGGTTGTCGTAAACAAACGGTTTAGATTTGGGATTCCAACGGCGAACCTGATGACCGAAGTGCACTCCGGCATCAAGAAGATCCTTTACGGTAATGTTCATAATATCTGTAATTCAAAGCCCAAACTTAAGGAAGTTAGGGAGAAATAATTTTCTTATTAGGGTTTTAAGGTTATTGGGAGCAGGGGCAGGATTTGAACCTGCGACCTTCAGGTTATGAGCCTGACGAGCTACCAGACTGCTCCACCCTGCTGCAAGAGAAG
>MDTE01100858.1_pt1 | contig 10156 bp, 11 predicted proteins | sample 811231 | NCBI WGS metagenome assembly MDTE01 (sample SAMN05326651, study PRJNA326480) | marine metagenome | isolation source: seawater | place: Indian Ocean: Red Sea | collected 2010 | reverse complement strand
TTCGTTGGTGGTCGCAGAACCTGAAAAAAGCGCCGGTGCCTCGAAACCTTCACGCGCCAGAGCAGCCAGCACGCTCTGCTGATCGCATCCCGCGAAACAGTGGAAGAGGATGGCCTGTCGGCCGAGCGACACACCGAGTGACGGCGTGCGGTCATCATGCGCGGGGCAACAGGCCATGCCCTTTGTGCCGGACCATTTGCCGCCACGGCTTTCACAGATGCGTCTCGCCGTCTCGGCTAGCGGATGGTTGGTCGTGGCAACAGGCATAAGGACTCCTTCGCAGGCTCGGGTCCCCCATGACCGGCATCCTCCCCTCTCATTGTCGGGACGGACGAAACGGTTTCCTACATGTTCTATTTATATTCTATTTATGTCCAATTCATGTTCTATTCCGATTCGCTGCAAGCGACAGGAGTGTGAACGATGAGACTGGCTTTAATGATCGGGATAATGACGAGCGCCAGTATCATGGCGCCTAGCGCACAAGCACAGGAGTTCGCCCTTCTGGAACATCGCTATGAGCAGCCTGAAATCCCTGGTGTGGATCTCTGGACCAGCGAGGAGGCGCGATCGAGGGTGCTGCTCCCTGCAACCTATCGCGAAGCACTTTACGAGCCGCTGATCAGGGAGGCTGAGGTTCGGTATCGTCTTCCGCCTGGATTGATGCAGGCATTGGTCTGGGCCGAGTCCCGTTTCAATCCGATGGCGATCAGCCCGGCTGGTGCTGCCGGACTTGCACAGCTTATGCCGGCAACGGCTCGCGAGCTTGGCGTTCGTAACCGGCATGATCCCGCCCAGAACATCGATGGCGGTGCGCGTTACCTGCGGCAGATGCTGGACCGCTTTGGCGATGTCCATCTGGCGCTCGCTGCCTACAACGCCGGTCCCGGTGCCGTCACACGTGCGGGTGGCATCCCGAGAAATCGGGAAACGCCAGCATATGTCAGAAGCGTTTTGCAGCGTTGGATGGCATACAGGCCGTCATGAATTCGAATCGAAAACGTATCAGAGGACGGCTCGAGCAACTGCCACGCGGCTTCGCCATCGTAACCGAGGCGGGCGATCATTGGGTGCTCGAAGACGTCGAACCCGCGAACGACCATTTCGGCAACGAAGTAACAGTGGAAGGCGAAGTGGTCGGTCTCGATCGCTTGCGCGTCGATTGGCTAGGCGAAATCGCCAACTAAATGGCGCCGCATCTCTCCTCAATTTGTCTTCAAAATTGGTCCTAGCCAAGTGAAGGTGTGGGCCTGACTGTGGGTCTGAGAATCTGGAGTGTTCAGATTTTTCCTTTATCTCTAAGAGTTATTGGAAATATCGGTCGGACTCCGTCTCCGCCACCTACCTTTTCAGGTCGATCCAACCTCATCCAAATTCACGCGGAAAGCTTTACAATTCCGCCATTTGCGACTCCTATGCCGTGCGAGCCTACCCGTCCCTAGCTAAATGCGTTTGGGGGTATGCTGGTGGTAGGGGCTTAAGCGGATTGGGGGTATCGGATGCTCACGGACAAGGCGGTGCGCGCGGCAAGTGCGAAAGAAAAGGCTTACAAGCTTACCGACAGCCGCGGGTTGCATCTTCATGTGTCCACAAGCGGACACAAGAGCTGGCGCTATAAATATCGCTTCGAGAAGAAAGAGCGACTGCTGACGCTCGGCACATACCCCGAAGTTTCGCTGGCCGATGCTCGCGAGAAACGGGACGAGGCAAAAAAGATCCTGCGAGAGGGCCGAGATCCCCGTCATGCGTTAAGGCGCGGACGATTGGTGGGCGCAAATGATTCGGTAAAATCGTTCGAAGAGGTAGCGCGCGAGTGGCACGCTCTCCAGATCGAACGCTGGACACCAGTCCATGCCAACGATGTCATTACCAGTCTCGAGCGCGATATCTTCCCGCATCTCGGATCGATGCCCATGGCCGAGATCGACAAACCCCTTTTGCTATCGGTTCTGCGCAAGATCGAGGGGCGCGGCGCGATAGAAACCGCTCGCCGGATCAAACAACGCGTGGCTGCGGTCTATCGATACGCTAACGCCGAGGGCGCTAGACTCGAAAACCCTGCGGCGGACATCAACGATGCATTGAAGCCCCTGCCGCCAGCCAAGCGCTATCCCGCCCTGCTTGATTTGGAGTCTATCCGCACGATGATTGGTGACATCGACCGAGCAGGTGCATCGCCGGTCAATCGCCTTGCTGCTCGTCTGCTGGCCCTGACCGCGCAAAGACCCGGCATGGTGCGGTTCATGGAGTGGAGCGACATTACCGGCATCGATTGGGCCGATGCCAATGCAGGGAGCAACGACGCGCTTTGGAAAGTGCCTGCAAACAAGATCAAGCAGGAGCTTCATCTTCGCAGCGATGAGGCGTTCGAGCATCCCGTCCCATTGTCATCGCAAGCGGTAGAGGCATTACGCGCTGTGCGCTGGCTGACAGGACGCTCGCCGTTTGTCTTTCCAGGCGCGCGATCAGGTTTGAAGCCGATCAGCGAGAATGCCATCGGCTATCTGTACAATCGTGAGGGTTACAAGGGGCGCCATGTGCCCCATGGCTGGCGCTCTAGCTTTTCGACCATCATGAACGAACAGGCAGAGCGCGAGCTGGGGACAGATGTGCGGTTGCTTGGCGATCGAATGATCGTCGATCTCATGCTGGCCCATACCCCGAAGGGAATGAGCGCCAGCGAACTTCGCTACAACCGCGCCGCCTACATGCCCCGTAGACGTGAGCTTGCCCAGCGCTGGGCCGACATGATCATGGAAGACGCAATCCCAGCAGGCGAAATTATCGACAGTCCTCGCCGCAAGCGCCGTTAGCTACTGCCACGTTTCGCGGCCAGTTCCGCAATGTAGGCGAGGACTTCGCTTTTCACCCATCTGCTGCTCGAACCAAGTTTGATGGGTTCGGGAAAGATGCCCTTCTCCATATTGGCGTAGATCGTGGAAGAACTCCTGCGGGTCAGGTCGCACACTTCGTCAAGCGTCATAAGAACCGGTCCAACGCCAGGCGGATTTGGGGACCCCTGGTCTTGAACTTCGCCTAGCTTGACCTGACCAGGTGGGTCGAGGGCAGCTTCACGAGCCATCGCCCGGGCGGCGCGTTTTTGCGGATCGACGATCGCTTCCACCTCCCGATTGGTCAGGGGCCCGAACGGTTGCAGCGATACTAACCAACGGTTAAACTGCTTCGTATCGACAAAGATACGGTGAGTGGGTTCTGCCGAATGGTCCCACCACAGCTCGAGGTTGAATGCGCCGGTTGCAAAGCGAGGTAGCGGATCGTCGAGCTCCCAGTGCGCCGTTGGGATCTTGACGATCTCGCCACCCCCCAAGGGCCGCCCGAAGGTTTCGAGCTTACCGGTCGCGAACGCGCGAGCCATGTGTTCTGCGTCCAATTGGACAAGATCCCGCGCCGCGTCGTTTTCGCCATCGTCCGCGGGTGCTGCAAAAATCTCAGGAAGCTCGGCAGATGAAAATCCGGCCCTGCATTTTACAACATCTGCAAACGCCGATGTCAGCGACTTGCGACCGCTCGAGATGTAATCCGATCTGCCGAGATAGGGAGACCAAGGAGGAATAGGATCGTTCACCGCGAAACATTAGCACGGAACGGCAAACCGGCAACAAAATGACCGCTTTGCGCCCCAATTGCCGACATTTCAGCAATGGAAGCTGTTGCTCAAAAGCCGACGTTCACGTGGGCTCAACCTAGTCAACACCAACTTCGATTCAGGTTTCAGGCGACGGCGACTTCTCAGAAAGAGGCAGCAAGCCCATGCCAACGATGGGGGAGTGGACCCCAACATTATACCTGCGTTTCTTCACGATCGACGCTGCGCCTCGTTTGAAGCGCTTGCCCATCATCTCCGTTCCCACGACCTGAACGGAACATATCCGAGCTTTCTTGGTGCGCCTTTGGGGTCTTTGTGTCTCGTGCAACAGAGTACCGGTTGTCCACCACGTTTATCCTACATAAGTTAGTCGGAGAGCCTTTGACTCGACGAAGCTCAATGGCTAGCGGACAAGAACAAAAGGGGATCAACTTGAAGACAGAACTTTTTCTTAAAGGCCGACTTCGGCACGATCTGAGTCCGGAAGAAAAAGGGGCGTTAGAAGATGCTGTTGTCGATGTAGTCACTTTGAGCCCACGGACTACGCTGGTCGAACGTGGCGAACGGATTGAGAATTCCTACTACATCATCGAGGGGACGATGATGAGGCATCTCGACGATCAGCGCGGAGAGCGGCAATTGGTCGGTCTGAACGTGACCGGCGATTTTGTCGACCTGCATGGTTTTCCCATGAAGCGTCTCGACCATAGCGTCGTATCCTTGGATCGGGTCACGCTCGCGAAGGTTCCTCACAAGGCAATTGCCGAACTCGTCGACCGGTTTCCTCACCTTGCCCGTGCGATGTGGTTCTCGACATTGCTCGATGCGGCCATGCACCGTGAATGGATCTTCCGTTTAGGTCGGCTCAATGCCGAAGGGAGAATTGCGCATCTCATTTCGGAGATCATCGAACGGCTGAAATTCGTGGACCGCTATGATGGAAGGAACTTTCCCGTGCCCTTGCTACAGCGGGACTACGCTGAGGCTTGCGGTATCACCTCCGTTCATGCGAACCGCAGCTTCCGCAATTTGCGCGAGCGAGGTATTCTCGACCCGCAAGGCGATGGGAAAATAGCGATCCTGGACGAGCGAGCGCTCAAAAAGCTTGGCGAGTTCGAGGGCGACTATCTGTATGGTGATGGAGACTTGGCGTTGGATTCGCTGGAGGACCAGTGAATTAAGAATTCTGATAGAGGTTCGTGACTTCGCTCGCCATCCGTTCGACGGAGAACTTTTCCTCGAACACCCGTCGAACTTTCGATGGTGACAAGCCCCGCGCCTCCGGCAGGCGTGCGATCGCTTCTTGCATGGAATTCACAACGATCCCGGTCGTCCCATCGCTCACCACTTCCCCCGCGCTGCCCTGATCCCAAGCGATGACTGGAACACCGCAGGCCATAGCCTCGATCATCACAAGGCCGAATGGCTCGGGCCAGTCGATTGGAAATACCAAGGCGACTGCCTTTTCGAAGAAGGCCTGCTTTTCACTGTCGGTCAGACTGCCGACATAGCGTATATCACTATCGAGATACGGCTCCACGACCTTGCGAAAGTAGTCTGGATTGCCGGCATCGACCGGACCAGCCAATTCTAGTGGAAGACCAGCTTTCTGCGCGAGTTTGATGGCGCGGTCCGGCCTCTTCTGGTCGGTCATTCGACCGATGAATACCAAGCGGTCACGACTTGCATTGGTCAGTCGATATCGATCGACCGGAATGCCATGGTGGACCGTTCCGGCGAGATTGGCTTTGGGAACGTCACGTGCCTGACGTTGGGAAATTGCAATTACCCGTTCGTTCGGGAAACGCTCGAAGTGGCGGATATGGTCGGGTTCATCGGCGCGCCAGTGTATTGTCCTGAAGGTGGGGACCCCCAAGCCAGCGCATACGCCGCTCGCGTGGGCCGACCCATGTAGGTGAACCACATCGAAATCCCGTGCGAGCCGGACCAGGTCGCCGAGCTGCTCTGCTTCCAGCTCCGCGGGGAAACCTGGGGGCATCTCACCTTGCTCAGCAGCGATCGCGGTGAGCGAGCTATACTCGCCCAGCATCCGAACCCCCGGAAGCCTGCTATCTGCAGGACCGAAGACCGTAACGTCGTGGCCTAGGCGAGATTGCGCCGAAGCGAGGTCTGCGACCACGCGTTCGGTCCCCCCGTAAGTCTCGGGAGGAACAGGATAAATTACCGGTGCAACGTGAGCGATCCGCATCGAACTAACATAGATTGCGTGTCATTTCAGGAACTTAGAACCTATAGAGGAATCCCTTGTGGTGGAAAGGGTCATAATCGATGTTCATCTGCCACGTCGCTTTGCAAGGTTGCCTAACGTTACGAGATGTTCCTTACGGAGTAACTGCCGACACTGGTGGTCACATCAAGTATCTTCTCGAACTTGCGGAGACCAGCGCAAAGGACCCGGTGGTCGAACGCATCGATCTCGTCACGCGCGGCTTTGTCGATCCGAAACTCGGAGCGCAATACGAGCCGGATGTGGGTGAGATGAGCGGCAAGCTTCGGTTAGTTCGCCTCGACGACGGAAAAGCCGCCTATCTTTCGAAGGAAGAATTTCACGAACGACACGAGTCGTTGTGCGCAGCGTTTCTCGCCTATTTGAAGAACCTAGACCGGCTTCCCGACCTGATCCATGCGCATTATGCCGATGCCGGAGTGCTCGCGCGATGTGCCAAGGAGGCTCTTGGCATACCCTATATTTTCACAGGTCATTCGCTAGGCGCGGTCAAACGTCAAGCCAACGGCAATAGTGACGCGGGACTTGAGCGACGCATTGGAATCGAAGAGAATGCGCTTGCAAAGGCAGATGCCGTTATAGCCAGCTCGAGAGATGAGGCCGAGGCGCAATACGCGCACTATCGCTCCATCGAGGCTGGTCGTATTCGCGTGATCCCGCCAGGTTGTGAACTTGACCGTTTCAAAGCTGCCGTTCCGTCCAAAAAGGTGCAGCAGGATATCGAGCGCTCTCTGCGGGAACCGTCGAAACCGATAATCCTCGCGATCGCACGTCCGGTTCGCAAAAAGAACCTGCTCGGACTGGTCGAGGCCTACGCTGGTGATCCTGAACTGCAAGAGAAGGCAAACCTCGTGATCGTGGCTGGCTGCCGCGACAAACTCAGCCGACTCGAGACCGAATGTCGGGAGGTTTGCGAAGAATTGATCCGCGCCGTCGATACGCACGATCTATACGGGAAGGTTGCCTATCCCAAGGCACACGAGCCCGACGATATCCCCGCCTACTATGCCTTGGCACGCGAGAGCGGCGGAGTGTTCGTGAATCCCGCCCTAAACGAGCCATTCGGGCTGACGTTGCTGGAAGCGGCTGCCGCTCGCCTGCCAGTCGTGGCAACGGACAGCGGCGGGCCGAACGACATCGTCGAGCGTTGCAAGAACGGACTACTCGTCTGTCCCCGGGATTTGCAGGCAATCGCGCAGGCCTGCAAGGAGACCATATGCGATCGACGCACTTGGATCCGCTACGCCTCCGCTGGGGGAGACGCCGTGGCCGCGTATGACTGGAAGGCCCACACGCGAATTTACCACCGGTTGATCGAAGAAATCGTGACGCCTCAACCATCGAATGCTGATCCGAAGCGGCTCCTCGTTTGCGATATCGACAACACTCTGCTGGGTGACAAAGACGCTCTGCGAGAATTCGTGGAGTGGCAGTCCCAGAACAGTTCGTCGACTGCGCTGGGCATTGCCACCGGTCGCAGTTTCCATAGTGCGCAGTCCATTCTCGCGGCGGAGGCGGTGCCCATGCCCGATGTAATAATCAGCAGCGTGGGAACACAGGTGCATTGGTATGACTACGAAAAGCGGCGATTTGTCGAGGACCAGGAATGGGCCGACCGCGTATCCCGAAACTGGGACTCCGATACCGTCAAACATGTGGCCGTTGAATTGGGACTGCGTGCGCAGGCGGCGTTGGAACAGCGGACGGGCAAAGCGAGTTTCTTCTTGGACGATCATGATCCTGTAAAGATCAGAAACGCCTTCGAGGATGCCGGGATCACGGTGGAAGTGGTCGCAAGCCACGGACTCTATTTGGACATATTGGCTGGCGGAACTGGGAAGCACTCGGCCGTTCTACATGTTGCCGACCGGTTGGGAATGGCCCAAGCGCAAGTCGTCGTAGCGGGCGACAGCGGCAACGATCGATCGATGCTCCGAGCCTGCCCACGACCGATTATCGTAGGAAACTGGAGTGACGGTCTTGGCGAAGATCCGGCTCTCTCCCATGCATACAAGGCTTCCGCTACTCACGCCGCCGGCATTCTCGAAGGCGTTCAGCATTACCGCGAAGCAGGTGTTTGGTAATGGCGTATTGCCCGGTTTCGGTGCTTACGCTGGTTAGGGGGCGTCAGGAACATCTCACCCATCTTATTGCGGGACTCCGTTCGCAAAGCAGGAAACCTGACGAGTTAGTCATCGCCTATATGCAGGACAATCCGCCCAAAGTTCCCGATGGATGCCCCTTTGTAATTCGCTGCATCCGCGTGGGGGGCGAGCCGATGCCGCTGGCTGCCGCTCGCAACCGCGCCGCGACGGCGGCACACGGGGACTTGCTGGCATTCCTGGACGTCGATTGCATACCCGACGAAAATTTCGTGAAACGGGCCGTAGAAGCCATCCACGAAGTTCCACACGGCGTGTTTCTACCTGAGGTGCAGTATCTTCCCGACGCTCCACACGGGTGGCTGGAGTCGGACGGACGAACAATGGACTATACAAGTCTGGAATGGGCCGGCCGCCGACACCCGGCGAAACCGGACCTCACACATGTTTCGATCGAACCTATCGGCGATTTCGGGGAGCTGTGGGGACTGGCGTTCATTTTGGCGAAGTCGACCTGGGCCGCAGCTGGCGAGATGGACGAGGGATATGTCGGGTATGGCGCGGAAGAGACCGATTTCGGACGTCGGCTCGAAGGCAGCGGCGCTGAACTTTTCTGGCTGGGCGGGACGGTCTGTTATCACCAGCATCACGTGGTCCACAAACCGCCCTTGCAGCATTTCGAAAGCATCGTGCGCAATGCCCGGCTTTTTCACCGGCGATGGGGCGAGTGGTGCATGGACTATTGGCTGGACGATTTTGCGCGTCGCGGCCTGGTAGACCGTTCGGGCGGCGAACTACGCGTCCTACGCCCACCAACACCTGCCGAGATCGATGCGGCAGAACAGGGTCCCGAGGTGCGGTTTAGTTAGTCCAGAACCGGACCGCTTCCGATTCCAGCCATTCGGCGGCCTTCCGTGCAGCATCGGGATCATGCAGGCTCGCAAGCCTCGACACGTCTAGGGCATCGGTATCTGCCAACACGCGCCGCCATTCCGGGATCGATGCTGGCCAGTTGCTGAGATGAACCGCAGCCTCAGCCCGGGCCAATTCGCTCGCCTTCGCCTGCTGCTCGTCGAAATAGCGCCATTCGGGGATGCAGAGGAACGGTTTGCTCGCGCGTGCGATCTCGTGGACCGTGTTGTCGCCGGCGGAGGCGACGACGCGATCGGCGGCGCAGAGATATTGGGTGAGGTTGTCAACCCAGCCCAGTTCGCGCAAGTTGCCGAAATCGGTTTCGTGACCTTCCCGATGGACCGGACCCGCGACCAGCCAGAGCGCGTCCGGCTCCGCCCGCGCGGCTACCGTGAGCGGAGCAAAGGGTGTTCCGGAGCCACCGCCCCCGGCAATGACTAGGGTGATCGGCTTGTCTAACGGTAGACCCAAGGATTGCCGAGCCTCGTCGCGCGGGACGATCGGGTCCTTCGTCGTGCAAAGCCCTCCGGTGTAGAATGTGCGGGCGCGCGCCCAGTGGGGATAGTCCGCCTGCTCAATCGCCTCGTCGAAAGGGGCGAGCATTCCGACACCCGCCTCGTATCCTGCCAGATGTCCGGCATCCGACCGGTCGCCATGCATCCGGATCGTGATAGGGGGGACGCTCATGATCCGTGAAAGTAATGCGATCTCGGCAGATACGTCGATGACGAAGATCGCAGGATCGACTTCTCGCAGCGTGGCCGCAATGACACCCATATGCTCGCGCATCTCGTCGACGCCGAGTGGGACGCAATGCAGGACGGAAGGTGTGGATTCTCCGTGCAAGACCTGGCTGCGTGAAGGAGCGCCGATCATGTTCGGAAGCTTGGTGATCTCCGCCTCGCGCGACATCCCCTCGAACTGGTCCGGTTTGGCTGTCAGGATATGTAGCGGACGGGATGCCGGAATGTGCTTCGCTATCGCCATGATGCGGTTTGCGTGGCCACGTCCTTGTTGATGCGCGAAGAACGCGATCGGCTTATCCGTCATCCTCGGCCCTCCCCATTCTCATCGGTGGCGTCCTGATCCCCGCTGACAGGATCCCTACGGCGGCCGGCGGTCCAATTCTCCGCGACGCGCACCTTTGGATTGGGCGCGCACCATATCTTGCCGCCTTCGTCGAGGGCAGTGACCCAGATCAGGTTGTGCTCGATACCGTAGTCGATCACGGCGAAGGCCAGCCCCGAACCCTTGTCGATCACATGCACGGGGACCGGCGTCGTCAGT
>MDTE01042683.1_pt1 | contig 10156 bp, 11 predicted proteins | sample 811231 | NCBI WGS metagenome assembly MDTE01 (sample SAMN05326651, study PRJNA326480) | marine metagenome | isolation source: seawater | place: Indian Ocean: Red Sea | collected 2010 | reverse complement strand
TTTTTTTATTTTTAAAAAACAGGCTCTTTTAGATAAATTTCCGTTATTAATCAATATTTGTTTTTTTGTTCTTTTTAGAGGGGATATTGATCTCTCATAATCACTTTTATCTCTTTTTTTAATACTTTTAAGAACATCTATGTATTTCACTTTTTTCTTGTTTTTTTTCATTTCAAGAAACCTTCTTTTTGCTCTTATGCCCAATTTTGCAGTTATGAAAAATTTAAAATCAGCATCAGGAACTATTTTATATGTAATATCACGACCATCTAAACAGCTGCCATTGTATTTTTTTGGTGGATTATAAGCAGATTTAATTTGTAAATTATGAACTATTTTTCTAATAAATTTTTTTTTTGCAATTATAGAGGCTTGCATTCCTATGTCTTCATTTAAAAGTTTTTTGATTTGAAGTTTTTTTAAATTAAAATTTATGAATTCTTTTCTGAGTTTTTTGTAATTTATTTTATTATTTCTCTTTTTAATAAAATAGGCAATGTACCTGTAAATCTTTCCAGTATCGAGATAAAATAAATTGTAGTGCTTAGAAATTAATTTTGCTTGCGATCCTCCTCCAGCAGAAGCTTCACTATCTATAGCAACTTTAATAAAAAATTTCTTTTTCAATTTATTTTTGCTCCTAGAGATTTTATCTTTGAAATGAAGTCGGGAAAAGATGAATTGATGGAATCTTTATCTTTAATAATCCATTTACCACCCAATGTAAGAGCTGCTATCACAGACATCATAAAAACTCTATGATCTTTAAAAAAATTTTCTATTACATACTTCCCACTTAATTTTAAATTAGGATTACCAAAAATTTTAATTGTATTTTTTTTTTCAATTATTTTTACCCCTATCATTTTTAAAAACTTATATGCAATTTTCAATCTTGGACTTTCTTTTTGATTAAGTTCACCTAAATTTTTAAAGTATGAAACTCCTTTTGCTTTAGCGGCAAATAGAAAAATAATTAAAAATTCATCTATTGCCTGTGAATTATAATAAGTTGGACAATTAATCGATTTATAATTTTTTGAGCTTTGAATATAAATATCAGAAACTTTTTCACCCATTTTTTTTCTAATATTCTTATATTTAATTTTTGCATTCATTTTTTTTAAAATCTTAATTATTCCAGTTCTAGTATCATTAATGTTTACATTCTTTATGATCAACTTTGAATTTTTACTTAGTAGCGTTAGCACTATAAAAAAAGAACTAGAACTAATATCTGATGGTACATGATATTCAAAACCACTATATGAGTGCAGTCCTCTAATTTCAATTAAATCAAAATTTTTTGTTTTTTTTATTTTTATTGGAAAATTTAAATGTTTAAATAATATCTCAGTATGATCTCTAGACTTTTTTGCTTTTATTTTTGTTACACCAGGTGTGTTTAAGGCAGCATACATGACACAACTTTTACACTGTGCACTGCCTCTCTTTTCAATATAATTTATTGGAGTTAAATAATCGTTTCCCTCAAGTTCTAAAGGAAGTTTACCTTTTTTACTTTTTATATTTAAACCAAATGAATTCAATGGATCTATAACTCTACTAAAGTCTCTTCTTGTTAAACTTTTATCACCTATCAAGCTAATTTTTTTTTTTGATTTTACCAATAAACCCAATATTAATCTTGCAAATGTCCCTGAGTTTCCAGCATCTAAAGTTATGTTTTTTTTATAATTAAAACCATTTAAACCATTCCCATGGATTAAATAATATTTTTTCTTTTTAAATATTTTAATTCCCAGTTTCTTTAATGAATTTAAAGTATTTTTTACATCATCTGACTCCAATAAATTATATGCTTTTGAAACCCCGATAGCTTGAGATGCAGTTAAAGCCCACCTAATTGAAATACTTTTATCCCCACCTATTAAAATTTTTTTATTGAAAGGTTTTAATTTATGATTAATTAAAACAGAGTTTTTCATAATTTTTTTTAGCTGAAGTTAAATTCTTCACCAAAATAGGATGATTTAGCTTTCTCATCTTTCACAAGATCTCCTGGTGATCCAAGAGCTATGACCTTTCCGTTAGACAGAACTGCAGCTTTATCTACACAAGATAACAAGTCTCGAGCCTGATGATCACATAAGCAAATAGTTATATTGTAGAAAGTTTGAAGATTAACAATTATTTTTTGAAGTACTTTAATTGTCATAATATCTAAAGCTGCAAAACATTCGTCAAGCAAAAGTAATTTTGGATTATTTACCAGCGCCATAGCTATTACCAATTTTTTTTTTTGTCCACCAGACAGGTATTTAGCTTTAATTGTTGTTACTGATTCTAATTCAAATTGAGAAATAAGCTGATTTATTTTTTCCAATCTTTTTCTTTTATCTTTAATTTGAATTTCCGCTATTGATAAAAGATTTTCAAAAAGAGTTAAATTGGAGAAATACCCACCATATTGAGGAACGTAGCCTATGCCATATTTTGTATTTCTTTCATATATTGGTTTTTTTGTAGCATCATCTTTATTTATTAAAATTTTTCCGTAATTTGGTTTAATTAAGCCTGTAATCAAATGAAATATTGTTGATTTTCCGACACCATTGGGACCCAGCAATCCCATGATTTCTCCTTTGTTAATACTTAAGCTTAAGTTATTTAAAACCTGTCTATCACCATAAGATACAGAAACATTTTTAAGTTCCAATATGTTTGATGTCTCTTTAAAAGATTTAATTCTAAATTTTTTTATTATTGCCATTTTTTTTATTATCTATTTTAATTTTTTTATTATTGTCAAACATTTTAATATTTATATTTCCACTAATAATATCTATAAATATTTCATCAGCTCTAATATTTAAAGTATCATTTTTAATAATTATATTGTTATACATTTTTGCAAAATCATCCTTTATAATTAAATCTAAATTATCACATTCCATTTCATTATCTTCAAAATTTACACTCACATCACCATAAAAGTTAGTGTCCAAATTAGATGAGTTATATAATGCATATTTCGAATAAATTTTAATCGAGTCTCTATCAGTTAAACTAATAACAGCATAAACTTCCTCTAAAATTAATATTTCAGCTGCCTCGCGGCTTGTTTTGGCTGATTTTGACTTAACTATATAGCTATTTCCTTCTTTATCTGAAGATTTGTATTCTACATCAGTTAAAAGGTTTGATGAACTATCTTCTTTTGATAGGTCCATTTCTAAATTATTATTTTCTGAATTAAGATTTTTTTCAATCTTAACAGCTGTTAAATCAGCTGAAAAATAAAATTTATATGTAATGAATATTAAAGAAATAATTGTAACTATAAGTAAAAGTTGAATAATAGATTTTAAACTCATTAAAGTTTATTGTATATTTGCATTTAAAATTTGATGTATGTGAAGTAATCCTATTGTTTTTCTTTTATTTTTATTATTATGTACACACAAACTTGTAATTTTTTTACTGTTCATTATAGAGAGAGCTTCGGCCGCTAACATGTCTTTATCTATGGTAATAGGTTTTTTTGTCATAAGATATTTTACTTTTATATCAAGGAGATTTTTATTTTTTTGAGTTAACCTTTTGATATCTCCATCTGTGAGTATTCCTATTGTATTGTTTTTGTCTTTAACGATAATAACTCCAAGTTTTTTTCTTGTAATAATTTTAAGCGCATCTTTCATAAGTGTATTACTATTTACTAAAGGTATATTTTTCCCCTTGACCATTAAATCTTCGGCAGTCTTTAATTTTACAGACAAATTACCTCCTGGGTGAAACTTTTTAAAATCTAGTTTCCCAAATTTTTTATGTTGCATACATGCTATTGCAAGAGCATCTCCTATGCTAAGCTGCATAATTGTTGAAGATGTTGGTACAATATTTCCTGGTCCAGCCTCTAATACATTTGGTGTCAGGATTTTAATATCCGAGTTTTTATATAAAATTGAATCTTTTTTTGATGTTATGCATATTAAAGTTATTTTTTTATTTCGCGCTGCATATTGTATTACATTTTTTAATTCATCCGATTGACCACTTAAACTAATTAATATCAAAATATCATTTGAACTAATTTGACCCAGATCTCCATGTGAACATGAGCTTGCATCTACATAAAAAGAAGGAGTGCCTACTGATGCTAGAGTAGACGAAATTTTTTTACCTATTATTCCAGATTTACCCACGCCAGAGATAATTACTTTTCCATTCTTGCAACTTAATATTGCTTCTACAGCTTTATCAAATGATGAACCTAGATTACTTTTAAGTTTTTTAAGAGCATTAATTTCTGTATCAATAACTCTATTAGCTATAGTTCTAAATTTTTTTTTTTTTCATATCAATGAGACCATATATCTTCATTAAAACCGAACAAATCTAAATCTACTCTCTGGTAAATAAATTTGATTGTATCTTGATATAGATTGATTCTTTCTTCTCTTACTAAAATATTCTTTAATTCATTATGAATTTTGTGTAAATAAACTACATCATTCGCACAATATTTTAATTGTTTATCTGACAATTTGCCTCCAAAGTCTGAGCTTTGTAATTGTTTGCTTATTTCTATTCCAATAAATTCTTTAATTAAATCTTTTAACCCATGTTTATCAGAGTAACTTCTTCCAATTTTGCTCATAATTTTTGTACAATCAACATTGTTAACTTCTGCCCCTAGATACTTCTTGATAAAACTTAAATCGGCCCTAGCAAAATGAAATATTTTATGAACTTTGCTGTCATTTAATATTTTCTTTAAGTTTGGAGCATTATATTTTGTTTTATCTAGCTGAATAATGTGAGCGTCATTTTTCCCAGTAGATATCTGAACCAAGCACAATCTATCTCTATTAATGTTTAAACCTAGAAATTCGCAATCAATTGCTATATCATTGCCCAAGTTTATTTCAGATGGTAAATCATCTTTATGTAATTTAATATCTAAATTCATTGAAACTATATATATATGAAAGAAAAAGAAATTCTACTATTCGGCGCTTCAGGACAAATTGGTAGGAATTTGATAAGAAAGTTAGCACAAAAAAACTATAAAGTAACCGCCGTTACAAGAAATTATCACCAAAAGGCATATATTTTGAAAACTCAAGCTAACCCAGGTTATTTAGAGATAATTGAGGCAAATATGTTTGACGAAGATGTGCTTGAAAAACTTATTAAAAATTCTGATATTTGTATAAATTTAATTGGAATATTGTATGAAAACAAAAAGAATACTTTTCAAAATATTCACTGCACCTTTCCTTCACTAATTTCTGAGTTTTGCTCAAAACATAAACTAAACCAATTCATACATTTATCTGCTCTTGGAGTTGATGACGCGGTTGATAGTAATTATGCAAAAAGTAAACTTGAAGGTGAAAAATTAATTAGACAAAATTTTTCAGACTCATTAATTTTAAGACCATCTTTAGTTTATTCAGTCGATGATAATTTTACTACAAATTTTATGTCTTTATTGAGCATCTTACCAATTTTTCCTATTTATTATGGTGGTAAAACAAAATTTTCACCCATACATGTTTCTGATCTTGTAGAAATAATTGTCCAGTGTTTAGAAAAAAAAGTGAACTCAACCGTTATAGATTGCATTGGACCAGAAATTATTTCATTTAAAGATATAATTAAAAAAATAATGAAAGTATTGGATAAAAAAAGATTACTTATTAATATGCCTTTAAGTTTAGGTAAAATTACTGCAAGTTTTTTTGAAACTTTTACGAATAAACCTCTTTTGACTTTAGATCAATTACGATTGCTTAAATATGATAATATTACTAAGGGTATTAATAAATCAAATTTTGATTTAAACATTGATGCAAAATTAAAGTTTGAAACGGAAATTGAAAAATACGCATATATGTGGAAGGAAGCAGGACAATTTTCAAAAAAATCAAATGAATTCAAATAATGTTAAATTATTTTATTTATATAGCTGTAGTTATTATTTTAATATATGTTTTAATAATTGCCTTTAAAGCAATTAATAGAGGCATGGAAGCTAAAAAAAATTATGATGATCAAGTTTTAGAAAATATCGAGGGTGATTTAACAAACACAAAGAACATATCTTCTGAAATTCAAAAACTCAAAAAACTCTATGATGATAAGGTCATTACAAAAAATGAGTTTGAGGCAGCAAAAAAAAAAATTTTGAAATAGTTTAAGCTGATTTTATTTTTTTTTCTATAAAATGAGGAACACCATCCTCTTTATCTACTAGGTCTTCTTTTTTATTTTTCGGTTGATAAATTATCATTAGATGCAAAGGGCAATAAGAAAATTTTTCTACCGTTTTTCTTCCACAGAAACTTGAAGAAGGGTTGTCAGGATGCCCTTCCATATATTTGCAAGTATCTTCAGTAAGCTCTTCAAGTGATAAATTTTTTGCAGGTTCAAAATTTTTATCTAACAATAAAGATTTAAACCTTCCTTTTCTAGATTTAGAGGATTGTCCACTTTTTTGAAAATTATTTGTTTGTTCCTTGTCTGAGCCACTCGAAGCTACTCTGGTTTTTATTTTGGCTGAAAGGTTAAGGCGATGTGCTTTTCCAATTACAGCATTTCTACTTATGCCACCGATTATTTCTGCTATCTGAGAGGCGGTTTTACCTCTGCCCCAAAGTTCTTTCAGTTTCTGTACTTTTTCATCATTCCAGCTCATAATTACTACATTTAGTGTTATTTAATAATTTATCAACTACATACAGATACACACAATAATACCTAGAAAACAAGCGATTTTTTAGTTTTTTTCACAATTATTAAAAAAAAAGTTTATGAATTATTACTTATGGTTGAATTAGAAAAAAAATATCAAATAGGAAAGAGAAGATTTGGTCTAGTAAATTGGATAGGGGCTTACAGCTTATATAAAAAAGAAACTTTACGTTTTTTAACGGTATTTGGACAAACTGTAATTGGACCAATCGCAACATCTATTCTATTTTTGTTAGTAATTTCTTTAGCAATCGGCGATGATAGAGCTGATGTATTAGGTGTTAATTATATTGAGTTCTTAGCACCTGGACTTATTGCAATGCAAGTTATTCAGCAATCTTTTTCACATTCATCTTCATCTATATTAATGGGAAAAGTAATGCAAAATATAGTAGATGTAATTGGAGCTCCACTTTCATCCTCTGAAGTGACTTTATCAATTATACTTGCTTCCATAACAAGAGCTATTGCAATTTCTATTCTATCAATAGCAATATTTTCATTTATAATTGAAATAAGTGTCAAAAACTATTTAATCTTTATTACATATCTTTTTTTAAGTTCATTTATACTTGGGAGTGCAGGGTTTATAGCAGGACTTTGGGCAGAAAAATTTGATCATATGGCCACTGTAACAAATTTTATCATTGTTCCGTTATCTTTTTTAAGTGGAACGTTTTATTCCGTTGAAAGATTGCCTGAGATACTTAAAATTTTAAGCCAATACAATCCTTTTTTTCATATGATTGATGGTTTTAGATTTGCTTTTATTGGAAATATGGATGGATCATTAAAATTCGGAATAATATATTTGTTTTTTCTTTCTATCTTTATGTGGTTAATATCTTATTTTCTGTATAAAAAAGGTTATAAAATAAAATCTTAAAATGAGCTCATTAATTAAAAATTATAATAGAAGAAAGTTAGCTTTTAAAAAAGGTAAAGGTAGTTATTTATACTCAACAAGAGGAGTAAAATATCTAGACTTTGTACAAGGCATAGCGGTTAATTCACTCGGACACGCAAACCAAAGTTTAATAAAAGCAATTAATAAACAGTCAAAGAAGGTTTGGCATGTTTCAAATGCTTTTTTTATTCCAGAAGCTGAAAAATTAGCAAAAAAAATCACAACAAAAACGTTTGCTGAAAGTGTAATGTTTCAAAATTCTGGAACTGAAGCAACAGAGGCAGCAATAAAGATTGCAAGAAGGTATTTCTATTCAATAGGAAAGAAAGAAAAAAATAGAATTATATGTATTAGAAATTCCTTCCACGGAAGAACCATAGCAGCAATTTATGCAAGTGGTTCCAAAAAAATGACAGAAGGATTTGGTCCCAAGGTTAATGGTTTTGATCATTTTAATTTTGGAGATCATAAAAAACTAAAAAAATTAATATCTAAAAAAACAGCAGCTATCATGATCGAAACAGTTATGGGGGAGGGAGGCATTAAAGTGATACCCTCGTGGTGTATAAAAGAATTGAGAAAATTGTGTAATAAAAAAAAAATACTTCTAATTTTAGATGAGGTGCAATGTGGAGTTGGAAGATCAGGAAATTTTTTTGCGTTTGAGTATTCAAAAGTAAAACCAGATATAGTGCCAATTGCAAAGGGTATTGGGGGAGGTTTCCCAATTGGTGCTGTTTTAACAACAAAAAAGATAGCAAAAGCAATGGGACCTGGATCCCATGGTAGTACTTTTGGAGGAAATCCACTAGCTATGGCAGTAGGAAATGCAGTTTTAGATGAAATTTTTAAAAAAGGTTTTCTTACTAATGTTAAAAAATTATCTAATTATTTTCATAAAGAGCTTAATAAAATAAAAGCAGAATATCCAAAATTAATTAAAGAAGTCAGAGGGTTGGGTTTCTTAATTGGATTAAAAATCCTGTGTGATCAAAATAAGTTTATACAGAAGCTACGAGAAAACAATTTACTTACAATTAAAGCGTCAGATAACGTTATTAGAATACTACCTCCTTTAAATGTTAAAAAATCAGAAATAAATTTGGCATTAAAGATAATCAAAAGGGTATGCAAGGAATTTAAATAATAATGAAGCATTTTGTAAATATAAGAGATCTATCCACAAAGGATCTTAAAAAAATTATAAATGATGCAAAAAAAAGAAAAGCTAAAAGAAAAAATTTAAAAACTTTAGACCCGGATGCAGACAAAGCTCTAAAAGGTCAAATGCTAATTCAAATGTTTGAAAAATCAAGCTTAAGAACAAGATTGAGTTTTTATATAGCTATTAAACAATTAAGTGGAGGGGCAATGACTTTGCGTTCCGATGAACTACATTTAGGCAAAGGTAATGAAACAATTGCTGATACTGCAAAAATTATATCAACTTTTGGAAATGCATTTATGTTAAGAACCGACAGTGATAAAAAATTACAGGAATTTAAAAAACATATTACTATTCCAATTATTAATGGTTTGAGCCCAACATCCCACCCCACTCAAGTTCTATCTGATATATTTACTATAGAAGAGATTAAAAAAAAACCAATATCTAAATTAAACATATGTTGGATAGGAGATGCAAACAATAACGTAATAAACAGCTTGATAGAGGCTTCAATAAAGTTTTCATTTAAACTTAATATTGGATGCCCAAAAAATTACGAGCCAAAAAAACAATTATTAATTTGGGCGAAAAATAATAAAGGTAAAATAAAAATATTTAATAATACAAAAATTGCAGCGAAAAATGCGGATGTAGTTTTTACAGACAAAGTAATTTCAATGAATGATAAAATAAATAAAAAGAAAAAAATTAAAGACTTTAAAAATTTTCAAGTAAATTCAAAACTTATGAGTTTTGCAAATAAAGAAGCAATCTTTCTTCATTGTCTTCCAGCATCAAGAGGCTATGAAGTTTCTTCAGATGTAATAGATGGAAAACAATCAAAAGTTTGGCAACAAGCTCTAAATAGAGTTCATGTACAAAAAAGTATTATATTGTATTGTTTAGAAAAATTAAGGTAGTGGTTTAGGGTTGTCACTATTTTTATTAAGAAAAAGTATTATAGATGCTCTATCTTTTTCTTTTTTTAATCCAGCAAATCCCATTTTGTTACCTTTTATCCATTTAGATGGTTTTATTAAAAACCCATTCATCTCTTCCCAATTCCATTCTTTATCATAAGCTGACAATGCTTTTGAATACTTATAATTAGCTACTGAGCCTACAGGTCTAAACATTACATTCCAAAGCTTTGGACCAATTTTGTTTCCACCATCGGCATTTATTGAGTGACAAGCAGCACATTTTTTGAATACTTTTTTTCCTTTTTCAACACTTCCTAATGCCAGCAGAGCTGAAATATCTACTGTTTCTGCTGTATTTGAACTTTTTGTGGATACAGTCGTAGCAACTAACCCTTCAACTTTATATGCAGCCGCTTTTGGTTTTTCAACTTTAAA
>MDTE01018478.1_pt1 | contig 10156 bp, 4 predicted proteins | sample 811231 | NCBI WGS metagenome assembly MDTE01 (sample SAMN05326651, study PRJNA326480) | marine metagenome | isolation source: seawater | place: Indian Ocean: Red Sea | collected 2010 | reverse complement strand
GGCCGCGGCCAGGTCACCGGGCAGATGTTCATCGACGGAAAACCAGGCAGCAAGGTCGTCCTGGGAAGCCAGTCCACGCGTCTCGGTTCCCGCCGGGTGAGCATCGAGGAACTGGAGTGCTACGTGTACGTCCGCAAGTGAACCGTTATGCGTACCGGAACAAAGCGTGCCGGAGCATTCCCGCTCGGTGAAGGCACCACGAGTGGTTGACCTGTCATTCGCTCTGAACATGGACCGGAATCCAGGTTCCCGGATTTCCACCAGCAATACAGACCCATCCCAGGACGACTCGCGTTGAGCGGCTGCTGCCTTCAATTGGCCGACACACCACGTCGTCCAGGAAAAACTGCGAGTCGCCGCCCACGGACTGGACGCCGACAAAAGGTGTCGACCCGGCCACGACCGAGAACGACATCGTCACCCTGGTCCATCGTGAAGCAGACGCCGTTGTTCCGTATTTCAGTGTCTTCCCATCGTTGACGATCAGGCGGCTCGCCCCCTTGGCGACAAAAAGCCAGCCACTCAACCGGTAACTCTGTCCGGGCGACGCCTGTCTGAGGTACTGCCGAACCCCTGCCCCACCGCTTCCAACCACCTTGAGCGCGTGCCGGCCGCCATGAGCCTGTTCCAGGCTCTTCTCGTTCAACCGTGGTGTGCCGTAATTTTTCCAGGGTGTGGCCGCCTGTTCCATGCTTCCGTTCTGGATCACGTCCTTTCCCAGGAGGGCCGTTTCCGAGATTGACGGCGATCGATTGAACCGAAACGCCCCGCGAGGCCAGCGACCAACCTTGGGTGGCCCATCGCTGGTCGTGACACTGCGACCAGCGACAACCGTGCCAGGATCGTCGGTGTATTCGACGTCAACCAACCCGTTCCCAAACATGCGATGATTCCGACCGATGTGGTTGGAGCGACAACCGGGATCCAGCTTGACCCGATCGACCGGTGCCCGCCCATCCTCCCGGGCGACCCAATTGTCGGAAATCACACAGTTCTCGGCGCTGACCCTGGCCAACGACCGAACCTGTGCGTGGGCCTTTGAGAGCTTTCCGGTGACGGTTTCTCCCGGCTTGAACACGCCGGACACCTCACGGAGCATGAGTTTCTTCGGGCGGGCCAACCAGGCCCGGTAAGGTGCGGGAATGGGAAATTCTTTGCCGAACAAGGGATCGGCCTGCGCGAGAGAAACGACCCCGGTCGCTCCCGACTCGCTTCCCGTGACCGTCTCGCCCAATTCGAATTCGCCTGTCTTCTGTTCGACATCGATTCGCGTCTCGGAAGCCAGGTGTATCACAAACTTGGGTCGGACAGGCTTTGTGCCCCGGGTCGAAATCCGACACTTGGTGATCATGACACTGCGACTGGCGATGCGAACGGCGTCGAAGATGTGTGGTCCCAACGACACGGGCTTGTTGTTGGTCTCGATCCACATCCGTTCGACGACGACCGGCGTGCCCGCCATGTCTGAAACAACCAGTCCCTCGCGGGCGTTGAGTTCGGCATCACAGTCGATCAGCCAACAGCCACCCGAAAGATCCGTCCTGGTCACACAAAAACCGCGTCCCAGGTTGGCCATGCTGCGGCAGCATGAAATTCGCGTTCCGTTGCAGTCCGAGATGTAGAACCCGTCGCCACCATTTCCCTCCGAGATGCAGTTGGAGATCTCAAAGACCTGGCTGTGATCCAGGAAGATCCCGTGAGACCGGGTGCGTCGAACTCGCAGGAATTCCAACCGCGAATCCTGCTCATTCAGGTGAAAGGCATGAATCCCGTAGGTGGCTTTCTTGTTGCCATCCAGTGCCAGTCGTGAAATGACCATCCCCGTCCCACGGAGATACAGCAGCCTGTCCATCTCGGACCCGGCCTTCAGCACGGTGTGCTGGGCTCCGGCTCCGACGATCTTCAGCCCGTGAGCCGTCACGTGGATGGGTGCCTTGATCAGGAAGGTCCCCCTTGGGAACAACAGAGTTCTTCCAGACTTGATCGCGGCAGCCACACCAGCGTGAACGGCGGCCGTGTCATCAGCCATTCCGTCGCCCCGGGCACCAAACGTCCTCACGTCCAGTGGCCGCCCGTCAACCGGATCGGCTGCTGCCACGCCCGGAGGCCCGACCGCACAGATCCAACTGGCCAGGATCGCGAGCAGAGACACCCTCGACATCAGCCGACCTGTCGACGTCGCGTTCCAATCGGATGTTTGTCTCATCGCTGTCTCCACTGCCTTGAAAGTCTGCCCAGGCCGCTCCCCTCACAAGACCACCAATCCTGGTGTGGTGGCCGGATCGACTGAACCCATTCGCCAATCAGTCGTCCACGAAGTCCCAATCACTATCCTGATCGAAACCCTGTCGGTGAAGTCGCGCCACCTTGTACTTGAGGCTGACCAGGTTCAGCCCCTGCACCTTTTTGGGAGGGATATTGAACTGCACGATGGTGCCCGGTCCGCGTTGCACGATGTAGCCATCCACCTCGGACCGCTCCACCGGGTGGCCGTCGATCCGGGTGTCGTATATCTCCGCCCCTGCGTAGGGAATAAACACACGCATCGCCATTCCGTTTTGAATCGGAGCATCGGTGACCTCACCGGATTTGTATCCGAGTGAATAATGCGGGGGTGTCCGAATGCTCACCGGCAGCCCCCTGACAAAGTCCTCGATGTAGTCGAACTTGATCCTGTTGTGCTTGGCCAGGTTCGCCATGATATCCGCCTTGGTCCCGTAGCCGATCCACTTTTCAGACGCGGCCGTTGTTGTCGCACAAATGCTCAATATCTTGTGGTCTGCCAGGCCGGGGGACCGCACGTTGGTGATGCTGCTGAAGTGAATCTGGTTCATTTTTCTCCAGAGTTCGACACGGCTCTTCCTCCGTTTTTTTGCCGTGTCTCCCCAGGCCGCAATGCTCGTTGACCCCCATCTTCCAAGCTGCCTGCCCGGGTAGCCGGGGTAAAACTCGTTCCGCCAGGTCTCTGTCCCTATCTCCAGAAGCCTCCGCGCCCGGGCAACCACCGCAAAGTCAAAAGCTGCCTCGCAGTTGTATGCCAGGGTGTGGTACCGCAGATACAGGTGGCTCATGATCGTCTGCTTGTCATTGATCCGGTAGTAGTTGTGCTCCCGGCCCGGGATTCGAGACCCGATCTTTATTCGTCCGGCATCCATTGCGGGCCTTTCGGCCAGGCAGCCCGCTTTCTCCATGGCCCGGTTCATCTCTTCAACGATCAGTGGCTGGAAGCTGTGAGCGTTGAAGTCGCCCCACGAAAAGCCCGTGCTGTCGGGCATGGTCCCGCCTCTTTGCGTGGCATGAATATCCATCGAGGCGTCCGGGTGGTACTCCTCGGCGACACCCAGAATCGCCAGGCCCTCGGGGTTCTCCTCGGCCGCTTTAGCACCGAACCAGAAACTCGTGTCATAGATGTTGATGCCGTACACATTCCAGGCGGTGTTGGTTTTGCTCCGGACAGAATGGTACGGCCTGCCGCTTCGCCTCCGAGCATCCCAGCCATCGGGATTCACGCAGGGCATGATCAGAACGATGATCCGTTCCCTGATCCGCTTGACGCCCTCCCCCTCTCCCAGCAGCCATTTTGTCAGGTGGAGAAGGCTCGTCGCCCCAATCTCCTCGCCCCCACAATGTGTTGATGTGAACAACACGATGGACTTGTTTTCGTCAGAGGTTTTCTCGTCTGTGATCTTGACCAGGAGAATCGGCTTCCCCAGGACACTCTTTCCTCGCACCGAGACATCCATAATGCCTGGATGTCTGCGGGCCCACGCTTCAAGCCCCTTGTGCATCTGGGCCGAGGAAGGATCCCTGGCGTACAGGTTGTCCTTAATCGGAAACGGCTCCAGGCCCGCCAGCAGCGCCTTGAGCCTGGTTTTCACCTGGTCGCTCTTCTGGAGTTGGAACAGCCGCTTCAACGATTCGACGGACGCTCGATTCACGACTCGCGTCAGTTGTTCCAATCCATCAACAGCCCGCTCCTTTGCGGTCGGGCTGAACGAATCGTCCTTCAATACCTCAAAGAACACCTTCTTGGCCCGTTCATCCTGCTTTTGAGCAAGCACATCCACCAGTGACTCTCTTGCAGACGGACTTTTTGTGCGTTTCAGCGCTTCTATTACTAGAGGTGTTGATCGCTTATCGAGTTTCACCAATGCCTCGGCCGCTTTCTTTCGCAGACCGGCATCCTTTTCCCGCTCCAGGGTGTCTATCAGGGCACTCACTTTTTCAGCAACAGTGTCCGGAGCCGCGGCAACTGATCCGATTCCAACCAGCAGAAATGCGATCAATGCTATTGGAGTAACAATCGTTTTCATGACAGGGTTCGCCTCCACAACGCGTAAATCATGACACCACAACCAACACCAGAAGCCGGCTCTGTCGGACCAGGTGGACCACGCGCGGATCGCCGCCAAGCATCCTTGTCGTCGATTTGTCACGTTCGCCCAGGCTGTTTCACGTAATGAGCGTTGACGACACCCACCACCGACGGATCGGCCATTGCCCCATTGTCAGGTAACTTCTCGCCGACACAATCCTAGCCACCATCTTGACCACGAGCCCCCTCGACGACATATTGCCTACCATCTGAAAACACCGGACCTCCCTGGTGGATATCGAGATCCGCAAGAGACCGGAGTGCCGTTTGTGGTGGTGACCAAGGAGCTCTCAGGGTTTTGTCTCGAGTGCAGTCCTTTACATGGCTCGCGATGACGATCGTCACCGCCTGGACGCTCCCGGCCACCGCCGAGGTCGTTCTCAGGCGTTCCAACGACGCGGTCGTCCTCGAGAACGGGTTGGTTCGTGTCGAACTGCATCGCAAGCAGAACTTCCACCCGGTCGTCCTGGTCGACAAGCGGAATCCACGGCCTTCGCTGATTGATGACATTGGCTTCATCGCGTGGGATGTGGCCAAGGCCGACTGGCTGAGGTCCACCACAAGTGACTGGCAGGTCAGCATCGAGTCCAGCCAGGACAAGCACGCGGTCTCGTGCCAGACGACACTCTCGCAAGATTCACCAGGTGGGATTCGCAGCTTTCTCAAGCTGCGAACCACCATTCGAGACGGCTCTCCGGCCGTCGACCTGGTCTTCGACGCGAAATTCCGGACCGACCACATTCAATCCGTGGGACTGCAGATACAGGGGGCCGGATTCCAGCAGGCGGAATGGACCACTGCCTGGGGCACAAGGACACTCGGACTTGTCGGTCGCAAGAACAGCTTCCACGCGATGCTCGGTTTCCAGAATGGCCTGGCACTGACGCGAAAAAAAGACGACCCACCGGCCGGCATGCTGCTATTCCACAACACGGCCTGGAACACCGTCTTCCCGACGCTCCGTGAAAAACCGACATTCGTGCGGTTTATGCATTCGACCCTGACCAGTCCCGCGCGTTGCAACATCACTCTCGTTCCATTCGTGAACAGGCCGGACCTGGTCGCTGCCACGAAACAGTTTGGCCGCCCGGATGGAGTGAAACTCCCCGTCCCACAACCACGTTCGAAATCCAAACGCCCGACGAGCCGGTACACTCTCACTCCGGCCGACAAGCAACGGGGACTTGTCGTCTTTCCCGTGCCGCCATTCGAAACAGTCTTGCCCGACTTGCTGCCTCCCGCCCAAGCGATTGGCGAGGCCGTTCGAATCCGGGCCTGCGCGGGTGAGTACGAACCGGCGAGTTTCGCGATCCGGGCCTTGAAACCGCTCCGCGACCTGACGCTCAGGTTCGACAACCTGGTCCAGGGCGACCGGATCATTCCAGCAAACGCGATTGACGCCCATGTCGTGAAGGTCTGGCGGCAGGCCGGTCCTTCCACGATGGCAGACGCCACGCTCGGTTCCGGAGAGGTCGTTCCCGAACTCCTGTTGAAGGACGACGGTGTCTCACTGGCAGGTCCGCGACCGGCCGTGCGACTGGACGGCCAGGTCAAAACGACCGTCGACGCCAATTCCACCAAGCAGTTCTGGTTGACCGTGCACGTGCCCGACAAGCTCCCGGCCGGCCGTTATCTCGGAAATGTCGTTGTCACATCGGCCAATACTCAACCGCTAAAGATTCCACTGGAGGTGGACGTCTTGCCATTTTCCCTGGCGGCGTCTCGAAAGAAGCAGGGCATCTGGTTCAAGGCGGAACGGCGGCGTGACCAGCGCGAGTATGTCGAGCCGGACGTGTATCGAAGGCTCCTTCGTGACGTCCGGGCTCACGGGATGCAATTTGTCACGATCCGCGGTCGTGGACTGGGAACTGCCCAGGACGTCCTGAAAATCCACGAGGCGGCGGGAATGAGTGGCACGGCGATCTGGTCGAGCTGGTTTCCCAGCAGCGCTCGCGATTTTGCTCCACTCCGTGCCAGCCTGGAGAAGGCGACACGAAAACACGGTTACCAGAAGCTGTACTTCCAGGCTGCCGACGAACCCAACAGCGAGGCGCAAATCGCTCGAGCATTGACCTATTTCACCAGGGTCAAAGCTGCCGGCGGGCGGACCTTCTGCAACATCATGCCCGAATACGCCATCCGCCTGGGCGACAAACTGGACGTTCCCTGCGTGGGATATTCGAACTTCTTTGGCAGCCTGGAACGGCCGGAACCGGCACCGCGAGAATCCTCAATGGCCCTGGCCAGTTTGCTCAAGACACACGACGACGTCTGGTATTACTGGCAGTGTCGTGTCGAGGATCCCCGGATCAACCGTCTCCTGTTTGGCTTTCTGTTGATGAAGTCACCCGCGACCGGCGCCATGCCCTATACCTACGGCACGCTGGAAGCCGAGGATCCATTCAACGACTGGTCGGCTCTGCAACGGGGCCAACTCAGCCGTGCGGGAGGCGGGGCGGTCTACCATGTTCGTGATGGATCATTGCCCACCATTCAGTGGGAAGCCGCCCGCGAGGGAGTCGATGACGCCCGCTACGTGTCCACCCTGGAGGGACTGATCGACCAGGCCCGCCTGGACCCGGGATTGTCCGCCGCCGTTGCCCGGGCCAACAAGACACTGAAAACCGTTTACTCCCGGTTGCCAGATCACCTGTACGACACGATGGCCACTGTCTCGCCCGGGGTTCTCGATGAGATGCGATCGGAGATCATCAACGAGATCCTGAGACTCCGACGGATCATGTCCGGTCGGTGAAACTGTCACGCCGGATCGGGCGGTGCCGGGAACAGTTCCGCAATGTGCTCCTCGGACAAGGGACGCGTGACAAGAGACACCAGCCAGGTGATCAAAACCGAGAGAATTTCTCCAATCGCCGCACAGGAAAACGGGTTGGGTGCCTCCTCCTGGAGCCAGTTCGCCACGCCAAACAGAAACGTCCCATCGAACCAGTGCGTGGGGACCAGGCCGGTGTGAAGCACGATGAACGAGAGCAATCCTGACAGGAGACCGGCGTAGGCTCCCGCGCGAGTCACCCCTTTCCACACCGACCCCAGGACAAGCGGTCCGGCAAATGCGGCCATCAGGCCACCGTTTCCCGCCCAGATCAACAGCGCGACGTTCCTGTCCATCAGCAACCAGGCCATCATAGCGCAGATCACCAGGATTCCGGCCGTGGACCACCGGCTGAGAACCAGCACACGACGATCCAGTTCCTCTTCGCTCAGGTCCTGGCGGAAGCGCGGAGCAAAGGTGCGGCGGTAAAGGTCGTTGGACAGAATCTGGGCCGACGACACAACCAGTCCATCCGCGGTCGACATCACCGCTGCCAGAACGCCAACGCCCACGAATGCGGCCAGCCAGGTGGGAAAGAGCCTGACAAAGAGCGCAGGCAGCGCCTGGTTGGGATTCGATCCGGGCTCAAACAGAGCATCTCCAAGAACCGCCCGGGCCGAGGCTCCTCCAAGACCGAGCATCGCCAGGGTGAACGCAAACATCGCTGCGAACATGAAAAACCGTTTCCGCTGACTGTCATCCTTCAGAGCCCAGAGCTTGCTTCCAATGTGGGGCAAGAATCCGATTGGAATATGAGCGATGAATTGTGCCGCGATAGACCACCAGGAATGGAACAGGTGACTGTCCTTGTTCAGGGGGCCCACCAGGTTCGGATCGAGTTCCGTCAATCGACTCACCAGTGTATCGCGGCCACCATCCAGCCCCGCCCCGGTGACAAAGATCACGACGACGACGACAGCGACAATCACCATCAGGAACCCCTGGACACCATCGGTGAGGATGTCGGCATGAGCCCCACCGAGGCTCACGTAAATCAATAAAACCACCGACGTAACGGCCAGCGCCCAAAAGGCGGAGATGCCAAGCATCATCTCGAAAATGACCAGCCCGGACAGCAACTGACCTGCCAGGTAAAAGAACAGAAGCAGCGAGGCGATCGAGACGAGAATCCGAATGCCGTCCGACTGGAATCGGTTCCCCAGGTATTCGGGTATCGACCGACTTCCCCAGGAGTTTCCGGCATTCGAGATAAGCCTCATTGAGACCAGCACGCCAAAATAAATTCCCCCGGGATAAAGCACCGCGGCCCACAAGGAAGCCAGCCCATGCTCGTAGACGATCGCGGGAAAGCCCAGGAATGCGGCTCCGCTGGCCGTCGTGGCCGCGTACGCCAGGGCGAGAAACAGCGGTCCGTAACTTCTGCGTGCGGTGGCAAAGTCGTCCGCGCTACGGATTCGTCGCTTGGCGACAAACCCAAACCCGACCATCCCCGCGATATAGATCACGAGAAATATCCACGACCATGCAAACAGACTCATTGAAGCCCCAGGGGGTTGATGACTCGTGCGGTGACTCTCATCTCGTGGCGACCGGACCGGGCCGTCGGTCCAATCGACCACGGTAGCGCGTCAGGCAGAGAGTGTCACCGGAGGTATCAATCATGCGGAAAACAATTCCTGCATTCAAACCTCACGACCGATGTCCTCGATCATTACTCAACGAATCGCCCGAGGCCCAGCAATTCGGCTGCACTCCCGGCCAGTGACCGGGATTTCGCCGGAAAATGAAAGTTGTTTTTCGATATGATCTAGGAAGACCGATCGAAAGAGACCATCGAAATGAAAATGATCACTGAACTGGGGTGTGCTCTCTGTGTCGTGCTTGGCAGTGCCGCAGCACACGCCGACGACACGTCGACACGGACCGTTCAATTCAACCGTGACATCCGGCCAATTCTGTCCAGCACCTGTTTTGCGTGTCATGGCCCCGACAACGGAAATCGCGAGGCGGACCTGCGACTTGATACCGAGGCGGGGCTGAACAACGCCCGTGCTACCGGAATCCTGCCGTCGAGTCCTGGTAAGACCGGCGAGTTGCTCGATCGGATCACCTCGAACGATCCGAAATTGAAAATGCCGCCACCAGCCTCGCGGCACAAGTTGACTCGCCAGCAGGTGACCCTGCTGCGTCTCTGGATCAGCCAGGGGGCTCCCTGGCAGAAGCACTGGGCCTACATTGTTCCAACTCGCCCAAGTGTCCCGAAAGGACCAGGTCTTGACGGTGCATCGAGCCCGATCGACCGATTCGTTCTGAAACAGATGCAAGAACACGCGTTGAAACCCGCACCGACGGCAGACCGTGCGACACTCATCCGCAGGCTTTCACTCGATTTGACCGGGTTGCCACCGACGCTCCAGGAAGTCGATTCGTTTTCGAACGATCAATCGCCCAACGCGTACGAGAAAGTCGTTCATCGTTTGCTGGCGTCGAAACACCACGGCGAGCGATTGGCGCTGTATTGGCTCGACCTGGTCCGGTACGCCGACACGGTTGGGTACCACAAGGATTCTCACCGCAGCGTGTGGCTTTATCGCGACTACGTGGTCGACAGCTTCAACGAGAACAAACCGTTTGACCAGTTTGTTGTCGAACAGTTGGCCGGAGACCTGATGAAAGGCACAAAATTCGAGCAGTACCGGTGGAAGGTCGCGTCCGGGCTGAACCGGATGAACCAGACGACGAGCGAAGGTGGGGCGCAGGCGAAGGAGTATCTCGCAATCTATTCAGCCGACCGCGTCCGCAACACGGCCGCCATCTTTCTCGGTTCCACAATGGGCTGCGCTGAGTGTCACGACCACAAGTACGATCCGTTCACACAGCGTGATTTCTACAGCTTCGCCGCGTTCTTCGCTGACCTGAAAGAGCGAGGAGTCGGGCACCCCGGCGAGACGCCAATTCCGTCGAAAGAGCAACTCGAGAAATGGCAG
>MDTE01167540.1_pt1 | contig 10157 bp, 9 predicted proteins | sample 811231 | NCBI WGS metagenome assembly MDTE01 (sample SAMN05326651, study PRJNA326480) | marine metagenome | isolation source: seawater | place: Indian Ocean: Red Sea | collected 2010 | reverse complement strand
TTTTAGTCCTTTTGAATCCTTACCTAGATCAACTGATACTTTTATTGCACTACGATTTTTTGTATTTTGCTCTATTTTTTTAATTTTTCCAGTACTGGTAATTATTCCAGTGAACATTACTAGACTATAATATAGAGTATAAATAATGTTTAGATTATTGATTCGAGTTTTTTACCATCTCAATTAGATGTTGTACACGTACCCCATCTGAGAAATTAGGCCTGGAAGGTTCACCTAATTCACACCAATCAACGAATTTTTTTGCAAGTAACTTTACTATTTTTACACGATCATCTTCATTCATTAGATTAGATTTATTCAAATATTTTTTTGCTGTAATTTCTTTATCTTCATTATTTTTGTTTAAAATTAATTGGAAATTATCTACAAAAGAAGTACTGTTGTTTTTTAGTAGAATTGTACCATTATCTCCAGTAAATTTTATTGAATGATTTTGACTATCTAGATCGGATATATCAAGATCAATATTTCCCTTACAATCATTTTTGAATAATATACTCATCTTAATTGTGGTATCAGCCCCGTTTACACTTTTTGGTGAAGATGAGATTTTTGATTTTACACTAGTTATTTCACCAATAAAAAATTCTAGATAATGTAGCGTGTGTGATAAAACTAATGAGATTGCACCACCACCTTGTTCAATATCAGTTTTCCATGATTTGATATTATTTGATAGATCATAACTTAAAAAATTCCAGTTTACATCAATAGAAGAAATTTTTCCAATAACTCTATCATTTAGAAGACATTTTGCTTCAACCCATTCAGGAATTTCGGGGAATTCAAAATCGATCATATTTGGTACGTCAAATTTTTTTGCCAGATTATTTAATTCCAAAGAATTTTGATAATCAGTACTTAGTGGTTTTTCTGCGAATACTGCGATTCCATTTTGAATTGCAAATTTTGCAATTTCAAATTGATATTTTGGAATTACCGCGATAGCTACAGCGTCTGGTTTTTCTTTTTGAATCATTTCTTTCCAATCAGTGTAATGATTAACTTGAAATTTTTCACAAAAACTATTCATACGAGATGATGGTTTTCCACAGATACCAACTACTTTACAGTTCTCGATATTGGAAAAAGCTGGCAATAGACAATACATTCCAAACCCAGAACCAATAATTGCGATGGTGGTGCTCATTAATTCTCCAAAATAGTTAGATCAGGAAGAGGTATAATGAAACTTGATTTGAGCCCACGTTCTTTTAATTGTTCCATAATGGGTTTAGCATAATGCCACGCAAGCAATACAACATAATCAGGTTGTTGCTCTAATAGTATTTCATTATTTACGATTGGAATTTGTTTTCCAGGTAAGAACATATTTAATTTTAATGAAGTTGGTTGTTCAGCAATGAATGGTAATAAATCAGAATCTATACCATAATAATTTAATAAAGTTACACATCTTCCAGGACATGAATTTCCTACAATAGTTTTTCCTTCTTTTTTTACAGTTAATACAAAATTCATAAAATCTGTTTTAGCTTTTTTTACTCGTTCTGCAAACTTCTCATAAGTTTTTAGATCATACAAACCAGATTCGTCTTCAAGTTTTAGGAGTAAACTAACATTTTCTGATACAGGTTTATCTTTACCTTTTGTTACATGAACACGAATATTTCCACCGTATCTAGAACCTCTTTCAACATCGGTTACAGTAAGATCATAATAGCTAAATAATTTTATTAATGATTTTAGAGAATAAGTACGTAAATGCTCATGATAGATTGTGTCAAATTGTCCTCCCTGTATTACATCCAATAGATAATGATTTTCAAATACAAACACACCATCGTCTTTTAGGAGTGTTTCAATTCCAGAAACAACTTCCCCAATAGTCGCCATGTGAGCAAACATGTTAGTTGCAAGAATAAGTGATGCAGTACCATGTTTACTTTTTATGTTATTGGCTACATCATTAGTAAAAAATTCTTGAAATGTTTCAATGTTTTTTTCATTAGCAATTTTAGAAATATTAGTAGGTTCAACTCCAATAATTTTTATTCCTTTTTCTTTAAATCCCGATAATAGTGTTCCATCATTTGAACCTATATCTACAACAAGATCATTGTTGGTAAGATTATATTTTGAAATAAGTGAATCACTCATACTCTTAAGATATTCAACTAATTCCCTTGTTATTCCAGTTCTATACGGATAATCTGGGTGATACACATCTGCTCCATCAACACAATAATCAAGTTGAGCCAAACAACAATCCTGACACCATAACATTCTAAGAGGATATGTAATTTCAGGAGAGTGAAGCATTTCTTTAGATAACAAAGAATCACAAAGAGGTTGATTCCCCAAATCAAGAATCAAATTCATTTTAGATGAATTACATATTTGGCAATTTGTCAAAGTACCATTTTTTACAAGATGATGCTCAGGATACACAAATTTCATAATTTTGGTGAGGATATAAAAAATACTATTAGATCATAGGAAATAGAATTTATTGTAGATTATGGAAGTTAGTTGATGAGAGATAATTTAGATGATATTTTTACGGATGATATCAAAATAATTGCAGAAGAATTAGAACAATTTTATGAAAATTTAGAAGGGAAAACAATTTTGATTGCTGGAGGAAAAGGTTTCTTAGGTACATACTTTACAAATGTTTTAATAAAAATTAATGAAAAATTATCAGATCCACTAAAAATTATTTTATTAGACAATTTGATTACATCAAAAGATAAGAAAAAATATCTTGATTCAAATATTGAATTTTTGGAACAGGATATCTCTGAAAAGTTTCAAATCAATGAGAATGTGGATTATATCATACATACTGCAAGTATTGCATCGCCACCCACATACAGAAAGTTTCCAATTAAAACTGTAGATGTCAATTATCAAGGAACACGAAATTTGTTAGACATTGCAAAAGAAAAAAAAGTCAAGAGTATGCTATTTCTTAGTAGTAGTGAAATTTATGGTGATCCAGAAATATTTCCAACACCCGAATCATATCTAGGTAAAGTCTCATGTATAGGACCACGTGCATGTTATGATGAATCAAAAAGATTAGCAGAAACAGTTTCAATTTTATATTTTCAACAATATGAAATTCCGATTAAAATTGCAAGACCATTCAATGTTTATGGTCCTTATCTAAATCTAAATGATGGAAGAATTATTCCAGATTTCATGAAAAGTGCAATTGAAGACTCTGAAATAATTATTCACAGTGATGGTACACCAACTAGAAGCTTTTGTTATGTTAGTGATGCAATTAATGCATTTTTCAGATTATTATTCTCGAATGATAATGGAATTATTTGTAATGTTGGAAATGATGAAGAAGTTAGTGTAAGTGATGTTGGAAATGTAATTGAAAAAATTATGGAGATGCCATTATCAATAAAGATGATTAAAAGTGATGATCCAAATTATACTAAAGATAATCCACAAAGAAGATGTCCAGATCTTTCATTAATTAAAAAAACTGTTGGTTACACACCAAAAATAAATTTAGAAGAAGGATTGAGACGAACTTACAAATGGTATAGGAGTAATTTGATTTGAAAATAGGTATCATAGGTGCAGGATATGTGGGATTAACAACGGGCATATGTTTAGCATCACTAGGTCATAAAGTGAATATTTATGATATTGATAATCAAAAACTTACAAAAATTATGGATAAAAAATTACCATTTTTTGAGAAAGGTTTGGGAGAAATGTTGGAGGTAGTTGTTTCTTCAGGAGATTTAATTCCTAAAGATGATTTGGATAGTCTTGTGGAACATACAGATGGATGTTTCATATGTGTGGGAACGCCTACAAAAAATAATTCTATCGATCTTACTCAAATTACCAATTCAGTTGAATCTTTAACAAATTCAATTAAAAATAATTTAAAAAGAGATTATAAGATAATCATAAGAAGTACAATAGTTCCTAATACATCAAAAAATATTGTTTTACCAATTTTAGAAAAAAGTTTGTCGAATTTAGGGTTTGGATTGGCAGTAGTTCCAGAATTTTTACGAGAAGGAAATGCATTAGATGATTTCATGAACCCAGATAAGATAGTTATTGGCAGTTTAGATGATGAGACAAAAATATTTGTTAAAGAAATTTTTTCACATTTTAATAATAAATGTGAATTTATTGAAACAAATTTGGAATCATCTGAATTAATCAAGTATACAAATAATGCTTTTTTTTCTATGTTAATTTCTTTTTCAAATGAAATAGCAAATTTATCAGAAACAATTTCAGGAGCAGATCCAAATAAAATTCTTCGAGCGTTAGTTTCAGATAAAAGAATCACAACAAAAGTAGATAACAGAAAAATAATTCCAGGTTTAGATTCATATCTTATACCAGGATGTGGATTTGGAGGTAGTTGCTTTCCAAAAGATGTTCAAGCTTTGTTAGATTATGCAAATAGTAGTAATATCAATACTCCACTTTTAAAAGCAGTTTTAGACATAAATGCTGAAAGGCCAAGTAAAATGGTTATGTTAGCAGAATCAATAATTGGTTCACTAAAAAATAAAAAAATTTCAATTTTAGGATTAACATTTAAGCCAGATACTGATGATCTAAGGTCATCACCTGCTTTAGATGCAATTAGATTGTTGACAAAAAAAGATGTTAAAATTTCAGTATACGATCCAGTTATAAAATCAAAAGATAGTGTGAAAGAGTTATCTAAACAATGTCAGATTTGTTTTAGTTTAGAAGATGCATTAGAAAATTCAGATATCGCATTAGTTTTTACAAAATGGGAAGAGTTCAGTTCACTAAATTCAGATTTTCTAAAAAAATTTATGAAGAATCCCGTAATTATTGATGGAAGAGGGTTTTTAGATAGTAAAAAATTTGATGAAGGTTGTTTGCATAGAATTGGATATTTTTAAAACTGAATAAATTTTTTACCAGATCTTCCACTTGGCATTTCCATTTTCCCATAAATTTTCAAGATGTTTTTTATCTCTCAACGTATCCATAGGATACCAAAATCCATTATGTTTGAATGCAGTTAATTTTTGTTCTTTAGCCAAAGTTTCAAGAGGAGTTCGTTCCAATATTGTTGAATCACCATCTTTTATGTAATCGAAAATTTTTGTGTCAAATACAAAGAATCCTCCATTAATCCATGATGATTCGCCCCTATGTTTTTCGTGAAATTCTGTGACATATTCTCCAGAGATATCAAGCACCCCAAATCTTTCAGGTGGATGTATAGCTGTCAATGTAGCGAGAGATTGTTTTGATTTATGAAATGAGATCAATTTTTCTATATTGACATCACTTACGCCATCACCATATGTTAGACAAAAAGTATCATCTATGTGATTTTCAATCCTTTTAATTCTACCACCAGTCATAGTATCTAACCCAGTATCAACTAATTCAATATTCCAAGATTCAGATGAAAATGATTCAAAATAATTTTTTATAATTTCAGCTTTGTAACCACAGCATATTACAAAATCATTAATTCCGTATGAAGAATAAATTTTCATTATGTGCCATAATATTGGTTTATCACCAATTTCAATCATAGGTTTTGGTTTTAAGTGAGATTCTTCTGAGATTCGTGTTCCGTAACCACCAGCTAATATAACAGCCTTCATTCGTTTACTGTTGAATTGAGTAATAAATAATTTATTCTAATGATTATTCTAGTGAATAATGAAAAAATTTTTCTTTAGTATGACAATTTCATTCTTAATTTTACTAGTCATAAATATCACATGGGTTTTCGTGAATATCTACATGTTTGTAGTTCATGGAATTGAATCAATAATTAGTGGTCAGACATTAATTGAAAATATCTATTATTCAGTTTATTTAAGATGGATTTTACTTGGAGATTTGATTTGGTTGATTTCATGGTTTGTGTTTATTTTACAACGAAAAAGCTATAAAACAAATTCAGATTTACATTATTTACAATTTGATAAGATTGAAAAACCAAAGATTTGTATCATTATTCCAACATATAATGAAGAGTTATCTATTGAGAAAGTTGTAAAGGATTTCATTAATCAAGAATATGTAGAACATGTTATAGTGGTGGATAATAATAGTAGTGATAGAACTGTAGAAATTGCAAAAGATTCTAATGCAAAAGTTATTACAAAAAATGAAAATAAAGGATACTCTCATTCATTAGTTTTAGGATTAAAAGAAGCAATAAAAACAGATGCAAATATTATTGGTACTGTAGAAGCTGACGGTACATTTAATGCATATGATCTTCAAAAAATGATTCCATATCTTGATAATTGTGACATGGTTATAGGAACTAGACAAAATCAAGTAATGACTGAAAAAGGAAATCAGAATAGTGGTTTTTTTGTATGGGCAAATTTTATTCTTGCAAAATTAATTCAAATGAAATATGTAAGTTTAGAACACATGGGAATTGTAAATTTGACAGATGTAGGTTGTGTTTACAGAATTATGAAAAGAGAATCACTTGAAAAGATTGTTGATAAACTTACTCATAATGGAACTGATCAGCCAATTGGCGGAGTAGGTATAGGATTGTATTTTACAATGCAATGCATAGAAAATGATCAGAAGATTATTGAGATTCCTGTTACATTTAAAAAAAGAATTGGTAAATCAAAGATTTCGGGCGTAAGTACTGGAAAGACAATACGCGTTGGATTGAATTTTCTTTGGTTGATTTTAACAGTATAGATTAGAATAACAGAAGAAGATTAGAGATTTGCCTTGTTTATTGATTTAATTTTAGTTAATCCAAAAATGATAAAGAATGTTGCAAATATTATTCCTAGACCTAACACCTCAACATGGGATGCTGCAACTTGTGATTTAATGAATAATGGATCAAGCCATATAATCGAAGGAGTGTAAAAAATCTCTTTCCAATAAACGAGTGTGGTTATTGCATGTGCAACTATTAGTAATGAAAATGAGAAAATTTGAATTTTTCGATTAGAGATTGAATTAAAGAATTTCCAATATCCATAAGAAGATACTAGAATTATTGGTAAAAACATCATAACAAAAAATCTACTTGTAGAGTATGATTCCATCATTGTAGATAAAAATAAGAATATACTTGAAACCCATAAGATAATTATTAATTCAGAACCTGTGACGGTTTTATTCTTTATACTATGTATTAGAAAACCTAAACCAGTAAAAAATAATATTGATAACGGAATACTTGAGAAATTATTTGCGCGATCAACTGATTCAGGTATATTATCTGAACTGAAAAAATTGTAATACGTATCAATCACAGGTACAAAAGAAACTGTTATTGTACTCAAGAATCGTATGTGTAGTTTTGATTCAACATCCCAAGGCATGTGTAAACTCATTTCTTTATTGTATGCATCCAAACTTTCTTTTTGAAAGATGATCTGATCAATAGGTCCAATCCAATAGAATGGTAGTGTTACAATTATTGATATAAATAATATTCCAACGTATAGTGAAGAGATAGCAAGTGATTTTGGAAAATAATTTTTAAACTGAAAATCCTTTTTAGAGAGTTTTTGATTAATTGAATTTCTTAGAAATATTGTCAGAATAAACATCGGGAAAAACATAAAGACAATAGCTTTAGTATCAAATGCAATTCCAAATATTACTGCACTGGAAATTAATAGTGAATAACGAATTTTTCCTTGTTCTTTGAAGGAATATAATAATAGAAAAAATGATAGAATCATGAAAAAGTAAATGTATGTTTCAGTCATTATTGTTCGACTATATGCAAACCACAAACTGTTGAATAGTAATAATAATCCAAAACTTAATCCTGTAATTCTATTAAAAAGGAATTTTCCAATGTAGAATGCAAGAACAACCGTTAATGAACCTAGAATAGGAGAGAAAAATCTTGCTGCACCAAGTTCAGATTTTTCAGGGACATTAACTCCAAAATCTGGATCTGTATGGGGTTTACATAATGGGGGCACTGGCGCATAACTTTCCCATTCTTTCTCGCCATGAAGTGCAATTCCAGTTCCAACCAAAACATGTTTTACAAAACCATGGGTAGTAACCCAATGATCATCCATGTTACAACCTGTAACAGATAATAAATCACATTCACCATCTCCATTCCAACAAGGATGAAAAAAGTCTCCATCCATTATTAGACTAAAATAAACTACTGAATAAGCATAGAAGAAATCTAATTCATCTTGATGTGGACCTTGTTCGGAAAGATTGAAGGATAAAAAAGAAATTGAGATTAAAAACAATAATCCTGGAATTAAGAATTTATCCGTTCTTGTATTTTCTGTAAGTGTAGTCAAAATTTGTTCTCACTTTATTTTTTCTTAATTAATTTTGCCTTTGGATTTTTTTTGAGATACATATTATTCAATTTTTTAATTAGATTTAGTGTTTCATTATTGATTAATTCTAAGTTAGGTATAACGCAATGTCCACCAATATATCCAGGGAACATTTTTGGTCTATTACCTAAAAATTTATGAATTTCATCAGAAAAAGACCACATTTCATCATAATTTACATCAAATGATTTTGCAATTTGATTGCTAATTTGTGAGTAGTTGATGAGCCAGCCTAGATACGAAGTATCACAAATTATTTTTGCAAGTTCTAATGTTTCAGGTTTTGTCATTTTTTTAGTTTTAATTCCAGATTTTTTCATTTTTTTAGAATACATTTCAGTTGCCCATTTTTTTTCAGGTGCGCTAGAGGATATTGCAAAAAATTTCACATATCGCTTTATGTCTTTAATCATTCGTTTGTGTACCCCTCTGGTAGCACTATAGATAATTGGAGTGTTAATTTTTTTTGTAGTCTAGTAGTTGTTCCGGGACTGATTGTACTATGAATTACTATACATTCAGGATTGAATTTTTCATTTAGTTTTAATACATGATTATCAAATTTTGGAGAAACAGGTATTGCAATATGCAAAAAAGAGGTTTTGATATCATTCAATTTATTAAATTTTTTTTCATTCATTAATTTCTTATTTAGATCATACCCAACTGCCTCAAAATTTTTTGAGAGTAATTTAAGAATTGGAGTTCCAATTTCACCTAGTCCTGCTACAACATCCTTTTTCATAGTTTTTTGCAGTTTTGTGAGTAAATTAATCTAGTGTAGTATTACTATCCATATCTTTGACAATAAACAATCTATACCAAATTTCAACAGCCAGTAAACCTAGGAATTTATTAACATATTTTATCTCTAAATTTTCTTTATTGATATATTTGTCAACCCAATTTGGATTTATGATTTGATTTTCAATTATATAACCACCAGTAAGGTATTTTTCACATAGTCTTTTTCCGTGTTTTTCCCAGAGGTTTTGTGTATTTACGTTAAATCCTAATTTTTCATTAGTTACTAACATATCTGCATTATATTTTACAAGCAGTTTTCTAAGAAGTAATTTGCCAATATTCTCATTATGATTATATTTGAATTGTTGTTTCATTGGAAGAATATATGAGATTATATCATTTGTTAAAAATGGGGAGATAGGAATTAATTCAAAATGTTGTTGGAGAGATGTATTTACGGGACTAAAATTGTAAAGTAATTTTCCGTTATAATCTGCAAGTAACACTTGATCTAATCTATGCAGTTTATTTTCAAAATAAGGATAGAGTGTTTTGTAAATTTCGCCCCAGTTAAAATTAATATTTTTATGAAATAACTGATCCTGATCTGGAACTCTATCTCTTTCATGGCAACTAAGATATGCTTTAATTTTGTCTTCTACATTTGAATTATTTGTTGTTATTTCTAGAAATTTTTTATATCTAAAGGTATAACCGCCAAAAATCTCATCTCCGCCATCACCTGATGCAAGAAATTTTGAGAGAGTTGTGGCTTTTTTTGACACATAGTACCAATGTGTGTCCCAAAAAGGCTGTTTAATAATGCTAATTGCTTTTGGTAATTCTTTTAGATAATTTTCTATGTTAATTACAAATTGTTTAGCTTCAAACTTTTCTGCTATTTTTGAAGCAGGAATTGTTTCATCAATACTATTTGCAAATTTTACAGATATTGCATTTATGACAATGTCTGGGAATATTTTTCTCAAAAATGCAAGAACTAATGTGGAATCAACTCCACCACTTAGTGCTATAGAAATTGAATCAGTATCATCTGGTATTTTATTT
>MDTE01112504.1_pt1 | contig 10157 bp, 7 predicted proteins | sample 811231 | NCBI WGS metagenome assembly MDTE01 (sample SAMN05326651, study PRJNA326480) | marine metagenome | isolation source: seawater | place: Indian Ocean: Red Sea | collected 2010 | reverse complement strand
TCCGTTCTTCGAACCTCCTCGGAGCGTCGACGGGGCGCCCTGGTCCGTTGTCGCTACCGCGGTTTCCCTCGCCGTCCTCCTCCCCGTCGCCGTCCGCCGATGCCCCCGCCTCCACCGTGACCGTGGTGTCGTCGGACGTCGCCTCGGCGAGAATCGCGCGGACGCCGTCCTCCACGGCGGCGTCCGGCGCCACGCGCAGCAAAAACGCCGCAGCCTGCGCGGCGAATTTCCTGACGTGCCGCGACCTGTGCCGCCGCAGAGACCTCGTGTGTCGCAACGCCAGCGGGAGGTCCGCCGCGAGCTGCCGCTGCAGCCACTTCAGCACCCGCGCGAGACACGCGAACACGTGCTCGAGCAGCTCCGGCTCGCGCTCCGCGCCGTCCATCAGCAGCCGCGACAGCGCGCCGGTGACGTCGCCGAGCCTCTTCAAAAAATCTCCTCGGAGGTCCCTCGCCAGCGCGGATAGGCACGCGAGCAGCGCCTCGAGCGAGTGCCTCGCGCCCATGGTGAGCCGGCGCAGCAGGGCGTCGAGCACCGCGTCCTGGTGCAGTACGAGCTGGGGCAGGGACTGGCACAGCTGCATCACCTCTCGCGAGTAGTCGCCAAAGTCCGCGCCGCAGTTGAGCTCGGCCCACTTGAGCAAGGTTTCGTGCGTGAAGTTGGACGACCCGTCGAGGGGCGCGGTGCGCAGCTCGCCGGAGGTCCTGTGCACGTCGACGTCCACCTCCCCGACGCGCTCCGCGAAGGTCTTGAAGTGTCTCTTGCGCACCTTCGGGGGCTTGCGACCGAGCGCGTTGCGCGCGTCCTCGTCGTCGGACGAGACGTAGCTTCCATCGCTGTCGGAGCCATCGCCAGCGTCGGCGGCGGCCGCGCGCCGATTCTTTCGGTCCTCCTCCCTCCCGTCGAAGAAGTTGCCGAACTTGGCGCGCACGAACTTGGCATCGTCCTTCTTCTGTTGCTTCTTGCTGACCTTCAGGTCCGGGTCGATGAAGCCGCGGCGGCGCTTGTTCGTCACGCTCTTCGCCGCCTTGCTCTTCTTCTTGCCGCCCGCCTTGGGTGGCATCGTTCCCGCAGGTGCCCGCCGACTACGACCAAAATAACGCCGATACCGATGGGCCGATGACCCGCTCCGCGACCCCTTCCTTCGGGTTCACGCGGCCTGCGGCCGGGTATCGAACGCGCGGGCGATGCGCTCGGCGGCCCTGGCGTGTCTAAACGCGCGTGCGACCCGTCACCACGCCGTCAACCCCCACGTCGCGAGATGTGCTCCCCAGCACGCACCGAAACCTGCCCGTGTGTAAATGCGCCGTGCACGACAGAAGTGTCCGGCCATCCGGTCGGTCTGACGCAGCCGCCAAAAACCGTGGGCGCACGTCGTAAAGCGTCGCCCGCCTCCCCGCGCGCTCCCTCTTTCGGCGGCACCCGCGCAGACACCACCTGCCGGCCGCGACGCACCAAGCGAACACTTAGGACACCATGGTGCGCCGCACGCTCCTCACTTCGACCGTGACGCGCCGCCCGACCCGCGATCGCGTCCGCGGGTGAACCGATCGCCTGCTGGGACTGCGAAAGATGGGTTCTTTAGGGTTCGAGGGTATTTTTGCTGCGACCCTCGGACGGGCGGTGCCCTCAGCCTTTATTCACCCGGCGAATCGTCCCGACGCGTCCCTCCGCGACCCGCTAACACGCGTTTCCCGTCATCCAACCAACGCAGGCGTCCAAGTTCTGGGGAGGCGACAGCTCGGACTCCGACTCCGAGTCCAGCTCCAGCTCCTCCGGCTCCGACTCCGGTTCCGATTCGGGTTCTTCCTCCTCCTCTTCCTCGTCTTCCTCCTCCTCGGATTCGGATGCGGGCCCGTCCAAGTACCTCCAGGCCGGCTCCTCGGACGACTCGGACTCGGACGAGGAGCGCGTCGTTCGATCCGCCAAGGACAAGAGGTTCATCGAGCTGAGGCAGACGGTGGATGATGTGGCCAACAAGTCGAAGATCAACGACTGGCTCACGGTGACTACCCTCTTCGATAAGCTCAATAAGCAGCTGGAGAAGACCATGCGGACCGCGCAGACGACCACGGTGCCCAAGTTCTACTTCCGGTGCCTCGCGCGCCTTGAGGACTCCGTCGAGGCTGTCTTTGCGGACAAGCCCACCATCAAGAAGTTTTCATCCACCAACTCGAAAGCGTTCAACTCGATCAGGCAGAGGCTCCGCAAGCACCAGAGGGACGATCCCGTCATGGCCGCGGGCGTCGCCGCGGCTCGAGAGAAGATGGAATCGACCGACGAGGAGATGTCGGACTCCGACTCCGACTCTGACGACGAGGGCGCCAAGCCGCAGACCGCCGCCGATGACGACGACGACGGCTTCGAGACTGTTGGCAAGGGGGGCAAGACCACGTCCAAGAAGGACACGTCCGGCTCCGGCGCCAAGCCCGCCGAGGTGCTCGACGTGATGAAGTGCCCCAAGGAGAAGATCACCTACGAGATGGTCGATAAGAAGCTGAAGGAGATCATCGCGTCGCGCGGTAAGAAGGGAACGGACAGGCACGAAAACGTCGAATCGCTCATCTACCTCGCCGAGGTTTCCAAGTGCGCGGCGCAGGAGATCGAGGTGCTCATCATGCTCATCTCCGCGCAGTTCGACATCAGCGGCAGCATGTCCACGCACATGCCCATCCCGATCTGGAAGCGGTGCGTCAACAACCTGCTCCGCGTTCGGCAGCTCCTCTCGGCGAACTCGCAAATCACCCTCACGGAGACGGCGGAACCCGAGGCTCGACCCGCCGCGGACGAGATCGTCGCGGGCGCGCCCGTCCAGCTGTGGGGCTCCCTGTGCGCCTTCGCCGAGCGTCTCGACGACGAGTACTTCAAGTCCATGCAGTCGATCGACCCGCACACGAAGGAGTACGTCTTTCGCATGCAGGACGAGGCGCTGTTCATCATCCTGGCCAATGAGGTCATCTCCTACTACGTCGAGCGCAACAACACCGAGGTGGTCTGCAAGCTGTCCCTCCGACTCCTCGAGCACCTCTACTACAAGCCCGCGACGGTGTACGAGGCTCTTCGCAAGTTTGCGACGGCTAAGCTCGCCGAGGCTGACGAACTCGCCGTAGACGAGAAAAAAGCCGCCGCCGCCAGGGCTGCCAAGGAGGAGGCGGACGCGAGGCGCGCGAAGGAGGCTGAGGAGGAGGGCGACGAGTACCTCGACGACGAGGACGCCGACGAGGCCGAGGCTAAGGAGGCTTCCGAGATTCCCTACCCCGCCGGTTTCACCTTCCCAGCTCCCGAGCTCCCCGACGTTCTCTCGACGCTCTCGCTTCGCATCTACAAGGATGGCGACGAGCGAAGCAAGGCGCGCGCGATGCTCTGCGACATCTTCAACAAGGGCCTCGAGGGCGACTTCCGCCGCGGCAGGGACCTCATGCTCATGTCCCACCTCCAGGAGAACATCTCGCACACCGACATCGCCACGCAGATTCTCTTCAACCGCGCCATGGCGCAGCTCGGACTATCCGCGTTTCGCGCAGGTTTGTTCACCGAGGCTCAGGCGTGCCTCTCGGAGCTCTACATGGGCGGGCGCGTGCGCGAGCTGCTCGCTCAGGGCGTCACGCAGTCGCGCTTCCACGAACGCAGCGTGGAGCAGGAGAAGCTCGAGCGCCGCCGCCAGATGCCCTTCCACATGCACGTTAACCTTGAGCTCCTCGAGAGCGTGCACCTGGTGTGCTCGATGCTGCAGGAGGTGCCCTACATGGCCAACAGCATGCGCCGCGCGCGCAGCAACAACAAGCCGTTCGCACGGCTCGTGGACAACTACGAGAGGCAGACGTTCAACGGCCCGCCGGATAACATCCGCGATCACATCATGGCCGCCACGCGCAAGATGCTCGACGGCAAGTGGAAGGACGCCAAGGAGCTCATCCTCGGCCTCGACGTGTGGAAGCTGTTGCCCGGGGACAAGGACGCCGTGCTCGTCAACGTCACCAGGCGGCTCAAGGAGGAGGCGATGCGAACTTACCTCTTCCAGTTCGCGGCTCAGTACGCGTCCGTCTCCCTCGACATCCTCGCGGAGATGTTCGAGCTCGATTTCAAGGCTGCGTACTCGCTGGTGTCTCGCATGATCATGTCCGAGGAGCTCCAAGGCATGTGCGACGACGTCACCAGGACCGTGGTCATGTCCCACGTCGAGCCCAGCCGGCTGCAGTCTCTCGCGATGACCTTCGCGGAGAAGTGCGCCGTGCTCCTGGACGCCAACGAGCGCGCGTTGGAGCTTCACGTGGGCGCCGGCGGCGCTCAGCTCTTTGACTTTGAGGATGAAGCCGCCGCGGGTCCCTCTGGCGGCCGCGGAAGCCGAAGGGGCGGCCGCGTGGGCCGCGGCGGCGACGGCGACGACGACGGGAATAGGCGCGGCGGACGCGGCGGCAGGGGCGGCAGGGGCGGCAGGGACGACGGCGGACGCGGAGGGGGACGAAGGAGGGGCGATCGCTACGGCTCGTTCCACGACGGCGACTTCTCCAAGCGCGGCGGCGGAAAGTTTAAGAGTAAGAAGGAGGCGAATCCGGATGAGGACCGGAAGGAGCGCATGGTGTCGCTCGGCGGCGGTCGCAAGCCCCGCGGCGGCCAGTGGCGCTGAAGCACCGCTAGCGGCATCTCCGAATAACCATTCAATCGTCACGCAAATGTTACAAGCAAGCGAAGCTAGTGATACAACAGGGTCTTTCAAAATACATCGGGGTCGCTCGGACGGGTACGTCGTCGATCACAAGGCGCCCGGGTCTTCGGAGGTTACCATGGAGGCGGCGAGCGCGGCGGTGGCGTGCTCGCGCATCACGTCTCCGTTCACTTTCCTCATGTTCTCCAGCGCCAAGCGCCTGCTGTTCTGCCACTCGAAGTCGTCCTCGGCGTAGGCGGCTCTCACCTCCATGACGCGCATGGCGATCTCGGGCGACGCCTTGGACAGCAGGCGCATGAACGCGTCCGCGTCTTTCACGGGATTTTCCTCGAGGAAGTTGAGGAGGAATTCGTGCACGTTGACGACGCGTCTGACCTCGCGCGTCGCGGAGTCCGAATCGAAGTCGTGCGCTTCTTGGTCCGCACCGTCCGTCCCATCCTTAGTGTTTATCTTTGGCGCGGCGTTTTCGGTCTGGTCGATGACGATCCAGCACGCGATGTACGTGAACATTGACTCCATCATCATCGCCGCCTTCTTTTCCGGCGTGGTGCCGCCGAACGCGCCGGGCGGGACGCTCATCTTGTCGTCGCAGTCGAACTCGGCGACGAGCCGAAGCGAGGACGACCTTCGGCGATGGAGGGAGTCGCGGGAGTCGCGGGGTTTTCGGCGGTCCGCGAGCAGGACGCGGGGAGCGCCGAGGGAGACGGAAGCGCGAGCTCGGAGGTGCGGAGCGGTCCTCGAATGGACGCGGGCGGCGGTCGAAGGGATGGACCCGAGGCCCACGGTTGCGGTCGCGAGCATCGAAGCGGTCATCGGTGCTGTTGTTACTGGTACCACGACCACGAAACGACGGTCGAAAATTGTGAAACAGACGGATCGAAAATTGGCTTTTCGAGATCCACTCGAGCAGCACGAGCAGTGGTATTTTAGTCTGCAAATTTGCATAAAATCGTAACGGACGCGGGAGGTGCTGACAAGACAATTCACGCCTTTGCGACAGCCGACGGCGCGGCGCAGACGTAGTCCAGCAAGAACACGCTCGCCTCCGCCGTCTGCTCCAGATCGTCGTGCAGGCTCGCGAACGCCTTCGCCAGCCTCCTCAGCGCGGGCAGCAACCGCTGATCGCACCCCGCGGCGGCGCCCACCAGCGCGCCCGCGCCGCCCCCGCCCCCGTGCGCCGCGGAATGGATGGCTCGCCCGTGCGCGACGCAGAGCTCGCGGGTCCACCTGAGCATGAGGTGCGCGTGCGGGCCCTTGGTCACCCTCTCCGCGATCGCCTCGAGGAGCGGCGCGAGGAGCGAGGCGGGAAAGTCTCGAAGCGCGGAAGCCACCGCGTCCGGCGCGATCGACTCCAGCGTCTCCGCGAGGAGAGTCTCGTCGTCGTCCGCGCCCCGCAGTCGCAGCGCCATGAGCAACGCGAGCCTCGCGTCGCCGTGCCGCAGCGCGCGTCTCGCGGCGGACGGCGTGACGTCCTCGCCCAGGTCCGTGGGATCGAACGAGGCGCCGTTATCGCGCGTGAACACCATGACGCCCTCCGTGGTGGACGCCGCCCAACCCTGGCCGGTTGGCGCGAACGTCACGTGTTTGCACCGAATCACCGGACGCTTCTTCTTGTCCAGTCCTTGAGATCGAGAAGATCCCGCGCCGCCCAGCGCGCCGGTGCCCGGGAGGTTTCCGCCCGGCCCGCCGCTGCCGACGGCGCCCCGCCCTCGGTCGCCGCGTCTGTACCCCTCGTCGTCCTCCTCCGAGTCAGACGCTGGCAACAAATCCATGGGCCCCGCGTCGGTGACCCGGTTAGAATCCAGGCGCTCGATCGTCCCGTCCAGCGCCTTGCTCTTGCTCAGCGGGAACTTCTTCAGCAGCGCGCGGCCGTCGACGTCGTACATGCACACGTACTTGCCGTTTCCGCCCGCGAGCAGCAGCGCGCCGTCGGCCGAGTACGCCAGCGTCTTGAACGATTTGCTGGCTTTGGCCGTGGCGCTTCGCAAATCGCCAATCACCTTACCGCCGGCCATGTCCCGCCTTCCCTCGATCGTCCCCTGCAACTGCGCGTCGTTGGGGTTCCAGAGGAACACCTGGCCGTCCAGAGTGCTGACCGCGACCTGTTTCCCGTCGGGTCGGAACGCCACGGCGAGGACGTCGTGCGCGTGAGGTAGGATATCGGTCTGGCCCCTGCCCTCGTACACGTCCCAGAGACGAACAGACTTATCCCACGACCCCGAAGCGAGGAGCGCGGACTCGGGGGAGAAAGAGAGGGCCGTGACGGGTCCCTGGTGGCCGGAGAGGATGTCGAGCATGCGACCGGTTTTCATGGACCAGATGTGAATCTGGAACGTGTCCTGCGAGCCTGCGTCGGTCACGCGGTGGGTCGGCGAGGGTCAGCGAGGGAAACTCGGAAGGAGGGTCGGCGCGGGATGAACGAACGTGCGACGACGTGCGCGGGCGCCCCGGGAGATCAGTGTTAAAAAGCTCGTATTGTTTTTGTGTCTCAGCAGCAAAAGTCAGAGTTGGATTTTCGTTGTAACAATCATCCTTTCCCCCGGAGTCGGCGTCGCCGCGCGTAAAAGCCGTCGAGAAAATTGGGGAAAAGCAAGATGGGGACAGAGACGTGTGACTCACCCGCGCAAACAACCTCGCCCGAGGGATCTACCGCCAGCGATATGAACTGCGCCGGCTCCGGACTCGTCAGTGTTCTGAAGTTACGGTACCGCATGAGGTCGAACGCCCGAACGGTACCGTCCAGCGACGCGGACACAACCGCGTGGCCGGATGGGGCAAACGTCACCGCCGCCACCGGCGCCTTGTGCTCGGTGAACGTGATGAAACAGCTCCCGGTGGCCGTGCTCCACACCTTCACCTTGTTATCGTCAGCCGCCGTCGCTATCATACTCCCGTCCGGTGCGTACGCGCACATGTTCACGTCGAAGTAGTGCCCCTGCTGCTTGTACACGTAAGCTTCCGACTGCCACTCCCACACGACAACCTGCCCGAGCCTGGCGCAGCCGAGCGCGATCCAGTCGCCGGTTTCGTTCCACTGGCACGCGCTGACTTTCTGTTGAGAGATCGACAGCGTGTGGACAACCTCGAAGGAACCGGGGCTAAGCCTGTGGAGGGTGAACACCCCGTGCCCGAATCCCGCGCAGAGCATCCCCGTCCCCGGATGGTACGCCGCGCACGTGAGCTTCGCGGGCATGTGAAAAAAGTGTTTCCCCTCCATCCGCCACCTGCGAACGGTCACGCCGTCGCCGCCCCGCAGGGAATCGCGTCCGCCCCGCTGGCCCTTATCCCCGCGCCTGGCGCGTGTGACGTCGTCCTCCGTCTCGTCCACCAGCCGCCACTCGAACAGCGCCCCGTCTTTGCTCACCGTGTACGCCGCGTCCCCGCCGGCGCCCGCGAACGACACGTAGCACAGCTGCTCCCTGTGGCCCGCCAGCGTCGGCGGCACGTACCCCTCCATGTGGTTGGCGCTGTATATCCTCGCGGTGAGGTCTTTAGAGCCCACGATGATCCAGCGGGAGTCCGGGGACCAGGCGAGGCACGTGGCCTCGTCGTACATCCCGCCGTACGTTCGAAGAAGTCGAAACGGCGCAAACTCTTTGAGCATCGTCGGCGTGGCCCAGATCTGCACGAGCTTACCGACGCACACGGCGAAGGACCGGCCGCACGGGGAGAACTCGCAGTGCGAAACCTTGCCCTTGAAGTTCATGTGGTGCAACACCACGCGTTTCCTGCGGGGGCGGCGGGGCGGTGGTGGGTCAGTTTCGCCGGGTGGGCTCGATGTGTTTTTTTGCGGCGGTGCGCTGGGTCGGCGCGCGCCGGGAGTGGCGTTCGCCGCGAGAGCCTCGGTGAGCATAGTTGTCCGTCACGAAACAGTCGGTTCTCAACAACGAATTAACTCATTTTTTGTATCGTCACAGGCGGCGGCCGTCGAGAGGACTCGGCGGCCCGGGGCGGGACCCGTGTCGGGGGACGCCCCGACGATGAGGGTCGGTCGTCGGCCGGGCACCCGGGGTTGGGGAGAGTCGAGGCACCCACCTGAGGTTGACCAGCAGCGCGCGACCGTCGGTATCGAACGATATCATGTGTGAGCCGGTCGGTGACACCGCGATGCATCGAATTTCCGTCAGGTTCTCGCACGGCAGCGTCTGGCTCGAGCTCATCTGCAGGTCCACCTCCATCACTCGGTTGCCCACGGAGGTTAGCAGGTGGTTGCCGCTCATGCACAGGTTGCCCCCGCGGTAGGGGGCGCCCAACAGGTTATTGAACCGATAGTGCGCCATCGTGTCGCTCCGTAACTACGAGCTCACCGCTCCGCGCCGCTTTCCGGCCTCCTTTCCTCCTCCTCCTCCTCCGGAGTGTGGCCGGCTCCAGAGGGAAACCTGGATTTATACCAGCGCCGCCGCCCGCCGTCGGCGGTGTCACGCGAACTGAAATCGTTTCTCGTCGGCAGCCAGCACAACGAGCGGCGTCGACGCGGGAAGGGGAAGATGGCCAAGTCGAAAGCCGGCGACGACGGGTCGGCGATGAAGAAGAGGAAGGCGCCGAGCACCCCCGACGTCGGCGGCGCCAAGTCCAAGAAGGTCGCGGGCGCGTCGGCGAAAAAGCGCGGCGGGGCGACGGCGGAGCAGCGATGGCGACCGATGCCCGTGCGGCTCGACTTTGGGTCGGCGTTCTGCAGGCACGTGTTCCTCCGCGCGCCGTCCAAGGGTGCGGACGGCGCGGAGGAGGGCACCGCGCTCTTCGTCGCCGCCGTGCCCCCGGGTTGGAGCAAGTCGACGCTGCGCGAGTTCATGTCGCGGTTCGGCGACGTCGCGGACGCGTCCCTCGTGACGCTCGACTCCGCGCCCGACGTGGCGGGCGGCCTGGTGCGCTTCGCGGACGCGAGGGGGACGAAGAGAGCGCTGGCGGCGGCGGTGCGCGGAGGCGCGCCGCTGGACCCGCCGGCGAGCACCGCGCGCGCGGTCGGGCTCGAGTCCTGGGTCGCGGACTTCCGCGACGCCGCCCCGCCGCCCGACGTGCTCCAATCGCGCATCGACGAGTGGTGGGTCGAGTTCGACGCGGAGACGGCTCGAAAGGAGGCGGCGGCGAGGGCCGGTGGAGAGGAAGACGACGGGTGGACCGTCGTGGAGGCGAAGCGGGGCAGGCGCAAGACGACGGACGGCGAGGGAACCAGCGTCGGGGGCATCCGCGCTGCGACGGCGGACGCTCGGCGCACGGAAGGGCCGAAGATTCGGGAAAACTTTTACCGGTTCCAGCAGCGGGAGAAGCGGCGGAACGAGCTCTTCGAGCTGAAGCGGGCGTTCGAGGCGGACAAGGACAGGGTCGCCAAGCTCAAGGCCAGTCGCAAGTTCAAGCCCATGTGATGTCACGAGAGTCGTGCCCATCGAGACGCGCGCGGCCGAGTCAAACGAGCGAACGTTACCGTGTGGTTTTTGGTTAATTTCATCGCCGGTTTCAACCCCGCCCGTCCATCTACGCGAGCGTTCACTCG
>MDTE01015380.1_pt1 | contig 10157 bp, 8 predicted proteins | sample 811231 | NCBI WGS metagenome assembly MDTE01 (sample SAMN05326651, study PRJNA326480) | marine metagenome | isolation source: seawater | place: Indian Ocean: Red Sea | collected 2010 | reverse complement strand
GCAATGTCATCCCGTTGAGTGAGCGGTTCCAAGGCGGTAGTGATGATATTCGGTTCATGCCGGCGGAGGACGCTGGTGGGTTTTCCCCAACACAAAGGGAACATGCTCGCGAGCTATGGGGTTCCATGCAGGAGTCCTCTCCATACTTCAAGGATTGGTTTGGGGACTGGGAGGGGATTGATGCTAAACGTGATGTTCGCGTGGTGGATGTTCCTAGTAGTGCCAGCATTTCAGTAGGGGATGCCAAGGCATGGGCGAGGCGAAATCTTCAGGGAAAAATCCTGGCTAATGAGGATTCAGGAATATCCTACAGGGTGAGCAGGAACTCCCTGGAAAAAATGCTGGCCGGCGGCAAAGACAATCCACAGGCACGGGCGGCGGGGATTCGTTCGCTGCCTGAATTGGTGAAACATGCCATTGATGTGGTTGTGCGCCCGGATGATGGCAGTGATGCGACCGTGAGGTTGATCCATGAGATGTATGTGCCGATGCGATTCAAGGATCAACTGTATCAAGTAAGACTTCTCGGCAAAGAGTTTTTTGACAAGGCCAATAAACTGCACAGTTACCGGATTGATGGCATGAAAATAGAGAAGCCCACCGGTACCTTGCAGTTGGCGCATCCCTCAAGGGGAGGCATGGCTGCACCCGCGGCGGGCTGGGTAAATTTAGGCCAGCTGTTAAGCGGTGTCAACCTTGGGGATGTAAGCAAGGTAGTAACACCAGAGGGAATCCCAAGGGTGGTCTATCACGGGACACCGGATGCTGGCTTTAGCGTGTTTCGGGAAAATACCCATTTCACGGAGAACCCAGAATATGCCTCCCTCTATTCAAACCCCTCTGCTTCATCCCTGGGCGGCATGGGCAAGGCCGGGGATGCTCCCGGCGTGTATCCGGTGTACCTGTCAATCAAGAAACCATTTGATACACGAAAACCGAGGGAGGCGAACTTGTATGCCGAGTTCACCAGCACTTATGGCAACAATACGCCACTGAGTGAACGCGGGCTTCCTGATTGGACTGACTCCTTGAACCTGATTGAGTGGATAAAAGAGACCGGCTTGGATTATGATGGTTTAATCCTTGATGAAGGCGGAACCCCGGAGGGAGGCTGGCGACGCGTGTCGTATGTACCCATGAAGGCAAGCCAAGTAAAGTCTGCCTATAACCAAGGCACTTTTGGTAACAAATCAAATGACATTCGCTTCCTCCCCGCTGAGCCACTTCCCGCCGGTCAATTACACCGCAATCAACTGGGCTACACCCTGCTGGAAACCCAGCGTGGCACATGGCGGGTGTATGCACCAGAGGGGGAATTGTTGGGAGTCGCCAAGCAAAAGGCCGAGGCGGAAAGAATCTTCAAGACCAAGCACCGGCGCGAGTTAAGGAAAAAACCCAAGGCAAGGTTCATGCCGGCTGGCCCGGCAAGTCCCTGGACGCTAACCAAGACGCAGTTCGCCAAGTCTGAGGGGGTACTGCATCACCAATCGCAATCGCCTGACTTGATAACTGAGCTTCGCCCTAAAAGTTACGGGACTGCCGGTGTTCACGAGTATTACTATTTCAGTGACTCTCCCAAGGTACTGGAGCGAATGATTAAGGCGGGGGCATCCAAAGATGTATCGCCAGTGAAACAGACTGTGAGTGCGCATGTCGATGTGCGGAACCCGCTCAAGCTGGACCCACACACGCCCAAGGAGTGGGTAACTTTTCTTGAAGGGGAAAATATTCGCATCCCTGACGCACTAATGGCAAAGCTCAACAAGGTGATCGACTGGCGCAGGGAAATAACTCCGTGGGAACTAATCCGGTTCGACACCGGGGAACTTCGGGGCGAGTTCATCAGGGCCGGCTACGACGGATTGACCTACACGGAGTGGGGGGCGAATACAACCGTGGCCTTTGATGTCTCGCAAATAACGACACACCGCCAATATGTGGAACAAGCACTTGCGGCGGGGAAGTATGTCCCCCAGAAGGCACTGAAAGACTACGCCGACAAGCAGGAGCTAAGTGAGTTGAGGAAAAAACCCAAGGCCAAATAGGAACAACATGATTTTTGGTGGGAGGCAACAAGAACAAGGGAAACGGCACCATTGCGGAGGCACAGGTGCTGGTGAAGTTGTTGCAGCAGGGGTTTGGCGCAAGCTGGGCCATTGGGGATTCAATGGGGTGGGACCTGGTTTCTGACTGGCAGGGGAAGGTCACGAGGTTGCAGGTCAAATCTACTCAGGTGGCTCATAAGGGGCGCACCTGGCGCATCCTTTTTGGCCACGGCTGCAAGAGCAAGGAGCTTTACGAACCAGCCGACTGTGACGCTTTCGTGTGCGTGCTGCCCTGGGGGATGTATGTGATTCCCCAAGGCAACGTGGATGGAATCCGGGCCAATTTCTGGCCGCCGGGGGAACATCCCCGCTACAACACTTCCCGCTTCAACCAGTGCAAGTATGAACCCTACCGGGAGGCATGGCATCACTTGAAATGAAACGCTGGCCCAAAATCGGGACAAGGATCCATGTGGAATGGCTGGATATTGCCGGCTACACCAATGCCCCACTATCCAGTGCCGAGCCTTTGCCCTGTTGGTCGGAAGGGTTGCTGGTAAGGAATACCAAGGGCCATGTGGTGCTGGCCAGCAGCCAATATCGCGGCGAAGGGGATGACCCCGTGGGCGATTATACGGCCATTCCCAAGGGAGTAGTTTTGAAGGTCACCCGCCTGTGAGTGTTCAAAATGTACAAATTTTGCACAAAATGCACCCCCTATTTCAGCCCCTTTCAGCGGACACCTGTTTTCAGAAAACCCCTGAAAAACAAAGACTTGCCCAGATCAGTGGACACGTGCGTACTAATGGGCTGTGGGCTTGGAAGCCTGCGCTACGAACGAGGGAACATACAGATTGGGAAATCTGCGCTACAAGATGAAACCGCTGGCGACATTCTGGCTGGCAGCAGCCCCCGGACTGGCCGTGTTCCTGTTGCCCGCCGCGCCCATCGACGACGCCCGCAAGGCGTACCTCGCCGGCGATTACAACGCCACCATCCACCACGTCAAGGCCGCCACCGCCGCGCGTCAGTGGGATGAAGAAGCGCGCGTCCTGCACATCCGCGCCCTGCTCACCACCGGCCAATACGCGAAGGCCCGCGCCATCACCACCAACGCCATCGCCAAGCTCCCGCACAGCGTGCGGCTGCATTGGGTGTCGCACGAGGTGCATCATTTTAATAACGACCCAAAGGCCGCCACCAATGCGTTGAAGGAAATGAACGGCCTTGCCAGCCGCATGGCGTGGCGTTACCGCAAAGCGCCGGATCTCGTCGTACTCGGCCAGATGGCGCTGCTGGAGGGCGCCGACCCCAAGCTGGTGCTGGAGCGCCTGTTTGACACCGCGGAAAAGGACGACCCCAACCACCGCTCCGTGCCGCTGGCCAAGGGAGGACTGGCCTTGAGCAAGAGCGACTACACGCTCGCCTCGCGTGTCTTCCAGCTCGCTCTAAAAAAGCACCCCAAGGACGCCGACATCCACTACGGCGTCGCGAAGTCCTTCGAGGGCACCGACCGCAAGGTGATGCGCCAGCACCTCATGGCGGCGCTGGCAGCCAATCCCAACCACGTCCCCGCGCACCTCATGCTGGCCGACAACCTCATCGACCGCGAGGCGTACCAGGAGGCGGAGGAACTCTTGGCCGATGTTCTCAAGATAAATCCCGAGCAGCCCGAGGCGTGGGCCTACCGCGCCGTGCTCGCCCATCTGCGCAGCGACAAGCCCGGCGAGAAGGCCGCCCGCGAACGCGCGCTCAAACACTGGAAACGCAACCCGCGCGTGCCACACCTCATCGGCCGCAAGCTCTCGCAGAAATACCGGTTCGCCGAGGGCTCCGCCTACCAGCGGCAGGCACTGGCGTTTGACGACAAGCACCTCCCCGCGCGCATCCAGCTCGCGCAGGATCTCCTCCGGCTGGGGCTGGAAAAGGAAGGCTGGGCCATAGCCGCCTCCGCCCACGATGCCGACGGCTACGACGTGACCACCTTCAACCTCGTCACTTTAAAGGACACGCTCGACACGTACCGCACTTTAAAGAGCAAAGACTTCATCCTGCGCATGGCACCGCGCGAGGCGGAGATTTATGGGCCGCGCGCGCTGGCGCTGCTGCAACGCGCCAAGGACACGCTCTGTAAAAAGTATGGACTCAAGCTGGAGCAGCCGACGACGGTGGAGATTTTCGCGGAGGAAAAGGACTTTGGCGTCCGCACCTTTGGCATGCCGAATGTGCCGGGCTTCCTCGGCGTGTGCTTCGGCTGCGTCATCACCGCCAACAGCCCTGCCTCGCAAATGCCCAATCCCTCCAACTGGGAGTCGGTGCTGTGGCATGAGTTCTGCCACACGGTGACCCTGACGATGACGAAAAACAAGATGCCGCGCTGGCTCAGCGAGGGCATTTCCGTCTACGAGGAACGCCAGGCCAACCTCGCGTGGGGCCAGTCGATGAATCCGCAGTTTCGCGAGATGATTCTCGGCGGCGAGTTGACGCCCGTCTCCAAGCTCAGTGGCGCATTCCTCGCGCCCAAGACGGGGGCACATTTGTCGTTTGCCTATTACGAGTCGTCGCTCGTCGTAGAGCACATCATCGAGCGCTTCGGGCTGGAGGCGATTCGCAAAATTTTGCGCGACCTCGGCGAGGGCGTGGAGATCAACGCCGCCATCGCCAAGCACACCGAGCCAATGGACAAGCTGGAGCCGGCGTTTGCCGCCTTCGCCAAGGCGCGCGCGGAGGCACTGGCGCCCAAGCTCGACTGGACCAAGCCCACGCCCGCCGACTTGAATGCTGGCGTGGAGGCCTTCGCCAAGCGGCACCCGAAGAACATTTACATGCTGCGGCGGCAGGCGCGGAAGGCGTTGGCGGAAAAAAAGTGGAAAGCAGCCAAGTCACCCTGCCGCGAATTGATCGAGCTTTTCCCGCGCCAGGCCGACGGCGACAGCGCGTACGTGATGCTCGCCAAGGCGCATCGCGAGCTGAAGGAGTTCGAGGAAGAACGCGCCGTGCTGCGACGGTTCGCGGTGATGACCGATGATGCATACGACGTTTATCAGCGGCTGATGGAACTGGCCGCTGAGGCGAAGGACTGGGCGGCCGTGCGCGAGAATGCCGAGCGCTCACTGGCGGTCAACCCCCTGCTCGCGCCGCCGCACCGCCACTTGGCCGAGGCCGCGGAGGCTCTCAAGCAAAACGACGCAGCCATCGGCGCGTGGCGGACAGTCCTGCGGCTGGACCCGCGCGACCCCGCCGAGGCGCACTACCGACTGGCGCGGCTTTTGCACGCCAATGGCGCGCCGGAGGCCAAGCGGCACCTGTTGATGGCGCTGGAGGAAGCCCCGCGCTATCGCGAGGCGCTGCGACTGCTTTTAAAAATGAGCGAGGAAGGCAAGCGATGAAGAAGGCGGGGATCATCTCCTGTGGTGTGATGGCGGCGGTGGCGGGCGCGGTTTGGCTGCTGGCCCAGCCGGTGCCGCGCGATCCCGGCCTCTTCCGCAACAACGCCCCCGACTGGGAGCTGAGCAAGACGATGCCGCACGACGTGTTCACCTTCGTGCGCATCCGCTACAGCAGCTACGGCGGGCGCGGCCGCAAGTGGGCCACCGACTATCCCGACGCCGACCTGAATTTCTCCTATCGCCTGCAGGAAATGACCTCGATGAAGGTGCATCCCGACGGCAAGATCATCGAGCTGACTGACAAGGAGCTGTTCGATTATCCGTTCATTTACATAATCGAGCCAGGCGACCTGTACTTCACCGAGGCGGAAGTTGTGGCGCTGCGCAAGTATCTTTTAAACGGCGGCTTCCTGATGGTGGACGACTTCTGGGGCGGCTATGAGCTGGAGAATTTTTTAACGGAAATGAAGCGCGTGTTTCCGCCCAAGGATTACCCCAAGCAGCAGCCGCGCGAGCTACCGCTGGAGCATCCTATCTTCCACTGCGTGTTTGATTTAAAGGAAAAACCGCAGTTGCCCTCCATCGGCATGGCCATGAGCGGGCGCATGTACGAGCCGCGCAACCACCCCACCGACGACGGCGCCGTGGTGCACTACATGGGCCTGCACGACGACAAGGGCCGGCTGATGGGTATCATCTGCCACAACACCGACCTCGGCGACGGCTGGGAACGCGAGGGTGAGGACCCCGAATATTTCCGCCGCTTCTCCGAGCCCAAGGCCTACCCCATGGGCATCAACATCATCTACTACGCACTCACCCACTGACATGCCAACCGACACCATCGCCAACGACGCCAAGACCGCCACGCAGCTCACCGAGGGCTACGGGCGCATCACCACCGAGCTGGGCAAGGCCATCATCGGCGAGCGCGAGGTCATCGACCAGATCCTCGTCGCGCTGATGGCCGGCGGCCACTGCCTGCTCACCGGCGCGCCAGGCCTGGCCAAGACGCTGCTGGTCAACTCCATCGCCAAGCTGTTCGATTTAAAGTTCTCGCGCATCCAGTTCACGCCCGACCTCATGCCCGCGGACATCACCGGCACCGAGGTGCTCTCAGAGATCGATACCGGCCGACGCATGAGCTTCGTGCCCGGGCCGGTCTTTGCCAACATCGTGCTGGCCGACGAGATCAACCGCACGCCTCCCAAGACACAAGCCGCGCTGCTCGAGTCCATGCAGGAGTATCAAGTCACCGCCGCCGGCGAACGGCATGCGCTGGACAGGCCGTTCTTTGTGCTCGCCACGCAAAACCCCATCGAGATGGAGGGCACCTACCCGCTGCCCGAGGCGCAGCTCGACCGGTTCATGTTTAACGTCGTGATCGACTACCTCCCCGAGGACGATGAGGTGGCCGTGGTGGCCCAGACCACCGGCACGGCCGGCGAGCCCATCGAGGCACTGTTCACCGGCGAGGACGTGATGCGCTTTAACGACCTCGTGCGCAAGGTTCCCATCGCCGAGGATTTAACGCGCTACTGCGTCCGCCTCGCCGCCGCCAGCCGGCCGCATCGCGGGGGCGCGCCGGAATTCGTCAACAACTGGGTGAGCTGGGGCGCCGGGCTGCGGGCCGCGCAGTTCCTCTCGCTCGGGGCCAAGGCCCGTACGCTGCTGCAAGGCCGCGCGCACGTGACGGCGGAGGACATCCAGTCCCTCGCCGCCCCCGTCCTGCGCCACCGCGTGCTCGTCAACTACCGCGCCGAGGCTGAGGGCATCTCCGCCGAGGGCGTCATCGAGAAGCTCATAGAGGAAGTCCCCGCGCCATGAGAAAGTGAAGCATCATGAAATTTAAAGTGACCTTGATTGAACACGAGGAAGGCGTCTCCATCAGCTGCCCCGCCCTGCCCGACTGCCCCTCGCAGGGCGCAACGCGCGAGGAGACGCTGGACAACATCCGCGAATGGCTGGTTGTCGCCCAAATTGATCACCAACTCATGTAATGCCCACCGCCAACGCCACCGCCGCGCCGGAGAGTTTCATTGACCCGAAGGCGCTCATGCAGATTCGCAACCTAGAGTTGCGCGCGCGGGTGGTGGTGCAGGGGTTTTGGAACGGGCTGCACCGGAGCCCTTATCACGGCTTTTCCGTCGAGTTCACCGAGTATCGCCAGTACGTGCCCGGCGACGACCCGCGCCACCTCGACTGGCGCGTCTACGCGCGGCACGACCGTTACGTGATTAAAAAGTACGAGGACGAGACCAACCTCCGCTGCCACCTCATCGTCGACCAGAGCCGCTCGATGAACTTCGGCACCCCCGGCTGGAGCAAGGCCGAGTACGCGCGCACACTGGCTGCGACGCTCGGCTACTTTTTACATTTGCAGGGCGATGCCGTGGGCCTGCTTTCCTTCGACGGCAACATCCGCGAGTATCTCCCCGCGCGAAACCGCCACGGCCATCTCCGCCAGTTGATGCTGGCGCTCGACCAGCCGGCGGAGGGACAGGGCACCGACCTCGGCCGGCCGCTGCGCCGTATCGTGGAGCTGGTGCACAAGCGCGGGTTGATGGTGCTCGTCTCCGACCTGCTCGCGCCGCTGGACGAGCTGGAGGAACATCTCGCCCAGCTCACCGCCAGTGGTCACGAGGTGGTCGTCTTCCGCGTGCTCGATCCCGAGGAACTGCATTTCAAGTCCGAGCGCGCCGAGCGTTACCACGACCTCGAGGACGACCGCGACCTGTTCATCGACCCCGCCACCGCGCGCGAGGGCTACCTGCGCCGCTTCCGAGAGCACGCCGGTGCCGCCGCCAAGCTCTGCGCGCGCCTCGGAATCGACTTCCGCCCGCTCGCCACCGATGAACCCCTCGACCGCGCGCTCTTCGACTACCTCCAGCAACGCCAACTCCGCGGCAAGCAGGTCCGCCGCCGCACACAGTCCGCCGCATGACTTTCCTCACCCCATGGTTTCTGCTCGGCGCGTTGGTGGTGGCGGGGCCGATCCTCTTCCACCTCATCCGCCGCAGCACGCGGCAGCGCAAGGAGTTCAGCTCGCTGATGTTCCTCAAGCCCTCCCCGCCGCGCGTCACCCGCAAGAGCCGGCTGGAGGACCTTTGGCTGCTGCTGCTGCGCTGCCTCGTCATCGCCGCGCTGGCGTTTGGCTTCGCGCGCCCGTTCTTTAAAGACACCGCCGCGCTCACCGGCCCCGACCAGCGCATCGTCATCCTGCTCGACAACAGCGCCAGCATGCGCCGCGATGGCCTGTGGGAAAAGGCGTGCGCCGAGGCCGAGGACGCGCTGGCTGCCCGCGGCGAAAACACGGAGGTCGCCATCGCCTTGTTCAGCGACGCCACCCACCGGCTGCTGCAGTTCAGCCAAACCAACGCGCCGCCGGATTTGTTAATGGACGTCCAGCCCACTTGGGCCGCCACCCATCTCGACGACGCCCTCGCCAACGCCCGCGACTGGCTCGACGAGGCCGCCAGCACCGGCGGCGCGACTCCCAGCCGCGACGTGATCCTGCTCATCACCGACCTGCAGCGCGGCAGCCGGCGGCAATCCCTCGCCGCGCTCGACTGGCCCGAGACCGGCCCGCGCGTGGAGATCAAGACCGTTACGACCGACACCACCGGCAATGCCGGCCTGCAACTCGTCCGCAAGCGCGGCACCGCGCTGGACCCCTTCGCCCCGCCGCGTGTCCGCGTGGTCAACGACGTGCAATCCACCACCACCGAATTCCAGCTCGGCTGGCGGAAACCCGGCGAGACCAACCTCGTCAATGCCTCCCCCGTCACCGTGCCGCCCGGTGACAGCTGGGCCATCACCGCCCCGCCGATGCCCGACCAGAACTCCACGTGGAAGCTCGCGCTCACCGGCGATGCGCAACCATTCGATAACCACCTGCACCTCGCGCCCATCATGCCCGAGCAGTTGCGCGTCCACGTCTTCACCGGCGAGCCCGCCAACGACCAAACAACCCTGCGGTTCTTCCTGGAGAACGCATTCCGCAACGGTCCTTTAAAACAGTTCGAGGTATTCGTCCATTCGCCCGGAGTCGGCGCGGTGGCGCTGGATGACCCGCGCGACCGGCTGGCCATCGTCACCGCCCCGCTCAGCGCGCCCACGGCCGCGGCGGTCCGCGCGTTCTGCCAAGGCGGCGCGCCCGTGTTGCACGTTTTAAAAGAGGCCGGCGATGCCGCCACACTAGGCGCACTGGCCGGCGCGGAATGCACCGCCCGTGAAGCCGACGCCAGCAAGGCGACGTGGTGGAACGAGCTCGACTTCGACCATCCGCTCCTCGCCCCTTTCGACGAGCCGGAGCTGCGGCGCTTTGACCACATCCAGTTCAAGCGCCATCGCACGCTGGACATCAGCGGCCTGCCGCGCGCCACGGCCGTCGCGCGCTTTGCCGACGGCGACCCGGCGCTCGTCCACGTGCCCGTCGGCGAGGGCCACCTCGCCGTATTCACCGCCGGCTGGCATCCCGCCGACAGCCAACTGGCGCGCTCACCCGCCAAGTTCATTTCACTCCTTTTCACCACAATGGAACTCGGCCGCACCCAGCAGCTCAAGTGGCACTACGCCGTCGGCCAGCCCATCCCGCTGCCGCCCGAGGCCAAAAGTGCCAGTTTGGCCCTCCGCCAGCCCGACGGCAAAGTGGTGAATCTTGACCCGGGCGCGCAAAATTTCACGCCTTCCGCGCCAGGCATTTACACGCTGCCCGACCTTG
>MDTE01055704.1_pt1 | contig 10158 bp, 9 predicted proteins | sample 811231 | NCBI WGS metagenome assembly MDTE01 (sample SAMN05326651, study PRJNA326480) | marine metagenome | isolation source: seawater | place: Indian Ocean: Red Sea | collected 2010 | reverse complement strand
TTGTCTTGGGCACAGAAGCAGTTGCGGACTAAAAAAAGATTTTAATAATGTACTCCGCGGGACAAGGGGGCACCAGCTTGCCCTTGCCGCTGGTCAATTCACGTGTAAGCTCCCACCCAATTAACAAAATTAAAGAAAGTACAAACTGCTATGTCGGATGTTCAAACCCCACCTATGTTTACTCCTTTCACTCTGAGGGAAATGACCATCAGCAATCGTGTCGTTATGTCGCCGATGTGCATGTATTCAGCTGATGATCTTGATGGAACACCAACTGATTTTCATGTTGTGCATTTGGGTAGCCGGGCGATCGGCGGTACTGGCCTGGTCTTCACCGAAATGACTCAAGTGTCACGCGAGGGCCGCATCTCGCCTGGCGATGCCGGCATCTATGACGACAAACATATCGAAGCCTGGAAGAAAGTGGTGGACTTCGTTCACCGCCGCTCGGATGCCAAGATTGGGATGCAGCTTGGCCATGCCGGGCGTAAGGCCTGCGAGCCGATCGCCTGGAAACGCAACACACCCCTCACCGAAGATGAAAAATGGGAGATCGTGGGACCTAGTGCCATCCCGTTTGGTCCCGACAGCGAAATACCGCGCGAGATGAATCAGGGGGATATCGCCAAGGTTGTCGATGATTTTGTTTCAGCCGCCAATCGCGCCGATGAAGCAGGCTTCGATATTATAGAACTGCATGCAGGACACGGTTATTTGCTTTCATCCTTCATGTCACCGCTATCAAACCAACGCACGGATGCCTATGGCGGGTCTTTAGAAGACCGGATGAAATTACCTTTGGAAGTGTTTCAGGCTGTTCGCACAGTCTGGCCTGACGAAAAACCGATTTCGGCGCGTATTTCGGCAATCGACTGGAACGAGGATGGTAATCAGATTGAGGATGCCGTCGAAATTGCCAAAATGTTCAAAGCAGCCGGGCTGGATATTATCGATGTCTCAAGCGGCAACGTCACAAGCGAGCGGCGCCCCGTAACCCCCGGCCTATTCCAGACACCGTTCAGTGAGCAAGTCCGGCGTGAAGCAGACATGCCCACCATGGCAGTCGGAAATTTTGCGGTCGCTGAACAAATCAATGGTGTAATTGCCGAGGGCCGTGCTGATCTGTGCTGCGTCGGCAAGGGACATCTGTTTGACCCATATTTCGTGCGCCATGCGGCGCGCGAGCTTGGCTATGATCTTAAATGGCCCAAACAGTATCCGGCTGCCGGTGTGTTTAATCCCAACCCGGAAATCATGAGATAGCCCGGTGGCACCAAACCCTGACACAGACGAAAAAACTCCGCCGATGTTCACCCCCTTTAAGTTAAGGGGCTTGGAATTGATCAATCGCGTGGTGATGTCCCCCCTCTGCATGTATTCCGCCGAAGATGGGGTTGTCGGGGATTGGCATGTCGTTCACCTCGGCAGTAGGGCAATCGGCGGTGCAGGTCTCATATTCGCTGAGATGACGGCAGTACATCCGGATGGCCGTATTTCAATCCGTGATGCCGGAATTTGGGACGACAAACATACCGCTCCCTGGAAACGGGTGGTTGATTTTGTGCATGAACACACTGAGTCGAAAATTGGCATACAACTCGGCCATGCGGGACGTAAAGCCGATACGGGACTGAGCTGGGTGCGCGGTACGGATGCCCAAATGGAATATGGCTTTGATATTATTGCGCCCACCGACATCCCCGTTTCGGAAAGGGCGCGAACGCCGCGCGTCATAACGCATGAAGAAATTGCAGTATTGCCGGGTCTTTACAAACGCGCCGCCGAACGGGCTCATGAGGCAGGCTTCGATGCCCTGAATTTCCATTGTGCGCACGGCTATCTGATGTCGAGCTTTATCTCGCCACTCAGCAATCATCGCAACGATGAGTATGGTGGACCGCTGGAAAACCGCATGCGTCTGCCGCTTGATGTATTCGCTGAAATTCGTAAGGCGTGGCCGGCGGACAAACCCATCGTCGTCCGTATCTCAGCAGTTGATTGGGAAAAAGGCGGTCACGAAATAGAGGACGCCGTTGAGGTTACCAAGATGTTTCAGGCTGCCGGCGCCGACGCTGTGGATGTTTCAAGTGGCATGGTCACGAATAAGCGTCCACCGGACACTTCACTGTTTCAGGTTCCATTTGCCGAACGCATCCGGGCTGAAACAGGTATAGCTACAATGGCCGTTGGCAATATCGAAAACGGCGATCAGATGAATGAGATTATTCGAAGCGGGCAGGCGGACTTTTGTGTTGTCGGGCGCGGTCATATTTATGACCCCTATCTGACCCGCCACATCGCGCGAGAAATTGGTTACGACTATCCGTGGCCAAACGAATATGGTCGTGGTGGTGGCTTTCGATCCGGGCTTTAGGCTAGGTCTTTCCCAACTCGTCAACGGCTTTGGTTTCGCGCCACCAGATATAGAGGCCGCTGGCAATAACCACAGCGGCCCCAACAATTGTGATTAAATCCGGAAATTGTCCAAAGAAGATAAGGCCAAACAATGTCGCCCAGATGATTTGCGTATAAAGAAATGGAGACAGACGTGAGGCGGGAGCGATTTCCAACCCGCGTATCAACAAGTAATGGCCAACGCCATACATGCCACCCAGACCTACCATCATCACCCATTCCATAAATGTAGGCGCTATCCAAATAAAGGGTACAAATAGAGAGGTCACCCCAACACCAAATACTGAGGTCCAGAAGAGGCTAGTTTGAGTACTGTCCGTTTTTGAAGCTATCCGAGTCAAAATTTGATAAATCGCATAGCAGACCGCTGAACCGAGTGGGAGCAATGCGGCCCAGTGGGTTGCCACCCCCCCCGGTCGAATAATGATGATGGCCCCGATAAATCCAACAAATATAGCCGCCCAACGCCGCCACCCTACCTGCTCTTTAAGAATAGGAATTGAAAAGGCGGTAATTAAAATTGGTGCGATAAAATGGATAGCCACCGCATCAGCCAAAGGCAAATAGCGTAGCGCAAAGAAGAACAAACTGGTCGCAATTAACATTAATGCGGAACGCGAAACATGTAACCATGGGTGCGCTGTCTTCGCTAATTGAAAAATCCCCGAGCGGAAGAACAATATAAAAGTTACGAGGGCGTGAAATACATAACGAGACCAAACGATTTGGGTTACATCATATTTGGAAGCCAATGTTTTAACGATGGCTTCCCCACCGGTGAATAGCGCGAGCCCAATCATCATAAGGACGATGCCAAGACGAATATTCTGGGGTCGGTCTATCTGGGTCATAATTTTCTGCGCCCGGCGACAGAGATACAAACCGCCCCGCGATGGTGTTTACTTACAGCTTCACTAACTTATGAGCAAGAGAACTTCTGAGCAATTGGCCACGACGCAGCAAGAATGATAGTACATACCTTATGGAACCAGGATTTCTTGGGGTCCCTGATGTCAGCACTTGGCTGTTTTGGGGCCTGACCCTTTTTGCAGCTTTTACTGCTTTTGTTGGTATTGCTACAGGTGCAGCAGGTGGGCTGCTCATGATGGTCGCGCTTGCGACAATATTTCCACCGGTTGTCTCGATCCCTTTGCATACCGTCGTCCAGATGGGCGGCAATCTCAGCCGTACCGTCTTTATGTTTAAATACATCATAAAGCCTGTACTCTTGCCTTTCATCATTGGCGGCATCATCGGCGCCATCGCCGGAGCAAATATTTTCATCTCTTTGCCGGTTGCCGTGTTGCAGGGGTTGCTGGGTCTTTCGGTGCTTGTCTTTTTATGGATGCCGTCAGTCGGTCAAATCGGTGGACAACGCAATCGGTTCGCTCTGGTTGGTTTTTTTGCAACCTTTCTTGGTGTCTTTGTCAGTGCCACTGGAACGCTAGTCGCACCCTTTGTCGCCAGTGAAGCACCAGACCGGCGCAATCATGTTGCAACCTTTTCAACCCTGATGGCGCTCGTTCATATACTGAAACTTTGTGCCTTTGGATTTATCGGTTTTGCCCTCGCTGCATACTTGCCATTGATGCTGTGCATGATCGCCGCAGCGATCGGAGCAAGTTATATCGGTAGCAAAGCCCTTAATCATATCAAGGAACGAAATTTCCGGATCGTGTTTAAAACGATCTGCACATTGCTAGCGCTACGATTGATCTGGATAGCGCTGGGGGTCGAATTATAAAAATAATCCCCCACACCGTTCGCAATGCGGGGGATTTTATTTAAACGCACAAGACCTTTCTTAATTGGGACGTTGAAAATCCTTAATAACGACATCAATGATCGCGCTGCGGCCTTCCTCCATTGCCTTCAGACCATTTTTCAGAGCCTGTTGCACCTGCTCAGGATCTTCCACCCGCTCACCATAAGCGCCAAATGCCTCCGCAACCTTGGTGAAGTCCGGGGCATTAATATGCGTGCCATGGAACACATCCGTATCAACGGCAATCCCGTCGGGATACATCTTGAGATGCATGCCCTGCATCGCGGAATATTTCGTATTGTTAAATATAACCGCCATGATCGGCAGATTAAAATCACGTGATGCGCCAAGACTCTGCAACACCGGATTATAAAGAAACGCGCCATCGCCGATGATGGTCACGACAGGTGATCGAGGTTTGGCAAGTTTGACACCAAGCGCCAGGCCCAAACCCTGGCCCAGACCGCCCTGCCGGCTGAAGATCGCCTGTGGCTCGTTCCACATGATATGCTGCCGTAGCAGCCCGGTATGGGTCGTAACCTCATCAACATAGGTCGTGCCCTGAGGCATCACTTCGCCAAGACAGGCACAGAGCCAAATCGGATCAATCGTTTTGCTTTTACGGGCTTCAGCATGTTCTGCTGCCCGCTTGGCCATTAGCGCATCATGTCGCTCTGTGCAGGCGGCCCTCCGCGCTTCAATTGCCTCTGCACTCACATCACGCTCCTGCATTGCGGCGGCCAGATCCCTAAGGGTCTGAGCAACGTTGCCTTCAAGGTACATGTCCGCCTGATGACTCTGATAGACCATGGAAATCCGATGTGGGTCTTCATCGATGATCGCAATAGCCGCGTTCGGTGGACGATCACTGGGCGGATACCAGGGGGCCCGCATCCGAATAACCATGACCAGATCCACCTCTTCCCAGAACTGTTTGAAGTTGTGACCCTGATGAAGGGGATGATCCTTGGGAAAGTTCGAAAACAGAGCGCCAGTATTTTCAACCACCGGCAAAGCCAGCTCTTCACAAAGATCGAGCAACGCCTGATAGGAAGCCGGATCCTGCCCAGCCGCTTCGGTAAGTACCACAGGCATCTTGGCCTTTGCCAGACTATCCGCCAGCTTCTCAACATCCTCCGGTGCAGTCAAAACCCGAGGTGCAGCCGGCACCGCCCGGGCATTTTCCGGCATATTCCATTCATCCATAAGCGTTTCGGTCGAAACCGATAAATACGTCGGGCCGGTTGGTGCTCGCTGAGCAATCTCACCAGCGCGAATGATGCTCTCATAAACCGTGTAAGGGCTTCCCGCGACATTGGAATATTTCACGATGGGTTCAACCAGCCGGGTTGTACCGCCTACTATACTTAAATTATTTATCCACTGGGCACCCGGATCAAAGCCGGGCTGCTCACCATAGGTCATTGATTCACCGGAGATCACCACCATCGGGATACCAGCGCAGAATGCGCCGTGGATACCCATATTCCCCTGCAACAACCCGGCCCCAGCATGAAGCAGCACCATCTGCATTTCGCCAGTCACCATGGTGTAGCCCATGGCGATATCAACCGCGAGAGTCTCGTGCCAGACATCCATCAGCACTGGTCCGCTATTGCCTGACTGCTTCTGATTGGCCATTGCTTCCCAAACCGGTGCCCATTCAGTGCCGGGAGAAGACAGAATGTATTTGCACTCAAGCTTGCGGCAAGCTTCAACAATTGCCTCGCCGCCATCCAACGTATTTCTCATTATTTTATTCCCAATAGAATTTGCGTTAAGAATGATAATCTCATTCTTTTGCGAACAAGGCTATTGGCGAAAAAATTAAATCCGGATAGGAAACAAGCCTTAAAAAATTTTTTCCTCAATTCTCTGCTGTTTGTAATCGTCTTGCAGACCAAAGAAAAAGAAGGCCCACGCCAATGGGAATGCTTCCGAGAATAATGAAACCCAGCCGATAGGAATTAAAGACCTCTAAAATCAAACCAAAGGATGCGGGCATTGCAATCATCCCGGCATAAGCGAAGAAGGCTGCGCCGCCAGTAACAACCCCCGCCATCCCAGGAGGAGAAACCCTTGCAATCTCGGCAAGTAATACACCTTGATAACCAATGCCGGTTAAACCGTATGCAAAAGCTACAGCCCAGACTGCAGCCTTCTGCCAATTTGGAGTAACTAGCCCGACCCCCATACAGGCAATGCCCATGGCAATACCCAGCAGCGCCAACAATATCACCGGTTGGACATAACGAGTCCCAACCCAACCCCAAATTAAGCGCCCAAATATTCCGGAGATCATGGATATGGAGTAGGCGACCCCTGACTCTGTAAGGGTCTATCCTAAACCGAGTGTTAGGAAAGAAATAAAGAATGACGCGAAGCCTAGTTGGACACCGGTGAACGCAAACAAACCAAGAGCCAGCAAACGAGCTTTTCGGTCTTTCAATACGGCGCTTAAGGTAATTCGTAAATCTGTAAGCCTTAAGCTCCGGCTTGACTGACGGTCAGCATCAAATTCACTCCTCAATGGCTGTAATACAACAGCTAGAGCAAGGGCCATTATGGCTGCACAAATCAGCGCCCCGCGCCAACCAAAGTTCGTGACAAACACAGGCAGCAGAATTCCGGCTAAGACCCCGCCTACAGGAACACCTGTCTGCTTGATTGAGAAAATAAGGGGTGCCTTTGTCGGCTCTGCATAACGAGCAAGGATCTGGGAGCTTGCGGGTGTTGATGGCCCCCCACCTAGTCCTATGACGAGAGCGCCAAACACCAAAAAAAAGAGATGGCCTGGGGCGTTAATTAGTAAGCCTATGGCGACAACCAAAAGGCTCACCTGACTGACTCTTAGGGCTCCGAAGCGCAGCAGAAACCCGCCGCCGGCCAACGCCGAGATCATTGACCCACCATACAAGATAGCTGTGTAAAGCCCAATAAGCCCAGGGTTGAGACCAGTTTCCGCAGAGATGGAGGGGGCTAAAACAGGTATTGTTAAGCCGCTCATCGTCGACATCGCTTGCTGGAGAAGCATCGCGATGACAGCTATATAAACAAGAGGTGGTTTCAAATGAATGACCGTCGCACAGTGACTAGTTTAAATCAAAGACTTTGCGGCCTAATTGGCCTTAGGATTCTCATATATCGAAAAGGCTATCAAAGTGGTGCCGCCTGCGTGACTCGAACACGCGACCCCCGCATTACGAATGCGATGCTCTACCAACTGAGCTAAGGCGGCCTTCTAAAATGTTTTAGTGTCGGAAGTCCTAACAAACCATGGGATTTCTTGCAATCACTCCATGGGGGTAAAGGCATTCTCAAGTTTTCCAAAAACTACTTTACGCCACTCACACGCCAAGGAGATTAGAAAATGGCTTCAATTAGGAAAAGACAAAACAAATGGCAGGTACGAATAAGCCGGGAAAAATTAGAGATGACCAAAACGTTTCATCTAAAATCCCAAGTTCAACTTTGGGCGAAGGAAATTGAAATTGAAAAAGGAAATATATAATTTATAGTAAAAGTGCATGGTCAATATTTGTCTTCAATAAAATACAAGAAAGCTCTTGAATTGCGGCAAAAACCCCCAGACGATAATGTACTTAAATCCTCTATCGCCTTTCCATAATTCGAATTTCAGGCAATATCGTCCCCGTTGACTAACAAAAATTTGTAACGCTTCTTAAATAAAACAAAAACAAATTTTAATATAAAAATTAAGACAACTTGCATATGACGACAGTGTTAAACGATCAAATGGCTCAATTAATTTCTCGAGCACGTGAGCTTTCCACCGTGGTGGGAGAAAGGGCGGAGCAATGTGAGGTATTACGTCGGATACTTCCTGAAACACACAAGGATTTTTTAGATGCTGGGTTTTACAAAATTCTTCAGCCGGCACGTTATGGGGGCTTCGACTTAGAGTTTGGAATCCAAACCGATCTTGCAGCTGAAATTGGTCGTGGCTGCGCATCTAGTGCTTGGGTCCTAAGTGTTATTTCTTGTCATTCATGGATGGTTGGGATGTTTCCTGAACAAGCTCAAGATGATATTTGGGGCGATCATCCTGATGCTCTAATTTCCAGTTCTTTTCTTTCACTGGGTCCTACATCGGTCAAAAGAACTAATGGCGGCTATCAATTGAAGGGTCGTTGGGGCTTTTCAAGCGGCGCAGATTATTGTCAAGCCGTTATGTTATTGGTCACATTACCTTTGGACTCAGGTAAAGGCCGTGAGCCGGCTCTTTTACTAGTCCCAAAAAGTAGATACGAAGTCGTAGATACTTGGCATGCTACCGGTTTAACTGGCACCGGAAGTAACGATCTTATCATTAAAGAGGCCTTTGTACCCGACCATTGTGTGCTAAGAATTAAGGATACCACTGGGGGGCCTACTCCTGGTTCGGTAATAAATTCAGGTCCAAATTTTAAATTACCACTTTTTTCAGTTCTTCCCTTTAATTTAGTTGGGGCTGCCTTTGGTGCTGCACGAGGGGCTTTAGATACTATTGTTGATGGCTTAAAGGAGCAGAGGAGTTCCGCTCAATTAGTGCTGAAAAACCAGCAAAGTGTACAACTTCGAGTAGCCCAAGTTACAGCGTTAATTGAAACTGCCTGGAACGCCTTGCAACCAATTCGTTATAAAATTAATTCTGATGCAAACCAGGGAATAGTTCCCAGCATTGAAACAAAGACAAAATACCGTTTGGTTTTAGGCCACTCAGCAAAGCTCTGTGTTGAAGCGATGGACCAGTTATTTCCTTTAATGGGAGGACGTGGTCTAAGTGTAGGTAATCCCGTTCAACGGGCTTGGCGTGACGTACACTCGGTTGCACAACATGTCGGCTTGATTTGGGATATTCAGGCAAGTACTTTCGGTTCAGTTAAACTCGGCTTGCCGTGTACAGATCCATTACAATAAAAAAAGATCTACCACTCAGGCTAGGCTATCCAAAAATGTAGACAACTTTCAAAAGTAGGGCAGTAACTAACCCGTTCTGCTTTCTCAGTTATCACCTAACTGCGCTAGTCTTGGTTTGATTTCCCTACAATATTTGTGCCAGACTTTGGAGATGTACAACTTTCCTAGAATATACTCGCTGAAAAAAATAATCCCGCAGATTGAGATAACCAATGCAATATCACGTCTGCAAGACACGGCTCTTTGGATTGTGGTGATTGCCTTGGTTGGGGCCTGTCTAATCTATCAGTTGATTTGACATCTAGCCGATTGAAGGAAAGAACGAATAAGGCGTTCTTTTAGTAGTTTGATTTCTCTACAATATTTGTGTCAGACTTTTTATATGAAAAAACTGACCACCACACTCTGTCTGACTGTTGCCCTGCTATTTGGATGTGCGGGGGTGTGTAAAAGCGCTAATTTCTTCAACACCCTTTTAGCCGTTTCAACATGCACTTATCCGCAAGGGCATTCGCTTTTTTGATTAGACCTGGTCTCTGGTGTCCACCCAAGAATGTCTTAACATTTTTATCCATACTAGAATCTTCCAACCCTATCCTGTTGGCTAGGACCCACCACATAACAGCTTTAACAAACTTAATAGGTTTTGTTTTTCCCTTCTTTCGATCAAAAGTGTTCAAGGCGAGAATGATATTCCCCAAAAATACCATAGCGGTTGTATTCTTGTACCTTGCTGCTTTTCTATAAAATCTTTGAGCTTCCAAACATGCCTTCATATCGTGGCAATCGAGATTAGATTTTCTAAGTCGACGACCCTTGGCTAGATAAACTCTTCCTAGTTCACGGCTTGCAATAAGGTTTCCCTGCGCTTCTGCCTTATGAAGCCATTTCGCAGCCCGATTGAGGTTTCGTTTGACGCCATGACCTTCCAGATACATCACGCCTAGGTTTAACTGAGCAGCGGCATAACCCTTAAGCGCTGCAAGGCGTGTCCACTTCATTGCCTCCTGGTAATTAATAGGGGTGCCTAGTCCTATAGATAACATCGTACCGAGGTT
>MDTE01182195.1_pt1 | contig 10160 bp, 12 predicted proteins | sample 811231 | NCBI WGS metagenome assembly MDTE01 (sample SAMN05326651, study PRJNA326480) | marine metagenome | isolation source: seawater | place: Indian Ocean: Red Sea | collected 2010 | reverse complement strand
TACCTTTTATCCTCATCAAACCTTCACTAATTGTCACATGAGTTCCATCAACTTCTTCCCTATGATTACCTTTAACCTCAATATTAGAATCACCTTCTATTAATTCACCTTTAGATTTTTTTATACAAATTTCCAGTCCACCAAAATTTAAAACATACTCGTTCCCATGCACTATTTCAAATTTGTCATTTAAAACTTTTTCAACTTTTTTACCGTCAGGGTGAATTTCGTAAAAAGTTCCAGACCTATGTTGTTCTGATATTCTTTCTTTTCCTTTAGTATCATCTACTTCGAAGACATGTCCAGATTCAGTTTGTTGAACATTGTTATAAGGATATTTTGAATCGTGTTCAGTTTGTGGTTCATTCCAAGTACCACTACTTAAAGCTTTTGGCACATTCTTCTGTAACCAATCTATCCTTTTTTGAATAACCGTTTTATCAATAGTCTCTTTTCTAGCTATTCTAGATGTATCAGGCTCTTCTGTAACATTACTCATAAAAGGTTTCTCGGAATTCTCGGAACTCTTTAATGGGTATAATTTGGGTTCGGAGTCTTTCACTTGAACCACAGAACCCCCACTAGAAACTAAATCCTCTGGCGGTGATGGGCGGGTCTCTAAGTCCTTACCTAAGTCATAAAATCCTATGTTCTTAGATTGTGGAGGTGGAACAGTTGGAATGCCGGGGATTATACTTAAAATCATAGGTTCTTGACGACAGTTTCCATCCTTAAAAAAACCAAAAACCCAAGAACCTTCTTTCGGGGGTTTCACTTCATAATCACTATTAGAGGGTATTAACAATTGAGCCCAAGGTAATTCTTCAGTTGGCAATGACGCCGTATCATCTGTGTGAAAACCTAAACATCTAACTTTACATCTTCCAGACATTAGTGGGTCCATTCTAGACTCCACAACACCTATAAACCATACTGGATTGAAACCAAACATAATATACTACTTTATTTCCTTTTTATATGAATCTTTCAAAAGGGTTAAACTCATTTCCCAAAATTTATCAGTTGTATCAGTTAAAGTGTGTTCTATACTGATAACAACGTAATCACCACTAAAGTATTTGTCATCAAAACCCATCTTTTTACCGTTATCATCCCTCATGAAACTTGGGAATTTTAAATTAATTATATCATTTACATTTATTTTTGGGTGAGATGGTATGTTTATTTTTATAACTAAGCCATTATTAAATCTACTTTTTTTGATATATTTCAGTAGATTAATTTTTTCCCTCTTATCGTAAAAAATATCTTTTTTTGTTTTTTGAGATATGTATTTACTTTTATCTGAGCCAGCTTTAGTTGGAAGAGTGAATATGTTGGTTTTTTCTGGGTTTTTATTGAAAATGAAATCTTTACTGTTAGTGTTATATTTTTCTAAATTAACTATTTTATCAAAATTTTTGTCGTAATTGAAATCGTATTTGTGGAAAGATTTTGTTAAAGTGTCATAACCAATATTTGTTCCACCATAGTAACCAGAATTGACGGCTTCAAAATTGTCATACATATTTAATATTTCGAAATTTGATACCGTAAAAACGTCATCCAAATTAAATAATTCATTTGGTTTGTCTCTAATTAAAGTGTTTTTTAAAATGTTGAATTCATATTTTACTTTATTTTTCTGTTCTTTTAATGACTTTTTAAAATTTAAAATAGACTTTTCAATTGATTGATAAAAAAACCCCTGTCTAGTTTGATAAAAGAAAAATGTTGTATTAAATGGGTCGGCATCATTTTCATTCTGTGAATATGCAAATTTATTTAAAAAGTTTATAGACTCTATTGGGTTTAAATTGGGTATGTTCAATTTGTTATCATCCATAGTTTCTTCAATTAAAATAGTTTCATAAGGCTTTAAACTTTTTTCTTCAATCTTATCTATTTTTTTTAATTTTAAATAATCTAAAGATATTTTTTCAACCATGCTTGATATTTTACCATTATATGTTTTAGAAACTCTATGAATTTGATTTAACATAGCTAATTCTGATATAAAATTTAATTGATATGTTTCTACTAAATTAGAACCTTCCTTTTTTTGTCTATTTGTGATACTATAGATATGACCTTTAACATCAAAATATTCTTCGCTACCCATTTTCTTTTTTATTTTAAAACTTATTTTTTCTTCACCCACTAATGGAAAACTTTCTATAATTCCACTGGTGTCTAATATAGTGATATTTCCATATATAAAGTTATAAGTCACACCTTCAAATATTTGAATTGATTTGAATGCTTGAATCATATCAATTGGTTTTCTATTGTCGATATTTGATTCTATTAATATCGACTTAATATGATATTCGGATGGCGTATTTAATAATGTATCAGTTGTCATTCAAAAACACTTTCGACTAATTCTATAATAAGATTTAATTGACTTTTATCTAAAAGTTTTATTTTTCTTTTACTTTCGTTTATTTTTTCCTCATATTCAAGATATGATATTTGTTTCTTCTCTTCTGGTAACAAATCATCAGAATTATATAATTCTTGACTTATAATTAATGGCGGATCTATATCAGCCACTTTAGTTAAACTATCCTTATATACCGAAACTCTTTCATAATGGTGTACATTATTTAAAGAATTTTCCCAAGAACCATATTTGTTTTTAATGTATTTTCTAAATTCATCATAAGTTCTAGGGATTTCAAATTGCGGGTCAATCATATCATTCACTAAAACTATAATCCAAACATATTTACTGTCACCATAATACATGTCAGCTACTTGGTCTAATCTTTCACCATCTCTTAATGTATAATCATAAAAATTGTATATATTTTTTGATAAATTTTGTTTGAATTTATATCTAAGTGTTATGTTTGTTAAATTGAAAGTTTTATCAAAAATTTTATAATCAACTGTTTTATAATTTGAAAAAAAACTAGGCATTATGATTCCTTTACTATTTTAGTTTTGTCAAAAATTTGTCTTGCATATCGTCTTGCGTTAGGATCTCATTTTCTAGGAATCCTAGTTTTAATTCTATAGCACTAAAATTCCCATCATTATTTAGTAAAAATTCTGAACCGCCGCCCCACCTAACTTCAATCTCATTACAATAGGCATGTCTTGTGTAACTATATTCGTTTTTGTCTGGAATATCTAAAGATATTTCCCACATTTTGGGATAGTTTAAATAAAAACCCTCAAAAGCTTTTGAGGGATGAGAGTGATATTTAAGTAAATGAATAATTTCTAGATAATTATTATAATCCACTTCAGACTTTGGGAATAATGAAAATTCAAAACTAAAAGCTCTAATGTCAACATTTTGAAACACCTGTTCTATGTTTGGATTTTGAACTACCCCTTTTTGTCTTAGGGCTAACTTTTCAGCTGCTCCTGCAGCATTAGATATGAAATCTGGAGCAAAAGTTTTAATCAATTCTGACACACCTTCTTTCCCTTTTTGTATTAATGCTGCGTTGTCTTTGGTGATAATTTTTTGGTCCGTGTCATAAGAAAAACTGAATGACTCGTTCAATTGATTGCCTTGTATTGGTAAATCAAATTGATGTGAGATTCTTTTTGGTGCGTTTGTTTTTTTATCTTTATTTACTTGTTTATCAGTTGATACAGATTCTGGTACTATAACTCTAAATTTTAATTTAGGTTCATTCTTATTAGTTGTTTCTATTTTTATAGCTTTATTCTCGAAATCATATTTTTTTCTCTCATTTTGGGGGTTGTTTTTAGTATTACCTGTGATTGATATATTTTTCCCTTGTCTTGGAGCTTTTCTATTGACATCTAAAATATCTTTTGTAAGTTCTGACAACTTTTCTTTAACTGAATTTTCCAATAAAGACTCCAGACCGTCATTTCTATTACTTTCTAATTTTTCTTTTACACTTGTTGATATTCTACCTATACCAGAGTTTGATACAGTTTTTGTAATATCTTTCTTATGTTTTTCAATTTCTGATTTTGTTGAAGGCGTTTTAAAACTTTTAATAGCTCTATCAACTTGAGAGTCTAATTTATCTTGAACGATGCCTGGCACATCCACTACATTATTAACAATATTACCAACAGTTGTTGAATTTATTTTATCACTAACCTTACTTAGGGGTTTTGAATATGCACTCTTAGCTTTATCCTTAGCTGTGGTCTCTAATAAATTTTCAACTAATCTACTTTTACTAGACCTTTTATTTGTTGCTGCTCTTTTAGCTAATTTTATACCAGACTGCTTTATCTTATTTTTCAAATCCATATATTTCCCCTCATATATACTATATATTTATATGCCTATTAAAGGAAAGTATAAAATAAAAAATAAAAAAAAGTACAGAGGGAATCCAAACAATATAGTTTATAGATCTTCTTGGGAGAGAAAGTTCATGGTTTTCTGTGACGAACACCGTTCCATAATAGAATGGAGCTCGGAAGAATTTAGTGTGCCATATAGATCACCTGTTGATGGTAAAGTACATAGATACTACCCAGATTTTATAGTTAAGAAGTTAAATCGTGAGGGTAAAATAGAGACTTTGATGATAGAGATAAAACCGAAATCTCAAGTAAAAAAACCGAAAGGTGGAAAATTCGGCCTAAAACAGAGAAAAAATTTAAGAGAAAATGTTACTTGGCAGATAAATAATGCCAAATGGACATCAGCTCAAAGGTTTTGTGAGAAGTATGGGTGGAAGTTTCAGATAGTTACTGAGAAGGAATTGAATATATGAGTCTGTCAGATTTTTTTAAAAAAGATGATTCAAGAAAAAACTCTATGATTGATAAATCTATGGAGTGGATGAGAGGCCGTAGTCAGTCAATATCTCAGAAATTGGTAAAGGAAAATACAACAAAATTGGAACAGTCTGGTAGATGGGGTCACATATATCAATTTGTATATGATGCAAAAACAAAATCTAAACTTAAATATTACGACTATTTCCCGATGTCTATAGTTCTAGAACAATACAAAGATGGTTTTCTAGGCCTCAATTTACACTACTTACCAACAACTATGAGATTTTTATTTATGGATAAACTTTGGAATTTTGTTTCATCACCAACAGGTGAATTGGATGAAGATACTCGATTTATATTAAGATATAATATGTTGAAATCAATAGGTGGTAAGAAATTTTATAAACCTTGTATAAAAAGATATTTATATTCTCAAATGAGAACCCCATTATATCATATACCATCGGATAAATGGATTTTTGCAATGGTATTACCCAGTTCTAAATTTTTTGATAAACAAGGGAACAACATTTTAGCAAGAGATGTTTACACTGATTCTAGAAATAGTATTATAAATAATAAGTGACATGGCAGTAAAAAATAGCAATTTTCAAAAGTTTCAGAAAGAACTATCCAAAGGGTTAGCTAAATCTAATTTAATGGATGTTCAAATCAAACCATGTAAACTTATGGAAGGTTTAGCAGAATTCGCTGAAAGTTTAAAATTTAAATGTGAGGATGCTGAATTGCCTGGCAAAACTTTCGAAACCAGTAACGTGAAAGACTATGTTATAGATAGGAAACACGTATTAGGTGTTTCTTATTCTGATTTGAACTTAACTTTTATATGTTCTTCTGATATGGTTGAAAGAAAGTTTTTTGACCAATGGATGGAATATATAATCGGAACTAATACTAAAAGAGTTAGTTATTACAATGATTACGTTTCTGAAAGTATAAAAATTAACCTTTATACTGGTGAAACAAATTCCAAGGGTGAAAACAAAAAATCCTGCACTTACGAGATTAAAAAAGCGTATCCAGTTTCTATATCAGCTCAAGATATTAGTTGGGGTAGTGAAGAAACACTAAAACTTACCGTTAATTTCAATTATGAAAAATGGGAAGTTACCTATGATACACAATAAAAACTTAAAAGGTAGAATATATTATGAGTACAAAATTACCAGTATTGAATGCACCTAGATTTAGTGATAAGTTACCATCAACAGGAAAGCCTTTCACTTACAGACCGTTCCTAGTCAAAGAAGAGAAATATATTCAGATGACAAAGGATTCCGATGATATAGAATTGATATATGAATCATTAAAATCTTTAATATCTTCTTGTACTAATTTGGAAAATTTAGATTCTTTATCTTTGTTTGATATTGAATACATTTTTTTAAGATTGAGGGAGAAGTCTGTTGGTGATATCATAGAGTTGAGAATGGCTCACATCGAAGAAACTGATTGTAAACATGTGCAAAGTGTTGAGATGGATTTGTCTAAAATATATCTAAAAAATGGTGAGAATCACAGTAATATTTTAGAATTAGAAGGCCCTGAGAATATTAAATTAAAAATGAAATACCCAAAATACAAAGACATACTAATTTTAGATAATTCTGAAGATGATTTTGAAACAATTTCTAATGTTATTATTAATTGTGTTGAAATGGTTATACAAGGTGAAGATGTCTACATGATGAAAGATTTCACCAGTGAAGAGAAAATGGATTTCTTTTTAAGCTTTAATATGAACCATGTTGAAAAAATTAAAGAGTACTTTAGCACTATGCCTAAAGTTTGTTATGATTTAGAGTGGGTGTGTTCTAAGTGTGGGAAAAAAGAATCACACACTATTGAGGGGGTTCAATCTTTTTTATCATAGGGCTGTCACACGATAATATTGAAAATTACTATAGAACCAATAGTATGATAGTCTATAACAAAAGGTTTACTCTTACAGAATTAGAAGATATGTTCCCTTTTGAGAGAGAAATATATGTGTCTTTACTAATTCAACAAATAGATGAAGACAATTCTAGAATGAAAAAAAATTAATTATAAATAAAGATTATGGCAACCTTACCTCTTATATCTTCGAAAAAAAATGATTTTGGTTCATTATATGGTGATATGTCACCCTCTGAAATGAAAACTTCAGTTATGGGTGTATATGATTCTGGTAGAGGTGGAGTCAATTCAGATTTTAAGAGTAATTTAAGGTTCAATAATATTCTAGAGAATAATTTAATTGCAACAAAACAACTCGTTAGCCTTGAAGAACAATCCTTGAAACAAGATAAAGAAGATGATATAAAAAATGAAAAAATAAATATCCCTGTTGTTGAAAAAAATGAAAAACCTAAATCTAAACCTAAATCTGATAAAGATGAGAAAAAGACAGATACGCCTTTTGCAGAAAAAGCATCCAAACATTTAAAAACTGGAAATTTTTTCAAAGACCTTAAAACCGCTGGTTTAACTTCAATTAAAAATGAACTTTTTGAAATGACTGATTTTGAAGTTTTTGGGATGAAACTAGAAGATTACATCTCACCTTTAAAAAATATGAGAGAATTTCTAGATGTTAGAACTAAAGGTGAAATCGAAAGAGACAAAAGAGTTGATTTAAGAGAAGAGATTGACGAACTAAAAGATTTGTCAACTAGTGAATTCGCAAATGATGATCAGAGGGAAATACTATCCCAAAAATTAGAAGATAAAAAATCAATCCTTGAACAATTACAATTGGATAAACTTGAAGATGTTAAAGGTTTACAAGAAGAATTGTTAGATGCTACACTTGGAACAATCAAATCCCAAGAACAAAGTTTAAAAATTCAACAAGAGAAATTAATAGATGATGAAAAATTTAGAATTAAACAAGAAGAGTTAGCTGAGAATCAAATTTCATGGCCTGATAATTTTAGACACATCGCAGAATTGTTAGAAGATTTGAAAGAAGCTATGAAAAAGTGTTGTCATGAGGAAAGGAAAAAAGACGGAGGCTCCTCAATTGTAGCTCCAGTTCCTAGTAAACCAACACCTACAGGGCCGGCCGGACCAGCTGGTGACATGCCTGACAAAGGTACACCCAAAAACAAGCCACCTAAACCTTACAAAAGGTCAATAATGCAAAGAGTTAAAGATGGCGTTAAGAAAGGTGGTAAAAGTTTAGGTAAAATAGGCAAAGTGGGTGGAATCGCTAGTGTACTCCTTGGTGGTTTCGATTTTCTCAACAGAAAGGATGAAGGTCAATCAACTCTCCAAGCTTTATCGGGAACAGGTTCTGGAATTCTTGGTGGAATCGCTGGGTTTGCAGGTGGTACTGCAGCTGCAACAGCTCTGGGTGCAAAAATTGGAATCATAGGTGGTCCAGTGGGTATGGCTATAGGTGGGATACTTGGTGGAGCTATTGCTAGTATGGCAGCTTCAAGTCTATCTGACACACTTACAGGTGTCGGTGAGAAAAAACCCATAAGTCCACAACAAGTTAAAAATAGTGTATCTAAAAATTTGAATAGAATGAAAACTAATCAAAATTTAAATAAAGTTGAAAATGATTCGAAAAATTTCAAAGATAAACAAAGCTCGTCTATTGTTCAACAGAATAATATGAGTCAAGGTGGTAATACATCTATAGTTAATGTAAATAATAACGGTAATAACGAAAAAGCTCCTCCATTAACCCAGAGGATGCTTTTCTAGAAATGGGAAAAATATACAGTTTTAAGACTGGTAAAAAAATATCAAATGGTAATAAATTAAAACTAAAAGAATACACTCTAAAAGTTGTATTTGAATGTCCAGAAGGTCATGAATATTCTGGTGAATATACTTCAGATAAAATGATGCATTTTGGGACTGAACAATGTCTAAAAAATGCAATAGATGAACACCAGAACACTTTTTGTCCCGATTGTAATGAAATTGTACAGATAGGTAAAAGGGATAAAGAAGAACCTAAATAATAGTATGATAGAAAGAGAAAAACAATACTTTTACCATCTACATTTAGTTCGAACAAAAGGTTTAAAATCTATACTTTATAGAATTATCCACAATTCTTATTTTGATTCAGTTGCATTTATATCAGCTCATGGTTCAGTTATAGGGATAGATAGAAAAGGCGTTTTTCTAGATGTTCTGGATGAATACAAACTAAAACATGATGTAATAGCAGTCAAACGAACCGATTCTTTTTTCGTTGAAGAAAGTATAGCTTTTGAAAGATTTCTCAAAATAAAAGAAGTGAGAAGAACTAAATTTTACGATTATAGGAACATAGTTCAAAGGTTTATTAATAAAATCGGTAAAAAATTAAGATTGAAATTTGTTGAAAATTTTCAGATAAAAAACAAGAAACGTATCTGTTCGGTTGAATTTATTATAAATATGTTTGACGTATCGAAAGATATAAGTTATAATGATAAGAGTATTGACTGGTTTTTAGATAACGATATATACGATTTCTTAAACCTACCTAAAACGTTTGGGGTGTAATATGCCGGCATATGATTATAAATGTAAAAGTTGTGAGAATATATTTGAACAATTTAGAACTATCTCAAAAAGAAATGATCCAAGTGAATGTCCAGAATGTGGCTCAACAGAAGTTGAAATGGCTTTTGGAAATAGTTCTGTGAAAATCGGAGACCCTGTACATTTAGGTGTTAAAAAAATAGATGATGGATTTAAAAGACTTCTTAATAACATAAAGAAAAACCATCCAAATGGTGGTATGGAAATAAAATAGACAAATGCCCAAGAAAGCAAAAACAACAATAAAAACAAAAACAACTCCTAGAGAGAAACCTAAAATGGATTTACGATTGTCTGATATTCAACCCAAAACCGAGAAACAACAAATAACCTTTGAACAATACCACAAAGGTAAAAACTTCTGTCTTCATGGGATGGCTGGGACAGGTAAAACTTTCATGGCAATGTACTTATCATTGAATGAAGTTCTTTCCAAAAACTCAAAAGCAAGAAGGATTATAATCATTCGTTCTGTAGTTCCGACAAGAGATATCGGATTTCTGCCTGGCAATATTGAAGAGAAGACAAATGTGTATGAAATGCCATACAGTAATATTTGTACAGAACTCTTTATAAACAAGAATGCTTATGAGGATTTAAAAGAGGCTGGTAAGATTGAATTTGCTACTACTTCTTTTGTTAGAGGTTTGACCTTTGAGAATGCAATTGTTATTGTTGATGAGTGTCAGAATATGACTTTCCACGAATTGGATTCCATCATCACAAGGTCTGGAAATAATTGTAGATTACTTTTCTGCGGTGATTTCCATCAATCGGATTTAGGGAGGAAGTCTGGAATAACTGAATTCATGGACATTCTCTACAAGATGAAGTCTTTTTGTATGATTGAGTTTGACCAAAATGATATTGTAAGGTCT
>MDTE01102280.1_pt1 | contig 10160 bp, 10 predicted proteins | sample 811231 | NCBI WGS metagenome assembly MDTE01 (sample SAMN05326651, study PRJNA326480) | marine metagenome | isolation source: seawater | place: Indian Ocean: Red Sea | collected 2010 | reverse complement strand
AATTTCTGTTTTAGGTATTGATAATACTGGAAAAGTATTTTTGTTATTTATGGTTTCATTGTCAATTATGATTATTTCAGCTAGAGCTGGAGCATCTGGAACTCAGTTATCAAAAATACATGCTGCTCACTCATTAGGAGCTTCAAAAAAACAAATTTTAAGATATGTAATTTTTCCTAATTCCTTACCAGAGATTTTGACTGGAATAAGAGTTGCCGTTGGTATGTGTTGGGGAACTTTGGTTGCGGCTGAATTCTTAGCTGGAACTACTGGAATTGGATTTGTTGAAAATGTTGCGAAAAAATATTTTCAGTATGAAGTTATATGGATTACAATATTTATTATGGGAATGCTTGGTTTATTATTCGATATAACCTTAAGAAAAATAATTGATAAAACTATTCCATGGCGTGGCAAAGGTTAATCATTTAAAGTAAATTCATTTATTTGATGAGAATTATTGATTGTACTACTTACTATTCAGAAGATTTAATGCTGGACGTAAGATTTAATATTCTTAACGAGCACGTAGATAAATTTATAATTACAGAATCAAAATTTTCTCATAGTGGTAAAGAAAAAAAACTAAACTTCGATGTAAATAATTTTCCAAAATTTAAAGATAAAATTCAATATCTAGTAATTGAAAATGAACCTAGCGGTATAGATAAAGGTAATGTCTCAAGTTCAGTAAAAAGAATGAATAGTTTATTAAGAATAAATCAATCATATGATTTTATGATGAATGCAATTAAAGATGCATCAGATGATGATTTAATTTGTATAAGTGATAACGATGAAATACCTAACTTAAATTCAGAAAGTTTCAAAAATTCTAATAAGGACATTTTTATTTTTAAACAGCTATTTTTTTATTATAAATTTAATTTATTTTATGATCTTATGCCTTGGTATGGTACAAAAGCTTGTAAGAAAAAAAAAATTAATTTCATTATCATGGTTAAAAAATCTAAAGAATAGAAAATATCCTTTTTGGCGTTTGGATACCTTATTTTCAAAAACTAAACAAACAAATTTAGAAATAGTTGAAAACGGAGGATGGCATTTTACAAACTTAAAAACTGCGCAGGAAATTTATACAAAATTATCAAATTTTGGACACCACAATGAATTTGATGTTTCTGGTGTGACTGTAGAAGATATTCAAGAATGTATTGATAATAGGATCGTTAATTATAATCATCAAGCTGATCAAACTGATGAAAATAAATATACTGCTAATTATAAATTAAAAGTAATTGATGACAAAATATTACCAAAATATTTGATTAATAATAAACAGAAGCTAAAAGAATGGTTTGATTAATCAAAATGATAAATTGGGGTATCATAGGTTTTGGAAGAATGGGGTTTACTTTTGCTCAAGCAATTCAAGAGACATCAAATTCAAAACTAATTGGGATAGCTAGTAAATCCGGAAATACTTTTAAAGGTTTTGATAACAAATCTTATGAAGAAATCATTAATGATAAAAAAATTGATGCAATATATATTTCTACTTTAAATAATACACATTTAGGATTAATTAAAGAAATTATCAAAACCAAAAAAAAAGTACTGTGTGAAAAACCAGTATCAATTTCTTTAGAGGAATTATTAGAAATACAAAAAATAATTATAGATAAAAAAATTCATTTCTATGAAGCTATTGCATATTACCCCCATCAACAAACCATTGATCTTGTAAATCTAATTGAAAATGACGAAATTGGAGAAATTCAAAGTATTGAAAGTAATTTTGGTTACAAAGCAAAGTTTAAACCCTCCTCAAGAATATTTGATAAATCTTTGGGTGGAGGATCAATTTTTGATTTAGGGTGTTATCCAATAAGTTTTATTATGTTATTTGCAAAAGACCCAAAAAAATTAAGTATTAAATCTAAAAACTTAAATTATGCAAAAAGTGGTGTGGATGATGATGCTAAAGCACAATTAATTTATGATAATAAATTTGAAGCTAAAATCCACGTTAGTATAAAAAATGATTTAAATAATATTTGTATTATTAGGGGTTCAAAGGGAAATATAAAAATAATTAAACCATGGGATCCAGGTATTAATTCAATAATTGAAGTAACAAATAAAAAACACTTTTATGCTAAGTCTATAAAATCAAAATTATCAGTTTATGCCAATCAAATTGAGAGAGTTTCTGAAAGTTTCATAGATCATTCAAAAAAATTAAATCTTTTTGATATAGAAAAATCATTGATTAATATGAAGTTAATGAGTAATTGGTTAGATAATCAAAGCTAATTATGAAAATTTTAATTACTGGAGGTTGTGGTTTTGTAGGGTCAAATCTTTGTCTATTTTTAAAACAAAAGAAATATAAAGTTACCTCTTTAGATAATTTATCAAGAAAAGGATCTAAATATAATCTCAATCTTCTTAAAAAAAAGAAAATAAAAAATCTAAAAATTGATATTGTAAATTATAAAAGAATTTCAAAATTACCAAAATTTGATTTGATAATTGATTGCTGTGCTGAAGCAGCCGTTGAAGTTTCAAAAAATCAATTTGATAAAGTAATCAACACAAATTTAATTGGTACAATCAATATTCTTAAAAAAGCAAAAATTGATAAATCTAAAATTATCTTCTTGTCCTCAAGTAGAGTAAATCCTATCAAAGAAGTAAACAAAATATTAACAAAAAAAAAATTGAATAGAAAAATATCATTAAATAAATTATTTGACGAGAATTCATCAATTTTTGGTCCAAAAACAATTTATGGTGTTACAAAGCTTGCCTCTGAAATGCTTATCGAGGAATTTTCATATGCCTTCAAAATAAAATATATTATTAACAGATGTGCTGTTATCTCTGGTCCTTTGCAATTTGGCAAACAAGATCAGGGTTTTGTTAGTCTTTGGATCTGGAGACATTTAATGAAAAAAAAATTAAACTATATTGGCTATGATGGTCATGGTAATCAAGTTAGAGATGTGCTTCATATATATGATTTATGTGATCTAATTTATCTTCAAATTAAAAAAATAAATTCTATAAATAATTCTCTATTCACTGTTGGTGGATCCAAAAAAAATAGTGTTTCACTAAAAGAATTGACTAATATATGTGAAAAAATCTCTGGAAATAAATTAAATATCTCTAAAATTAAGAAAACATCTATTTATGATATTCCATATTTTGTAACGAATAACTCAAAAGTTACAAAAAATTATAATTGGAAACCAAAAAGAAATGTATTTAAAACTGTTTTAGACACGTATAATTGGTTAAAAAGTGATAAATCTAATTTAATTAATTTTTTTTAATGTCAACAATTATCATAACAGGCTCATCAGGATTAGTTGGATCTGAGTCAGTAGATTTTTTTTGCAAAAAAGGATTTGATGTAATTGGAATTGATAATAACTTAAGGAGTTTCTTTTTTGGTAAAGATAGCTCTACTATATGGGTTAAAAAAAGACTTTTAAAAAAACATAAAAGATTTAAACACTATAATGTTGATATAAGAAATATAAATGGATTAAAAAAGATATTTAAAAAATATAAAAATAATATATCTCTTGTAATACACTGCGCAGCCCAACCTTCCCACGATTATGGTAAAAATTTCCCAATTTTAGATTTTAATGTTAATGCAACGGGAACATTAAATTTACTCGAGATGACAAAACAATATTGTCCAGACTCCCCTTTTATATTTATGTCAACAAATAAAGTTTATGGAGATAATCCAAACAATCTAAAATTTATTGAAAAATCAAAAAGGTGGGAGTTAAAAAAAGATCATACTTACTACAAAGGAATAGATGAAGACTTTTCAATTGATAATTGCACACATAGTTTTTTTGGAGTTTCAAAAACTTATGCTGATCTTATAGTTCAAGAGTATGGAAAAAACGTTGGATTAAAAACTGTTTCTTTTAGAGGTGGTTGTATTACTGGACCAAACCATTCAGGAGCTAAACTGCATGGCTTTTTATCTTACTTGGTTAAAATTGGTATTTCAAAAAAAGAATATTCTTTGATTGGTTACAAAGGTAAACAAGTAAGAGACAATCTTCATAGTTATGATTTGGTTAATTGTTTTTGGGAATTTTATAAAAAACCAAAATTTGGTGAAATTTATAATATTGGTGGTGGAAGATTTTCTAATTGTTCTATCTTAGAAGCATTAGAAATTTTAGAAAAATTTAAAAATATTAGAATTAAAAAGAAAATTGTTAATAAAAATAGAGTTGGTGATCATATTTGGTATATTTCAAATACAAAAAAATTCAAAAAAGATTATCCAAATTGGAGACAAAAGTATAATACAAAAAAAATTATTGAAGAATTAATTGAAAATAATTAATCATTTTGATAGTGAAATAATTCCTAACTCACCATCTAATTCTAAAGATAAATATATTTCTTTAGAATTATCATTATAAATAATATCTCTTATTCTATCACCTATGAAAATCCTTTCATGATAAATAATTTTTTTGTAATCATCATCAAACTTTACTCTATAGAGATATTTGCCATTTAACGATGCAATTAAAAAATTATCCTGCCACATTTCTGAAAAATTATTAGGAAGTTTGATAATTTCAGAAATTCCAATTGCTGGTATAAAAGAAAAAATTGGTTCTTCGAAACCATATTTTTTGTGACTCTTTTTATAATTTGGAGGCTCATTAGATTGTCCTCTTGAATATTTCTCACCATAAGATGAAACTGGCCAACCATAACTTAATCCTTGCTGAATTTTATTTATTTCATCACCTGCAAATGGACCGTGTTCTGTTGCTAAAATTATATTTTCATCAGAATACAATCCAATTATATTTCTGTGGCCACTTGTGAAAATTTCATATTCACCACTATCAACGTCGATTAATAAAGTTTTACCACATACACTATCTGGTCTTAAATTTTCAAGTCCCTCGTTATCTGCTGAGGAATTTACACTTAATATGATTTGATTTTTTTGATTCTTATTGGATTGTATTTTTCCAGAATGAACTGCATGTCTAAAAAAGCACTGATTGGACCTTAATTCAACAATATTTTTGAAATTAAGTTCATCGAAATTTAAATTTGCTTTAGCAACATGGAGTTCTGTGTCTGTATCATTTATAATTTTTTTTCCAGAAACATAGATTGAATTATCAGCTATAAATGTATCTAAAATAGTATCAAAATTAAGGTTAGTTTTTATGGTATCTAAATTTTTTATATCTTTTTTTATTTCATCAAATTTTGCATATCGAAAAGTACCATATCTATCAGTGATGATTAGATTATTTTGATATTGTTCCAAATAAAAAGTATAACATTCCCCAAAATAACAGCTATTCAATTTGAGAAAATCTAAATTAACTTTTTTAAAATTTAATTTTATAAATTGAGTAGTTGGTAAAAATTCTTCCCTATAATCATTAAATATATGCTGACTCAAAGTCCCATTATAAAAAATAGATTTTAATATTCGTCTTGTATCTTTTTCTCTTGGCTCCTTGGAGTTTATCAAATAAATCAAATAAATTATAAATATAAAAGAAAATATATATAAGAGAAAAAGTAATAATTTATTAATTTTATTAAAAAAATTCATTTTATCTAAATCTTAATTCCCAATCTAATATTTTTTTTGTTTCTGAAAATTGCAAATTTATATAATTGTTAACAATGGTCAATTTTTTTTGAGGTGGTATACCCCAATTATCGGTTTGTCCACTATAAACAATTAATTTAGTATTATTCATATTTCTAATTAAATCATTTTGATTTTCAACAGAGCCTAGAGAATATATGAAATAATATTTTGAACAGTTGGATTTTTTAAACAAATAAGGTAAGGCTGCGTCATTTGTGAATAGCTGAACACAATCATAATTACTTAAAAATGGTTTGGTATTCTCTACTAAATAATTTTGATCATCTGTTAAATAATTTTTATCCTCTAATGCTATAAATTTATTAAATCTACTTGGATAATCATATATATTCTTAACATTCACTTTTAAATTAGGAATATGAATAATCATTAATAATAAAATTATTACAAATGACAGGCTTATTTTAAAAAAATCTTTAATTAAAAACTTTTCCAAAATTTTAAGTAAATTAAAAAAAACAAAAATTGAAAAAAATAAAATTAAGATACCAGTTGTTTGTTTAATATGACCACCATCTGATCTTCCCAAGGCATATAAGTAAGAGCAAAAGCTTACAAAACTCAATGTAATTAAGATTACTTTTAATTCGTTATTAAATTTACTTTCCTTAGAAAATAAAAAACTCAAACTTATTAATAAAGATAAAATAATGAATAATAACGATTTAGTAGCCCTAGATGAATTGGGCATATCACTAAATGGTTGTGGATGAATTATACCATGAATATAATTTTGATTTTTTAAAACAGAAATAGTGTTATTTATAAAAAACTTAAACTCGTTTCCTAAATATAAATAAGAAATTAACCAAAAAATTATTACAGATATTAAAATTGTAATAATACTTTTGTTTGCATTTTTTAATAATAAAAAAAAACAGATAAAAATAATTAAAAAATTTACATTTATCGCTCTATCTATACTCCAAAAAAAGGATAGCACACCTAATAAACCTATAATTATTAATGAAAAATTAATATTGTTTTTATTATTTAAATTTTTAAAAAAGAAAATTAAACAAAGTATGATTGGTAAATCTCTATAAGAAAAAGGGTCTGCAGAACCCACATCATAATCTATCAAAAATGGAGTTATAAAAGTTAATGCTAAATAAAAAATTAACTTAAATTTTTGGTTTAAAAATGTTTTTTTTGTAATTAGATAAATCAAAAAAACTAATGATAATTTAAAAATAAATATATATAGTAATTGTAAATATCGCATTGAACCGATGCTTTGATTTTCTAAAATTTTCCACATAAATTTTACACCAAGAATTTCATTGATAATTCCAGTTGTAATATATGACCCAGACCAAAGATTTTTTTCATTTAAACTTTTAAAAGATGCACTTAATTTTTGACCTTCATGAAAAATATCTATCTTATTAGTTGGGAACTCTATCGAAAAAAATTGTAAAAATAAAAAAAATATAATTACTAAATTTAATAAGAATAAAATTTTATCAATTTTTATATTTTGAAGATTTTCTAATTTTATATTATCTAAATTATAAATTTTTTTTTCATAAAAAAATTTAAATAATAAATATACAAAAGTAGGAAAAAATATAAAAAAGAAATACCTTAGTGGGTCATTTAATGCATGATGTTTATTTTCAAAATATTCACCTAAAATTTGAGTATTTCCAAAATTAATACTTATAGAATTCCAAATTATCGTGGAAAAGAAAATAGAAAAAATTAATAGGATTGATAAATAAATATTATTTTTCATTAATTTATTATTTAATGTATTACTAATTTATATCAATTATACTAACAATAATTTATTAAGAGTATTGAATATAATAGAAAATGTCTTTATCAATTATAATACCTGTTTATAACGAAAGTAGAAATTTAGAAAAAACAGTAAATAACTTAAGAAAGATTAAAAAAAATATAAAAAAATTTAATCTTATATTTATTGATGATTTTAGCACAGACAATACACTTAATATTTTAGTCAAACTTTCTAAAAAATACTCATTTATAAAAATACACAAAAATAAAAAAAAAGGTTTGGGCTCTGCTATTGAAGAGGGTATAAAAAGATCTAATTTTAATTACGTTGCTGTTTTTATGGCAGATTCTTCCGACTCAATAAATGATTTAAATCGATATTACAAAATTATATCTACGAAAAAATATGATGCCATATTAGGCTCCAGATTTATTAAGGACTCTAAAATTAAAGATTATCCTTTTTTCAAATATTTTCTCAACAGAATTTTTAATAATTTTGTCAAATTAATATTTTTTTCAGATTACAATGATTTTACAAACGCTTTTAAAATTTATAAAAAAAGTGTTTTAAGAGAACTTTTGCCAATTGTTTCTGAAAACTTTAATGTATTTTTAGAAATTCCACTTAAAATTATTTCAAGAAAATATACTTATAAGATCATCCCTATAAGTTGGCAAAATCGTAGGGTAGGAAAATCAAATTTTAAGATTAAAGAACTAAGTTCAATGTATATTTTTACACTTATATACTGTGTAATTGAAAAAATTCTTTTAAATAAAAAGAAATGAAAGCAAATAAATTATATTTATTAGTTAAAAAAATTTTTTTGAAACATGGTTTAATTCATAAACATGCAAAAATTTGTAGTGATGCAATAATAAATGCTGAATTAGTTGGTGCCCATTCTCATGGGCTCTCAAGACTCAAAATGTATTGCAATCGAATTAATAGAAAAGTTATAAATCCAAAACCAAAAATCAAAATAAAAGAAATCTCCCCATCAATTTCTCACATAGATGCTAATAATAGTATTGGTTTTGTTGCAGCAGATATAGCTATTAAAAAAACAATTCAAAATGCTCAAAAAACTGGAATAGGTTTAGTTGCAGTTAAAAATAGCGGTCATTATGGCCTCTCTGGTTTTTACGCCGAACAAGCTGTAAAAAAAAATTTAATTACAATGATATATACTAATGCACCACCAGCTGTTGCGCCGCACGGCTCTTTAAAAAGTTTGTTTGGAACGAATCCTATTTGTTTTGGATCGCCCAGTGGATCAAAAATTCCTTTTATATTTGATGCATCAATATCAATGATTAATAGAGGGAAAATTAGACTGGCTGCTAGAAACAATCAAAAAATTCCTGATGGTGTTGCTTTGGATAAATTTGGTAGACCAACAATAAATGCTAAGAAAGCACTTCAAGGAGTTCAATTACCAATAGCTGGATTTAAAGGATCTGGCTTAGCCTGGATGATAGATATTTTAAGTGGTGTTTTAACAGGTGGTAATCATGCGGGAAGAGTAAAAGATCCTTTTGATGATTTTTCAGGTCCACAAAATATAGGTCATTTATTTATCACATTTAAAACAAATTTATTTGTAAAAAATTACAATACAAGAATAAAAGAAAATATTAATATAGTAAAAAAATTACCAAAAATAAAAGGAATAAAAGAAATTATGTATCCTGGTCAAAATAAACATAGAAGATTTAAAATGAATTTTAAAAAAGAAATTAAGATATCAAAATCAATCAAAAAAGATTTGGAAATTCTTAGAAACTAACTATGCTTTCAAATAAAGAAATCATTTGTCCAAATAATCTCCTTAATTTTGCACACAAAAAAAAAGGTGTAAAAGCAGGTATTGTAAATGCTGGCAAGCCTTTACCAATGCTATCTGTTCAAGATGCAGTAAATGAAAATTTAATTGAGCCAATATTTATAGGCGATCAAAAAGAAATTTTAAAATGTGCTGAAGATTTGAAGTGGGATATCTCAAAATATGAAATAATTCATGAGCCGATTGAAAATAATACTGCTGGTATTGCTGCAAAACTTGCTAGTCAAAAAAAAATTAAGATTATTGTAAAAGGTCATATTCACACAGATGTTTTAATGAAAGAAGTTTTAAAAAGAGATTACAACTTATTGGGTAAAACAAGACTTAGTCATATATGGCATATGACTTTAGAAAAAGAAGATAAGCCTCTTATTATCACAGATGGTGCTTTAAATGTTTTACCAAATGTAAAAACAAAAATGCATATTATTAAAAACGTGATCAATTTTTCAAATAGAATTGGAATTCTAAGACCTAAAATTGCAGTATTATCGGCCACAGAGGAAATTTTAAATAGTATACCAAGCTCTAAGGAAGCTGATGAATTAACGAAACTTGCAATAAAAGAAAATTTAAATGCTGATGTTTTTGGTCCACTAGCTTTTGATAATAGTATTTCAAAAAAATCTGCTGCTATAAAGGGTATTAAAAATAGTGTTGCTGGGGTGGCTGATGTCTTATTGGTTCCGAATGTAGAAACAGGCAATGGATTAGTTAAAATGTTAATTTATTTTTGTGGTGCATGTGCTGCTGGAGTTGTTGTTGGTGGTAAAGTACCAGTTGTAATTACCAGTCGTTCTGATGAAGCTCAAGCAAGATTAGCTTCAATTGCTGCTGCAGTTGTTGCATTAGATTAATTGTTTGATTGCATTAAAATCAAAATTGCCTTAAATAACTTATCAATT